>Ga0315298_1010595_pt1 | contig 11070 bp, 8 predicted proteins | sample WHS_1_MG_FD_203077 | JGI IMG/M metagenome (GOLD analysis project Ga0315298, IMG submission 203077) | Extremophilic microbial mat communities from Washburn Hot Springs, YNP, Wyoming, USA - WHS_1_MG | ecosystem: Environmental > Aquatic > Thermal springs > Hot (42-90C) | place: USA: Wyoming... | reverse complement strand
CAGGTCGTGCAGGCGAACAGCGTCTCCGCGTGCAGCCGCCCCAGCACCGGGCCCGGCGACGAAATGCCCGGATGCGGCGAGCCGGCATAGGCCGGCGCCTCCGGATGCAGCGCCGTCGCCAGGTCCTGGATCAGCGCCTTCGGGTTCAGCTTCTGCCCGGCGGCGAAGGCCGGGCACGCCTCCTCGCACCGCCCGCACTGGATGCAGGCATCGAACCCCGCCAGCCGGTTCCAGGCGAAATCGCCGATCGCCGCCACGCCGAAGTTTTGCGCCGGCAACAGCCCGCTCGCCGCCGCCCCCGCGAAACGCTCCGGCCGCGGATGTGCCGCGAGATGCACCGCCCCGGCCAGCGCGTGCCGCATCGGCCCGGTCGCAATCCCCGCCACCAGCCGCGCCCCGCCCCAGGCGGCAAGCCCGATCCCGGCCAGCGCCGGCAGCCACAGCCCGAGCAGGATGCCGAGCGAGGCGAGGAACCCGCCCGCCGCATAGGCGGCCAGATCCCGCGCCAGCCCCTGGAACGCCCCGCCGGAGAGCGACGCCGGCCGCGCCGGCTGCCGCCTCTGCGCCACCAGCCGCGCGCCGAAAATCGCGAAGCCGAAGCCGAGCGCGGCCAGCAGCCAAAGCATTTCCGCGCCGCGCAGCGCCGGGATGATGCCCAGCAGCACCAGAGCGGTGCCGCCGAGCAAGCCCCCGGCGATCGCCTGGTGCATCCGCGCCGCCGCCGCCCGCCGCGCCACCACGCCATGCACATCCACGAGATAGCGCCGCGGCAGCGCCGCCAGCCCGCGCGCCCAGTCCACCGGCGCCGCCCCGCCCCGCCGCCACGATGCGGCGAGACGCAGCCCCTGCGCGACCACCCCGGCCAGCAGCAGCCAGGCCAGCAGGACGAACAGGCCCGCCATCAGAAATCCTTGCAGAGGCGCAGCGCGTCGTAGATCGCGGCGTGGATGTTGCGCCCCGCCGCCGCATCGCCGATGCGATACAGCGCGTATCCGTCCTCCGGCCAGGGCTGCGCCCGCCCCGCCACCAGCGCGCCGGCATCGATCCGCCCCCGGTTGACCGACCCCGCCTTCAGCGGATCATAAAGCGCGTCATCCGGCAGCGTGCCGAAATCGACGACGACATGATCCACCACCCGCTCCTCCTCGGCGAGATCCATCGTGTTGCGCAGCACCGCGACCAGCCGGTTCTCCTCCCGCCGCACCGCGAGCAGGTCGAGATTCGGCGTCATGATCACGTCATGGCGGTAGAGTTCGCGCAGATGGATCGGCTGGTTGGTGGTGCCGACCTCCTCGGCCGCCATCCGGTCGCCGGTCGCGAGTTCCACCAGCGCGCCGCGCTTCGCCAGGAACTCGGCGCAGGAGGCGGCGTTGTGCTGCCCCATCCCGTCATAGAGCAGCACCGAACCGCTGAGCGCGATCCCGTCGCGCAGGATCGCGGCGGTCGTCGTCACCAGTTCCGCCCCCTCCATGAAGCCCGGATTGGGCACGCCGCCGGTCGCGAGAATCACGATGTCCGGCCGTTCCGCCAGCACCATCGCCGCATCCGCCGCGACACCGAGCCGCAGATCCACGCCGAGCCTGCGCACCTGCGCGCCGAGCCAGCGCGGAATCCCCGACAGCGCCTCCCGCCATCCCGCCTTCGCGGCGATGTTGATCTGCCCGCCGAGCGCCGTCTCCCGCTCGAACAGCACCACCTCGTGGCCGCGCTCCGCACTCACCCGCGCCGCCTCCAGCCCGCCCGGCCCGCCGCCGACGACAACCACCCGCCGCCGCCGCGCCGCCTTGCCGATCACGTGCGGCATCGTCGCCTCGCGCCCGGTCGCGGCGTTCTGGATGCACAGCGCATCCGCCCCGGTATAGATCCGGTCGATGCAGTAGCCGGCGCCGACGCACTGGCGGATATCGTCCTCCCGCCCGTCCTGCAGCTTGCGCGCGAGATGCGGGTCGGCGATGTGCGCCCGCGTCATCGCGATCATGTCGACATGCCCCTCCGCCACCGCGCGCGCGGCGGTGGCAAGGTCGGTGACCCGCTGCGCGTGGAACACCGGCACCTCCACCTCGCGGCGGATCGCGCTGGCCAGCGGCAGGAAGGGCGCGACCGGAAACGACATGTTCGGCAGCGACACCGCATGCGCCAGATGGTCCCGCGCCTGCCCGCCGAGCACGTTGATGAAATCGACCAGCCCGCGCCGCGCATGCGCCTCGGCGATGGCCACGCAATCCTCGTGGCTCAGCCCCTCGGCCAGCATCTCGTCGCCCGACATGCGGATGCCGATCAGGAAATCATCCCCCGCCGCCGCCCGCATCGCCTCGAGAATCTCGAAGCCGAACCGCATCCGGTTCTCCAGCGACCCGCCATAACCATCGCCGCGGTGATTGACCGAGGGCGACCAGAACTGGTCGACCAGGTGCCCGTGCGCCGCCGAGAGCTCGCAGCCATCGAGCCCGCCCTCGCGCGCCCGCCGCGCCGCCGCCGCGAAATCGGCGACCACCCGGTCGATATCCTCCTGCTCCATCTCCCGCGGGATCGACCGGCTCGCCGGCTCCCGCCGCGGCGAGGCGGAAAGCGTCGGCAGCCAGTTCTCGGTATCCCACCGGGTCCGCCGCCCCATATGCGTGAGCTGGATCATCAGCGCCGCGCCATGCGCGTGCACGCGTTCGGAAAATTGTTGAAAATACGGAATGACGCTGTCATCCGCGACCGATATCTGGTTCCACGGCGCCGCCGGACTGTCGAGCGAGACGGAGGACGATCCGCCGAACATCGTCAGCCCGATGCCGCCCTTCGCCTTTTCCGCGTGGTAGAGCTGGTAGCGCTCCTGCGGTTTGCCGTCGCGGCCGTAGCCCGGCGCGTGGCTCGTGCTCATGATCCGGTTGCGGAACGTCGTCCGGCGGATCGTCAGCGGGCGGAACAGCGCCTCGGCGTGGGCGATCATGCAATGCCTCCCGGCCGCCGCTCGGCGCGCGGCGGATGTCCGAAATAATCGTGATAGGCGCTGGCGAAATGCGTGCTGGAGCCGAACCCGCAGGCCATCGCCACATCGGTCACCGGCACCCGCAGCGATTGCAGCATCCCTTGCGCCCGCTTCAGCCGCCGCGCCCGGATGAACGCCGCCGGGCTCTCGCCGACATGGGCGCGGAACAGCCGCTGCAACTGCCGCAGCGAAATGCCGAGCTCACCGGCGATCTCGCCGAGAATCTGCTTTTCCCCAAGCCGCGCCTCGATCATCACCATCGCCCGCGCCAGCATCGGCTGCCCGGCATGGCCGCGGTCGTCCTTGTCGAGCGGCTGGCGCTCGGCACTCGGGCGGATCCGGTCGAGCACGAAAATCGCCCGCACATGCTCGGCCACGTTGCGGCCGAGCCGCGCCTCGATCAGCGCCAGCATCATGTCGAGCGGCCCGGTGCCGCCGGTGCAGGTCAGCCGGTTGCGGTCGAGCACGAACAGCTCGTTGACCAGTTCGATCTCCGGAAACTCGGCGCGCATCGCCGGCATGTCCTCCCAGTGGACGGCGCAGCGATACTCGTCGAGCAGCCCGGCGGCGGCGAGCGCGAAGGTGCCGGTGCAGAGCGCGCCGAGCGGCGTGCCCGCCCGCGCCGCGCGGCGCAGCGCCGCGAGCACCGGCCGCCCCACGGCCGAGCGCACGTCGAGCCCGCCGCAGACGAACAGGATATCCGGCGCCGGCCCTGACTCCGGCGCCGTCACCGCGCCGAGGCTCAGCCCGTTGCTCGCCGTCACCGGCGTCTCGCCCACCGCGTGCAGGCTCCACCGATACACCGCCCGCCCGGCGCAGCGATTGGCCATCCGCAGCGCCTCGATCGCATTGGCCACCGCGATCATCGAATAGTTCGGCAGCAGCAGGAAGCCGAAATGCGACAGCGCGGCCGGGTTCAGCGGCCGCGGCATCAGCGTTCGATCACGAGATCGGTCAGCGGCGTCGAGCAGCAGATCAGGATCATGTCCTGGTCGATCTCGCGCTGGCGGATGCCGCCCTGGTGCTTCATGTCCACCCGTCCCGAGACGAGCTTGCTCTTGCAGGTGCCGCAGACGCCCTTGGTGCAGGACGAGGGCAGCCGCATGCCCGCCTCGCGCGCGGCGGCGAGGATATGCTGCCCCGGCGCCACCCCGATCGTCCGGCCGGACTTGCTGAACGTCACCTCGAAGGTTTCCGCCCCCTGCGCGGCCAGCACCTCCTCGACCGGCGGCGGCACGCCGAAATCGAAGCTCTCCTCGTAGTAATACCGCATGTCGTAGCCGAGGCCGACGAGCCCGTCGCGCACCACCTGCATGTAGACCGGCGGCCCGCAGTTGAAGATCCAGCGCTCGGCGAAATCCGGCGCCAGCAGCGAGAGCAGCTGCGGCGTCACCCGCCCGCGCGGCCCGCCCCAGCGCCCGCCGGCGCCATCCGCCTCGCACACCGGAATCACCCGCAGGTTCGGCATCTGCCGCGCCATCACCGCGAGCTCGTCGCGGAAGATGATGTCCTCCGGCGTCCGCGCGAAATGGATGAACACGATGTCCGCATCCGGTGCGAGGTCCTGATGCGCCCGCGTCATCGACATCAGCGGCGTGATTCCCGAACCGCCCGAGAGGAACAGGTATTTTTCTCCCGGCGTCGCCACGAAGCTGAAATCCCCGAGCGGCCCGATCGCGCGGATCTCCATCCCCGGCCGCAGATTGTCGTGCAGCCAGGGCGAAACCGCGCCGCCCGGCTTGCGCTTCACCGTGATCGAGATCTGGTCCGGCCGCGTCGGGCTGGAGGCGATCGTGTAGCAGCGCTGCACGATCTCCCCGCCCACCGGCACGTCGAACACGAGGAACTGGCCCGGCCAGTAGCTGAAGCGCGACGGCGTGCGGCTGACGAAGGTGAAGGTCCGCACGTCGTGCGTCTCCAGCCGCGCATCGACGCAGACCAGCACGTCGTCGACCTCAGGGTCCCAGACGGACAGGCTGCCGTCGCGCGCGGCACGGCAGCGCTCGGCCGGCGTCATGTTCATCGCGCCGGCTCGATCCCGAGATGCGCCGCCATGCGGCGGACATACCAGTTGGCGAAAGCCTCGACCTGGCCTTCGGTTTCCGCCGAATACGGCCCCGGCACATAGCCGGCGCCCGACGCCCCCGCCTGCGCGAGGCCGACCAGCGCGCCATCCTGCAGATTGGTCTCGCGCCACACCCGGATCAGGTTCTCGAGGTCGTAATCCACGCCCTGGATCGCGTCGCGATGCACCAGCCACTTGGTGCGCAGCAGCGTGCGGTCCGGCGAGAGCGGCAGCACCGAGAAGGTCACGATGTGGTCGCTCATGAAATGGTGCCAGGAATTCGGCTGGGTATGGAACGAGAGATCGCCGAGCCGCTTCTCCTTGGCTTGCCCGAGCAGGCGCCGGCTCGCCACCTTGGTGTCCAGCGTCTGCGATTCGCCGTCGCGGTCCATCGGCATCCGGCCGATCCGGAATCCCGAGACCATGTCGTCGAGATGGCCGATCTCCTCGGAGGGAAACCCGCTCGCCGCCCAGGCGCTGCACGACTGCGCGACCATGTCGTCATAGTTCCGCCGCAGCGCCGCGCGCGCCGGGTCGTCCTCGCGCGCATCGAAGCCGAAGCCGAACTCGAAGATCGAGGTGGTCAGCTCCGGATGGTTCAGCGCGCAGTGATAGCACTCGCGGTTGTTCTCCATCGTCAGCTTCCAGTTGCCCTCCTCGATCAGGTCGATCTGCTGGGCCACCTTGCAGTTGGCGATCTCGTGCGGCGCGATATATGGCCCGACGATCCGCGCCATCTCGTCGAAATCCGCCGGCGGCTCCTCGGCGAGGCAGACGAACAGCAGCCCCTCCAGCGAGCGGAGATGGATTTTCTTCAGCCCGTGGCAGGAATGATCGAAATCCTCGCCCATGTGCTCGGCATGCACGAGCGCGCCGTCCAGCCCGTAGGTCCAGGCGTGATACGGGCAGACCAGCCGCCCCACCGTCGCCTTCTCGGTCGAGACCAGCCGTGCCGCGCGATGCCGGCAGACATTGTGCATGGCGTGGATCGCGCCATCGTCGTCGCGGCAGATCAGGATGTCGTTGTCGCCGATCTTCAGCGTCATCACGTCGCCCGGCTCGGGAACATCCGGCTCCACGCCGACGAAAATCCAGTGCCGGTTGAAGATGTACTCGAGATCGGCGCGGAAGACGTCCGGATCGGTATAGAAATCCCGCTCCAGCATGTAGCCGCGGCGGCGCCGGGCCACGAGGTCACGAAGTGCAGGGGAAGCGACATCCGCCATGGCGTTCACTTTCAAAAAGGGTCAGAACCCGGCGACGGAATGTGACGGTTCGGTGTATCAGCGTCTTTCGTTTTTGCGACATCGCGCCAGAACGATTTCGCAGCCCCCTCGCATGGCGGCCATGCGCTGTTCACATGCGCGGATCAGAACGGACGCGGCCCCGCATGCATCGCGACCGCCTCGGCGCCGCCGCCGTCGCGCCCGGCCATGCCCGGCCGCATCTGCGAGGGCGACAGCCCGTGCAGCGCCTTGAACTGGCGGGAGAAATGCGCGCAGTCCGAGAAGCCGGCCTCCAGCGCGATATCCGTGACCGAGCGGCCCGTCGTCTCCAGCAGCCAGCGCGCGTAACGCAACCGCAGCGTGCGATAGAGCAGCGAGGGCCGCTGCCCGAGCGCCGATTCGAAGCGCCGCTCCAGCTGCCGCGTCGACAGGTCGAGCCGCCGCGCGATGGTCGCGATCGGCACCGGGTCGGAGAGGTTCTGCTCCATCATCAGCAGCGCGCGCCGCACCTGCTCGTCGGCCACCTCGTGCGCCACCGGCGGGTGCGGCTGCACCGCCCCCTCGCCGCGCGTGCGCGTCAGCTGCAGCACCTGGTGCGGCTTCTGCGCGAGCCGGCTGCCGAGATGCCGCTCGATCAGCAGCGCCGCGAGATCCGCCGCCCCGGCCCCGCCGGCGCAGGTGATCCGGTCGCCGTCGATCTCGAACAGCCGGTCGCCGGTCACCTCGTGGTCGGGGAAGGCCGCGCGGAAATCCTGGTAGTGCAGCCAGCTCACGCAGACCCGCCGCCCCTGCATCAGCCCCGCCTGGCAGAGCAGGAAACTGCCGTTGCAGATGCCGACCAGCTTCACCCCCGCCGCGGCGGCGCGCTTGAGATAGGCGCAGAGCGGTGCCGCGTTCTGGTTCAGCCCGGCCAGCAGCCCGCCGATCACGACGACGTAGTCGAACCCGGCCGGGTCGAGGAAGGTCGCGCCCGGCAGCACCTGCACCCCGCAGCTCGCGCGGATCGGCGCGGCGCTGTCGGACATGATCGTCCAGCGGCAATGGATCGGGCGCGAGAAATCCGATTCGTCGGCGGCGAGCCGCAGCGTGTCGACGAACATCGACAGCGCCGAGAGGGTGAAGTCATGGGCGAGCAGGATGCCGACCGAAAGCGGTCGCCGCTCCTCGCCCCTTTGTGCGTTCGCTGCCCTTCCGTTCATGGCCCTGCTCCACGATCTCGCCGCATACGAGCCATGCGGCGGAACCGCATATCACCACACTCGCGCGGATCGCGATACGGAAATCATGCATCCCGCATCGCGCCGCATCGCGCCGGCGGGTCAGTCCCCCGCCGGCCGGGGAAACCGCGCCCGCTTCTCGAGGTCGCCGAGCCGCATGTGGTTGCGCATGTACTGTTCCGAGGCATCGACGAAGGGCTGGAAATCCCACGACTTCCGCCGCCCCTGCCGCAGCGCCGCGTCGATGAAGCGCCGCCGCGCCTGGCTCGCCAGCACCGCGCGATGCACCGCGTCGAGGTCCCAGCGCGCCGCCACCTCGGCGCGGAACGCGGCCACCAGCGCCGCGTGCTCCGGCGCCGCCGCGAGGTTCGCCCGCTCGTCCGGATCGGCCTCGAGGTCGAACAGCTGGTCCGGATCGGCCGGGCAATGGATGAACTTGTGCCGCCCGCGCCGGATCATCACGATCGGCGCGATCGCCCCCTCGGCGAGATATTCGCCGAACGCGCCGTCATGCCCGCCGCGCCCTTCGAGATGGCCGAGCAGCGAGGTGCCGTCGCAGGCGAGCCCCGCCGGCACCCTCCCGCCGCCGAGCCCGACCAGCGTCGGCAGCATGTCGACCGAGGACACCGCCGCCCCCACCCGCGCCGGCGCGAACCGCCCCGGCGCATGCACGATCAGCGGAATCCGGCACGCATCCTCGAAGAAGCTCATCTTGTACCAGAGCCCGTGCTCGCCGAGCAGCTCGCCATGATCGGCGGTCATCACCGTCACCGTCCGCGCCGCGAGCCCGCACGCCTCGACCGTCTCGCGCAGCCGGCCGAGCTGGCGGTCGACGAAGGAGATCGCCGCGTAATAGGCGTGCCGCGCGTTGCGCACCTGCGCCTCGGTCACCGGCTCGTTGTCCATGTTCGACACGTGGCGCAGCCGCAGCGAATGCGGGTCCATCGAAGCCGGCGCCGTCCGCACCCGCGGCATGTCGATCGCGTCGTGGTCGTAGAGGTTCCAGTATTCCTCCGTCATCGCGAACGGATCGTGCGGATGCGTCAGCGACACCACCATGCAGAACGGCCGCCCGTCGTCATCGCGCGCGAGGTCGAACAGCTTCTGCCGCGCCGCGAACACCACCTCGTCGTCATAGTCCATCTGGTTGGTCCGCACGCACAGCCCCGCCTCGCGCACCGAGCTCATGTCGTGGTACCAGCTCGGCCGTGTCGCGAAATCGGTCCAGTCCGGCGTCCAGCCGAAATCGGCCGGGTAGATGTCGGTGGTCAGCCGCTCCTCGAATCCGTGCATCTGGTCCGGCCCGCAGAAATGCATCTTGCCGGACAGGATCGTGCGGTATCCGGCGGCGCGCATGTGGTGCGCGAAGCTCGGCAGCATCGCCGGAAACTCGGCCGCGTTGTCGAAGGCGCCGATCGCCGAGGGCAGCTGCCCGCTCATGAACACGTAGCGCGAGGGGCCGCAGAGCGGGCTGTTGCAATAGGCGTTGTCGAACACCACCCCGCCGGCGGCGAGCGCGTCGATATTGGGCGTCAGCGCCACAAGGTTGCCATAGGCCGGCAGCGCCCGCGCGCCGAGCTGGTCGGCCATCACGATCAGGATATTGGGCCGCCCGTCCGCCGCCTTGTCTGCTCCGTTGCCATCAGTCCCAGGCATCATCTCTCGCCATCTCCCCTTGCGTCCAATATCGATCCGGCGGCACGCTGCCTTGAAACCGGGCCCGCTTGAAGACCGAATCGATGAATGGAACCCATCAGCATGGCTAATGGCAACTGGCGCGCCGCGCTGCCCGCCCTCGCGGTGTTCGAGGCGGCGGCCCGGCATCTCAATTTCAGTCGCGCCGCCCGCGAGCTCGGCGCCACCCAGCCCGCGGTCAGCCACCAGGTCGGCTGGCTCGAGGCGCATCTCGGCTGCCGCCTGTTCCACCGCCGCCATCGCGGCGTCAGCCTGACGCCGGAGGGGCAGATCCTGTTCGAGGCGGCGGCGGCCACGCGCGCCGCGGTCGAGCGCGCGCGGGACGACATCCGCGCCCTGTCCGGCCAGCGCCCGCTGACCGTCGCCACCGATTACGGCTTCGCCGGCGATTGGCTGATCCCCCGCCTCGGCGCCTTCGCCGCCGCCGCCCCGGCGACCGAACTGCGCATCGTCGCCTCGCAATTCCTCGCCGACCCGCTGGCCGACCCCGCCGATGTCGCGATCCTGATGGGAACTGGCGCCTGGCCGGGCCGGACCGCGCACCTGCTGTTCCGCGAAACCGTCTCGGCGGTGGCGAGCCCCGCCCTGCTGCGCGCCCCCGCCGGCCCGGCGGACCTCGCCCGGATGCGCCTGCTGCATCTCGAACCCCGCCACCCGGCGCCCTGGCTCACCTGGCGCGGCTGGTTCGCCGCCCACGGCATCGACCGCCCGCCCCGCCCGGGCGACGCCACGTTCGACACCTATTCCCTGGTCCAGCAGGCGGCGATCGCCGGCCAGGGCATCGCCCTCGGCTGGCACCCGCTGATCGCCGGCGCGCTGGAAACCGGCCGCCTCGCCTGCGCCGCCGCCCCGCCGGTCACCACCGGCCTCGGCTATTACCTGCTGGAAAACCCGGCCCGCCGCCCGCCCGGCCTCGGCGCCTTCCGCGACTGGCTGCTCGCCGCCTGCCGCGACTCCGAAGCGGCCGGCCTCAGCCCGCCACCGCCATCGCGATGTAGTTGATCCGCATATCCCGGGCGATGCGGAATCCGCCCGCCAGCGGCGCCGGCACCATCCCCGCCGTCGCCGCCAGCCGCAGCCCGGCGGCGCGGCACATCGCGGCCAGCTCTCCCGGCGTGACGAATTTCCGCCAGTCATGCGTGCCGGGCGGTGCCAGGCCCAGCACATACTCCGCCGCGTATTTTGCAAAAACAATCGATTGCGGCGTTCTGTTCAGTGTTGAGATGAACAACAACCCGCCCGGCTTCAGCAGCCCCGCCAGCGTGTCGAGAAACCCCTGCGGGTCCGGCACGTGCTCGATCACCTCCAGCGCCGTCACCACGTCGAACCGCGCGCCGGCTTCGGCCAGCGCGTCCGCCGTGGTCGCGCGGTAGTCGATCCCGAGTCCCTGCGCCTCGGCATGCGCCCGCGCCGCGGCGATCGCCTCGCCCGCGGCGTCGATCGCCGTCACCCTGCATCCGGCGCGGGTCAGGCTTTCCGCCAGCAGCCCCGCGCCGCAGCCGACATCGAGCACCGCCACCCCCGCCGCGCCGCCGCGCGCCGCGGCGACATGGTCGAGGATCCACCGGCTGCGCGCCGGATTCATCGCGTGCAGCGCGCGCATCGGCCCGTGCCGGTCCCACCAGCGCGCCGCCAGCGCGTCGAATTTCCGCACCTCCGCCGCGTCCGCCCGTCCGGCGCCCTGCCCGTCATCCATGCTCACGTCCTCTTCCGCCCGCATTGCCCTTCTCCCTGCCGCTCGCTATGTGAGCCTGCCGGGAGACGGCAGCAAGCGCCGCTCCCGCGTCGATACCAGTTTCACGGCAAGATCGGATCACATGGCGCGCATCGTGATGAAATTCGGCGGCACATCGGTCGCCGATCTGGACCGGATTCGCAACGTCGCCGCGC
>Ga0315298_1010593_pt1 | contig 11075 bp, 6 predicted proteins | sample WHS_1_MG_FD_203077 | JGI IMG/M metagenome (GOLD analysis project Ga0315298, IMG submission 203077) | Extremophilic microbial mat communities from Washburn Hot Springs, YNP, Wyoming, USA - WHS_1_MG | ecosystem: Environmental > Aquatic > Thermal springs > Hot (42-90C) | place: USA: Wyoming... | reverse complement strand
ACCAGAGCAGATAGAGCAGTGCATCCAGATACTTAAGGACACTGGCTCGATAAAGTACGCTGAGAAGGTTGCGGTTGAGTATTCCCTCAGGGCAAAGGAGAAACTGAAGGTTCTGCCAGCAAATCGAGAAAGGGAAATTCTCAACATGTTTGCAGATTTCATGGTACACAGAATGAAGTAGGGAATCTGCCATTATCATGTGGAAAAAATATTCTCCCTTTTTGTTCGGACAGTTCGGCTACGGTGTGTTTGCTAACATGCTGCCCATCATGGCAGTACTTCTATTCGGTCTCAGTGCCTTCCACATCGGGATTCTGAACATGCTCGTCTCAGTTTTCTCGATGCTTGGATTTCTCATCTGGGGAAAAAAGGTAGACCACACAACACGGAGACGTATTTTTGGTGTGATTGGCTTTGCTGGAACTGCGATTGCAGTGCTGATTACAATCTTCTCAACCGATTTCACAGCGTTAAGCATTGCATGTGTGCTCATCGGGTTCTTTTTCAGCATCTTCGGTGTGCTCGGAAGCACTTTAGTTGCCCAGGACAAATCTGGTACTTACTTCCAGCGGTTGAGAATATACAATGCACTGGTCTCTGGAGGTACGGTTCTGGGTCTTGCTGGTGGTGTGCTGTGCCTCTACATGTGCCAGGAAAATGCAAATCTCCGCATCGTGTTCCTTTTACCATTTACTGCCATGCTCTTAGGGCTCCAGTTGTGCCTGATGTTTATTCCTGAGAACGCAGTGCACATGCCAAAGCTCTCGAAAATTGAGTTGATAAGGATAAACACGGGTCTGATTGAGCGGGTGCACTATCTCCCATCGAAAATCAGGCATGGCCTGAGCGGTGCGAGCATCGATAGAAGGATATACGGAATGTGTCTGGGTTTTGGTTTTATGCGCTTTGCATTCAGTGCATTTTACACAACACTGCCATACTACCTCTTTACCTACGGTGTTCTTCCATACCAGATATTTCTCGTGCATCTGAGCAGTGCGTGTGCATGCACCGTTGCGTACCTGCTTTCCCGTAAAGTGCGTGCTGAAAATGCAGTTAAAAGTGCAGTGGAGATGCGTTCAATTCTCATCATGATTTTCATACTGGTTCCACTCGCAGGGATCCCCTCGCTCGTGTTTGGAATGGCAATGGTGTTGAATGCCCTCATGGGCGTTGCATGGGCTGGGATCTCTGCTGGAAGTGTGAGAATGGTTGTGAAATTTGCGGATGAGTACCGCATGGGTAGTGCTATGAGCATCTACCACATCTCACTTGCCACGGGCAGTGCTATGGGCGCGGTTATGGGTGGATATCTGTATGCACTTGCGGGTTGCATTGCGTACATCCCGCTCGCCCTGAGTGCACTGTGCGGTCTTGGAATTGCGGTTATGTGGTATGAGCGTGAGCAATGATGTGTTATGTGTGGCTTGTGAGAACTGGCTATGCAAATGAATAAAGCTGGGAAGTGGAGAATACGCTATGTGCGTGGTGCTGGATACAAATTCTAACTTCAATCCGTGAATAACAGGAAGGAATATATAGCACAATTTGATTAATATAAATTATTCATGCAAAAAGGAGGAAAAAAATGAGGGAAAAGCAGGAAAGTTTGGTGAAAGGAACAGCATTAGCTGTTCTGATGGTGCTCGTGATTATTTCCAGTTCTTTTGTTAGTGCGGAAAGGACAGGTGATGCAGAGCACAGCACACCTGCACCGAAGGCATGGCCCTATGGCGGCGTGTTCAAGATAGGATTCCAGAGCGACTTGAAGTCCTTGAATCCATGCGTGGCAAGCGATGTGTGGTCATGGAATGTAATTGGGCTTGTGTATGACACCCTCGCAAGAACATCGAAGGACACAATGGAGCCAATTCCTTGGGTTGCGGAGAACTGGAGCGAGGATACACCAGACCACCTGAACTGGACAGTAAAGATAAGGCAGGGTGTGAAGTGGCACGATGGAATGCCAGTAACTGCGGATGATGTCGTGTTCACATACAACTTTTTCAGTGTGATAAACCGCCCACATCCATGGTGTGATTGCATAGACTGGACACCAATCTCCGGTGCTGCAGACCCGAACGAAACATACTTTGAGGGAGTAAAGAAGGTGGATGCCTATACTGTAAAATTCAAACTCCGGAGTCCCTGTGCAGACTTCCTCAACGATGTTCTTGGCATCCCACTACTGCCCAAGCACATCTGGCGTAACCACTGGAATGATGCAACACTGTGGAACATGGACTACAATCCAGTGACAGGCGAGGCAAATGTGATTGGTTGCGGGCCATATAAATTCAAGTACTGGAAACAGGGTGTTGAGGCGAGAATTGAGCGCAATGCTGATTACTTCATGAATGTGACGCTCGAGGACGGGAACAGTTACAGGGCGCCGTTTGTGGATGCAGTGCAGTTTATCATATACAAGAACATGGATGCGATGGTGACTGCGTTGAAACAGGGGACAATTGATTATATCTGGTGGAACATTGACCCTGGCTGGGTGCCAATTCTCCTGCAAATACCTGGCACAAGGTTATTCACAAATCCTGACCCTGGCTACCAATACGTTGGATTCAACCTCATGCTTCCGTTTGAGGGCTATGATAATGGAACTGGCTATCAGCCAAGGGACGATGAAAGTGAACCAGTTACATACCCCAGCCCTGAGGCAGGCAACGATGCGGGTCTGCCATTCAGGAAGGCGGTTTCGCACTGCATTGATAAGGACTACATTGTTTCGCAGTTACTCCAGGGATATGGCACAAAGGGGGATTCCATTGTCCCGCCAGGACTTGCATACTGGTACAACGATTCGCTCCCGCAGTACCCCTACAATTTAACCCTTGCCGAACAACTTCTCGATGAGGCGCATTACAGCGATGTAAACAGTGATGGCTGGAGGGAGGACTATAAGGGCAGGGTAATGGATGGACCAAACAACGATGGACAGATTGATATTCTTACACCCCCATGTTACGATTACCCGCCCTGGTACGAGGCGGGAAAGATTATTGCTAGTGCAATGAAGCAGGTAGGGATTAAGGCAGAGACAGTGCCCACAAATTTTGGTGAGATTGTTGACGATGTGTTTGTAAACAGAACCTTCGAAATGTATGTACTCGGCTGGATACTGAGCATGGAGCCAACCTGGGTTTATGACTTTTTCAATTCAAAATTTGACTGGTACAACCCGAATATCGGTGATGGTGGCAATAACTGTGTCGCCTACAGGAACCAGCACTACGACGAGATTTCTGCCCGTGTGAACACTGAGATGGACAGGGAGGTAAGGCGGGAACTTGTGAAGGAATGCCAGGGAATGATTGCAAGGGACTTGCCTGTAAATGTGCTGTATTACCGCCAGGTGCTGGAGGTAGCAGATGTCTGGGAGTGGACCGGGTACCATGAACATATTGGAGGTATTGGGAATGGCTGGACACTCCTGCAGATTCACCATCCCATCTATAACTTCTTTGTGGATGTAAAGGCATTTCCTGCGACAATCCAGGGAACAAAGAATGCAACACTCCAGCTTTTCGTGAGTGTAACGGATAACAATGGCTCAGCATGCTCTGGCTTGAATGTGAGCATTGTGCTCCAGCCCGCACAGGAACTTGCATCGATTGAACTCGATGCAGCAGAGAAGGTTACGGACGAAAATGGCAAGGCAGTATTCACAATCACATGCAGGGAGAACTTTTTGCATGATGTGGTGTTTAGAGCAATTGCAAATGTCACCGATGGAACGCACAATGCTTGGGGAATGACATGCTTCACTATCACAATGGCAGGACTGAATGTTGAGGTGACAAGCCCGACCATTGTGGAGGGCCTCAACGGGACGGTGTTCTACCTCAATGTTACCGTGAAGCAGTTCAATACACCGCTCTCCGGTGCACAGGTGGAGTTCCAGACACTCACGCCAAGCGATAATCTCAAGAACACGCTTGTGAGAACAAATACGGATGCGAATGGCACTGCAGGTCTTTCGTTCAAAGTTCTGGCAAACTTCACTGCTTCAACGCCCGTTGAGTTGAAGTTCACGGTATGGCCTGCAGGCGGTGTAAAAACGCTCTACAGCCATAACTTTGTGGTGCTTGCCAGGGGAGGCAGTGTAGTTGATGTTGCGATAGACCCGATCGACACAATTAAGGGCGTGCCAGGCAAAACAACAAATGTTACGGTGCATGTGAGCAACGGAACCCAGCAGATTGCGGGTGCAAGTGTGTACGGATATGTCTCGCCTGCAGATAAGGGACTGGTTGTTGTGCAAACCGGTGCGATAGACACGGGCACGGATGGGAAGGCAATATTCACACTGAAAGTTGGGAATCTGATCATGCAGGATACTACCTTCAAGTTCATTGCGGTTGTCGCCTCTGGCCTGTTTGCAGGCTATGCAACAACGCCTGTGAATGTTTCTGCAGTTAAAGCGTTGAATGCGAGCGTTGAGGTGAATCCTGCGACAATTCCAGGAGAGGTTGGGAAAAACACAACAGTTAAGGTAACGGTAATATCTGAGGGGACTCCAGCGGAGGGTGCGAGTGTGTGGCTGGATATATTGCCAGCAACAGGTGCACTTGCGGTATCTCCTGCTAACGCAACAACGGATGCGAGCGGTGTTGTACAGTTCAGAATCAGTGTGAACGCCACAATCACAAACGCTACGACCTTCACAATCACAGCCCGTGTGTCATACGGAACACTGTTCACAACAGGCACCGCCTGTCTGCAGGTGAATTCCATTCCCTCTGTTGAACTGGAACTATCAAAGACGGAAGTTGCAGGAATTACTGGTGCCAGAATTGTTGCTACAGTAACGGTGCAGAACGGCACGACACCGATTGCAGATGTAAATGTGTCTCTTGCACTCAATCAGAGCACTGGCTTGCATGTAGAGACGGGCAAGAAGACAGGCAGTGATGGGAAAGCAACGATCAATATCACAGTTACCCAGAACTTCAGTGCAGATGCTGTGGTGAGTGTTGAGGCGGTGGCAACGATTGGCGGAAGGACATACCAGAGTAGTGTCCAGACGCTTGCAATCAAGCATGTGCCATATGCGATTACCGTTACGCTTGACAGAACATCCGTGGATGGATACAAGGATACTGTTGTTAACGCAATTGTCAGTGTGCTGAACGGCACAACGCCCATGTATGGTGCGAATGTCTCACTCCATGCAACGCCTGACACAGGCATTGAGATAGCACCTGGAAATGTAACCACGGATGCAAACGGCACCGCTGGGTTCTCAATAAAACTCACAGCGCACTTCACTGCAAACGCCACGGTGAGCATTGTGGCTGAGACAACAATAGATGGCGTGGAGTACACTGGTGTAGCAACAACGCTGAGCATAATGGGAATTCAACTGTCATACAATGTAACAATGACGCTCGAGTCAACCCAGATAGATGGCGTAAAGGGCAACACCGTAAAAGCCACGATTATTGTGAGGTCTGGAGATACACCAGTGCCAAATCTGAGTGTGACAGTAACATTTGACAGGAGCGGGCTGCGTGCAACCAACGCCACAACCGACGCAAACGGCACTGCAGTGGTCACAATCACGGTGATAGAGAATTTCACAGCTGACACTGTCATTAAGGTAACACCCGTGGTGGCGGGAAAGCCATATCCTGATAGTGCGGTGAACCTTGCGGTGAGGGAAAAGGCAACAACACCTGGATTCGAGGTGATTGCTGTGGTCAGTGCAATTGCACTGGGTGCGGGAGGCATCGCGTACAGCAGGAGAAGGGTGCACTAACACTCGCTCATCCTCTCATATCCATTCTTTCTACTCCGCATTCTGTGCAGATTTTTGAAATGTGAGCAAGAAATAAATACTCATCTCCGTATGGTTGCGTCATGCTCATATATGGTAAATCTGTGATTGGAAAAAACACATACATTGCAGAGAATGCAGTGATAGGACATCCAGGCAAAGACGAGAAGGAGTTGTTGCTTGCAAGAAGGTTTGATGAGGTTGCGGGTGCGCATATCGGGAACAATTGTATAATCCGTGATTATGCAGTCATTTACTCAAATGCAAAGCTCGGCGACCATGTGCAAACTGGGCATCATATCCTTGTACGTGAGTACACTACGATTGGGGAACACACGCTCGTAGGCTCTGGCACAATCATCGATGACCGATGCAAAATCGGCTCACATGTGTCAATCCAGAGCATGGTGTATATTCCCACAAATACTACGATTGAAGACAATGTGTTTGTGGGTCCCAGAGTATGTCTTACAAACGATAAGTACATGGGGCGAGGTAACATAAATCTGATCGGTCCGCACATCAAACAGTTTGCAAGAATTGGAGGTAATGCCACAATATTGCCGGGTGTGACAATCGGTGAAGATGCAGTGGTTGCTGCTGGCGCTGTAGTTACAAAGGATGTACCTCAGTATGCGGTGGTTGCTGGTGTGCCTGCACGCGTCATAGGAGAAGTCCCGAAAGAACACAGAAAAATTTAGGCGCATTTTTGCACATTCCATCAGAAAGGTTCGTAAAAAAATACTATATTTCATTTAGATTAAATCCCATGGACTCTTCATTCTACAACGGGTTGACACAGTGCTTTGATACTGCAAGTACAGAATATTCTCCGAAAAGTATTTTATTATGCACACAATACCATCGGCGATGATTGAAATTTGGGTTGAAAAATACAGACCGGGTAAACTTGACGAGGTAATCGGGCAAGAGAGAATCGTGAAACGACTTAAATCATATGTGGAAGCAAAATCTATGCCACATCTCTTGTTTGCAGGTCCACCAGGTACCGGCAAAACCACATGTGCACTTGCATTTGTTCGTGAACTTTTTGGCGAAAACTGGCAAAGCAATTTCATAGAACTAAATGCCTCTGATGAACGGGGAATTCCAGTTGTGCGTGGGAAAATAAAGGAGTTTGCGAGAATTAATCCGATGGGCGAACCTGGCTTTAAAGTAATCTTTCTCGATGAATCTGATGCACTTACACCGGATGCACAATCCGCACTCAGAAGAACGATGGAGATGTACTCCAGAGTGTGCAGGTTCATTCTCTCATGCAACTACTCCTCAAAAATTATCGAGCCAATACAATCGAGATGCGCGATTTTCAGATTTACACCTGTGGATAAAACGGCTCTTGTGGCACGGCTAAAAACAATTGCCCAGAAAGAAAATCTGAGTATTGATGAGGATGCACTCGATTCCATTGCATACCTTGCTAACGGAGATGTGAGGCGTGCAATAAACATCCTTCAGACATGCAGTGCTGCAGAAGGGAAGATCACAATGGATGTAGTGTTCCAGGTTACAGGCCACCTGAAAGGTGACCAGCTAAAGGAGTTTATGGAGCATATATCTCGCAGAGATTTTCAGGGTGCGAAAAAAGTTCTAGATGATTTTATCGTATATCAGGGACTGAGTGGCCAGGATTTTCTTGAAGACCTTCATAGATATATTATCGACTCAAACATCGATGATGAACTAAAAGTGAAGATTACGGAACGCATTGGCGAGGCGGACTTTCGGCTATCTGAAGGGAGTAATGAGCGTATCCAGCTTGAGGCACTTGTTGCAAATTTAATTCTTTTGTATAGTAAAAAATAACCTCTAAAAAATACTTAAATCGTGAACGCTTTCTATCGATTTTAACAAAAAAATAAAAAAAGGAGGGAGAGTGAGTCATCGTGATTTATGAAGTTCTACATTTTGTCTACATTCTACCTACATATTATGTAATACTTTAGAAGTATATAAACCTTTGTTTTATTGTTACTTTTTTGCACTGTATTTTCACCCAGTATGACTTCACATATGTGTTCACTTGCGTCCCCATGCAAAGGTAGAAATACTAACATGTATATAAGGGATTGCATGGTGATACACATGCTAGGTCATGATGTGGAACTGGATTATGCTCTGACGCTTCTGGAGAAAGCAAAGGTGGAATATGGCGATGTTAGATTTGTGAGCAGAAAAGCGGAAAGAATTACCACAAAGAATGGTGCACCTGTTGTCAGCATTTCCAGCAGCAAAGGTGTTGGCGTACGCACGCTTGTAAATGGTGCCTGGGGCTTTGCATCCACAAACGACATATCCAAAAAGGGCATCAAAAAAGTTGTTGAACTGGCTGTCCGAACTGCAAAGGCATCCGGGCTTACAACAAAGGAGAAGGTTGTCCTAAGTCCAGAGGATCCACACACAGATAAATATGAAACCGTGATAAAAAAGAATCCCTGGGATGTACCCATTGAAGATAAGATAAATTATCTGCTGGAATGTGAAAAACGGATGCGTGTTTCCGATAGAATAAAAATAACCTTAGGATATAGCGAGGTGTGGGAAGAAGAAAAGATTTTCGGGAGCACGGAAGGTTCGAGAATTCATCAAAAGGTTATTGAAACAGGAGGAGGAATCTCCGCAGTCAGCATTGAAAGTGGTGAGATGCAAACTCGAAGTTACCCCACATCGTTTGGAGGGGATTATGCCCAATCTGGCTATGAATTTTTCGAAAATCTCAGGTTGCTCGAAAACGCTGAAAGAGTGGGCAGGGAATCTGAACAGTTAATTTCAGCATTGCAATGTCCCCAGGAAATAACGACCTTGATAATTGCTTCAGACCAGCTTGCACTTCAGGTTCATGAGTCCTGCGGACATCCATCAGAACTGGATAGAGTATTTGGATATGAAGCAAGTTATGCAGGAACCAGTTTTATGACGCCTGAAAAGCTTAACACATTCAGATATGGTTCAGACATTGTTAACATCGTGGGTGATGCAACTGTTCCCGGAGGTCTTGGCACATTCGGATACGATGATGAGGGTGTGCGGGCACAGAATTTTCATATCATCAAAAACGGAATTATCGCGGGATACCTGTCATCACGGGAAACCGCTGCTAAACTTGGTCTCAGGAGCACGGGTGCAATGCGTGCAGATGGGTACAACCGGATGCCCATTATTCGCATGACAAATATCAACCTGCTGCCAGGCACATGGAAATTTGATGAATTGATACGAGATACAAAGAAGGGGATATATGTGGAAACGAACAAGAGCTGGAGTATCGACGACAGACGCTTGAATTTTCAGTTTGGTACTGAAATTGCGTACAGAATTGAAAACGGAGAAATGAAGGAAATGCTCAAAAACCCAGTATACACTGGTATCACATATGAATTCTGGAGGAGTTGTGACGCAATATGCAGTAAGGATTTCTGGCACCTGTGGGGACTTAGAAACTGTGGTAAGGGTGAGCCAGGGCAGGTCATGCGGGTTGGACATGGCACTGCGCCTGCTCGATTCAACAATGTGCGTGTGGGGGTGGGCAAATGGTAGATATTAAGGAAATTGCAGAGAAGATTTTAAAGCTTGTGAAGGCAGACCAGGCGGATGTGAGGGTGCTGCGTGAGCGCTCGCATGTCACCAGATTTGCGAATTCCCAGATTCATCAAAACATGTATGAGGAAAACTGCACTGCAGACCTTCGTGTGGTGATTGGTAAGAAGATCGGGACTGCGAAAATAAATCTGCTCGGAGAAGAGAATCTTAATGAACTTGTGGAAAGGGCAACTAAGATTGCTAAATTGCAGAAGGACAGAGCAGATTTTGTAACACTCCCCAGCAATGTGGGAAAACCAAAGAAAGTGAAAACATTCGTGCAGAAAACTGCAAATCATAGTGTGGAAGAAAAAGCCATGTCTGTAAAAAAACTTCTGGAAATTGCAGAAAATTACAGACCATTGCCGAAGGTATATGGAGCATTCACCACGACGACAAACGAATTGTGCGTTATGAACACACTCGGGGTTTCGGCATCTGGCAAGAACACAGTTTCAAACCTTGGAGTATGTATGATTGCTGAAGAAGGAGATGCAAAAGGTTATGGCTGGGCTGAGTCCGCACATATGGATGTATCTAAAATAGATGTTGAAAATGTTGGGAAGATTGCTGCAGAAAAAGCGGTGAATAGTATCCACACGAAGAAGATGGAGCCCGGTGAATATGAAGTAATTCTGGAACCACGAGCTGTGTCAGAACTCCTCGGGTATCTCAGTTATTCTGGTATGGGTGCACTGGCTGTGCAGGAACAGAGGAGTTTTCTCTGTGGTAATATCGGAAACAAGATCATGGACGAGAAAATAAGCATCTGGGATGATGGAAACGACGAACACGGTTTGCCTATTCCATTTGACTTTGAGGGGGTACCGAAGCAGCGTGTGGACATCATTGAAAACGGTGTTGCAAGAGGATATGTTTATGATTCCTACACAGCAAATCGCGAAGGCAAGAAGAATACGGGTCATGCACTGCCTCCAGGTATGGGTGCATTTGAAATTGGGCCGTTACCCACAAACCTGTTTATGAAAGAGGGAAACATGCATGTGGAAGATATGATTTCAAACTGTAGTCGTGGACTGCTCGTTACAAAACTGCACTATGTGAATATAATCCATCCAGTGAAAACCATATTTACAGGCATGACAAGAGATGGCACATTCTACATTGAAAACGGGAAAATCCTCCATCCAGTGAAGAATTTAAGGTTTACGCAGAATGTCGTAGAGGCATTTTCAAGCGTGAATGGCATATCAGCGGAAAAAAGCATCATTGCCGGCGATTTCGGAGCGGTTGTATGTCCATACCTTCATCTGGATAAGTTCCACTTTACAGGTGTCACAGAGTTCTGAAAAGTTTTATATAACCCTTCTTTTCTTTGTCTTTTGTCGACAGTCATAGGAGCGGGGAAACACCCGGTCTCTTTCCGAACCCGGAAGTTAAGCCCGCTCGCGTTCCGTGTGGTACTCCAGTGCGCGAGCCTGCGGGAAGCACGGAACACCGTCGACATCTATGCTATTTATCGGGGTTATCGCTCGGGCAGACTGTCCGATAATTCGTTGCATCATTCTCACTTCCATAACGATTGCTCTCAATATTGCATCGTATTTCCCACATCCATTTTTGTATTAAATAGATTTTTAGCATTCTTTAAATATTAAAGAAGTATGTAATAACAGAAAAATTTAAATATATATTTGCTTTATCCTGAAATGGTGATATAAAT
>Ga0315298_1010592_pt1 | contig 11076 bp, 3 predicted proteins | sample WHS_1_MG_FD_203077 | JGI IMG/M metagenome (GOLD analysis project Ga0315298, IMG submission 203077) | Extremophilic microbial mat communities from Washburn Hot Springs, YNP, Wyoming, USA - WHS_1_MG | ecosystem: Environmental > Aquatic > Thermal springs > Hot (42-90C) | place: USA: Wyoming... | reverse complement strand
CGGCTGAGACGGTTACTGAGGGTAGCAGAATCTTCATACCCGGTAAACACACGGTGGACGATACGTTTCCGGTAACAAGGGACGGCGTTGACGTCAGCTGGTATAAGAATTGTAAGTTCGCTGTCGACGCCTTCATAATAGATTCTGAGGAGGATTTCTTCGGATATTACGATTATAACACGCATTATGGAGTGGTGCAGTATGCGAATCATTTCAAGGTGCCCGGGAAGAAGAGGTTCACATGGGGGACGAGTGAAGATGGGCTTTTCTGGGCGCCAATACTTTCAGACAAAGGGATGCCATACATAGAGCTCCAATCTGGCAGATTCAGGACGCAGGGTATAGTTGGCATCGTTGACCCGCATTTCTTCGAAGAATGGGATGAATGGTGGTATCCAATCGCGAAGATAAATGGCATTTCCTATGCGAACAAGGATGCCGTGATTTATGTTGATGTCAAGCCTGGAGAAAATGCTTTCAGGATAACGGTTGGGGTTTATACGACTAAGGAAATGCCTCGTGCTAAATTCAGGATCCACTTAGGTAAGGAGGTTGTTGAAAAGGAGTTTGATCTAACGCCTGGAAACCCGTTCTTTGAAGAATTTAGATCTAGAGACAACAGGGTGAAGGTTGAGGTCCTAGATAGAGACAATAAAGAAGTCATAGCTTGGGATTGTAGGGATTATAGGACTAGGATTGATGAATCTGTTTACCGGCGCCCAAGCGAATTCGCCGCGGGAGCTGAGAAACTGAAGACTGTGGAGGAGCTTTGGATAGATGGCGAATTGGAGGAAAGAATGGGTAATCCTTTGGTTGCAAAGCTGAAGTATAACCAGGCTTTGAAAGCAGACACTGATTTCTCCAAAGCCCTATGCTCCTTAGCAGCCCTCTACTATCGTAGGGGGGAATATGGAGAGGCTGTTAAGCTCCTGGAAAAAGCTTTGAAGAGGAATATGGATTTTGATGAAGCCCATTACTATCTGGGTCTATGCCGCCTAAAGCTGGCGGACGAATTCAACTCGGAGGCAGAATTCTGGGAGGCCAGAAGATCCATAAGGTTCTTCTCGCCATCCTCCTACTACATATCGGTCATCAAAATTAGGAACAAGGAATACTGCAAGGCGGAGGAGATTCTTAGAGAGGCCGTTGAGAAAAATTCTAGAGACTTTAGATGCCTGTTTCTGCTCGCCGTTGCTTTAAGGAAGCAGGGTAAAACTAAAGAAGCCTTGCAGATCGTTCACAAGGCTCTGGAGACTTTCCCTCTCTACTATCCCCTGCTGTCAGAGTTAATGCTCTCTTCCGACGGAGAGGACAGCCTTGAGTTTGAGAGAATTGTCTTAGCCGGTGAGCAGAAGCTTTTGGAGGTTGCAGCCGAATACATGAACGCAGGGCTCTACGAAGACGCGGAAAGAGTCCTGAAAATGGGAGTCGCAAAGGGTCTTGATAGACCGATGGTTCATTACTATTTGGGCTTTACCCTTGGGAGGCGCGGGAGGACAGATGAAATGAGGAAGCATTATCAGCTAGGCGATTCTAAGAACCCGGATTATGTTTTCCCCCATAGAGCGGGAGAGGAAGAAATACTTAGAAGCGTTATTGCCACTACGGTAAGCCCTAAGGCGAAATACTACTTGGGAAACCTCCTGTTCCAGCTCGGAAGGTTCGACGAGGCGATTAAGGAATGGGAGGCTGCGGAAAGCGAGAAGCTTGAGCATCCAGTCCTGTATAGGAATCTGGGGTTCGCCTATTACCGTTTACTCAGGGATTATTCAAGAGCCATAGAGAAGTACGAGAAGGCAATTGCCATGGACCCGTTAAACCATAGACTTTATCTTGAGTATTATGAAGTCTGCTTCACTGCAGGACTTGTCGAAAAAGCCGTCAAAACCCTAGAGGAGGCAAATAATAGGATTAGGAAAGATTCTGTGCTGGTAACATTGGCCGCAGCATACATTGAAGCTGGAAAATATAGTGAGGCACTTAAAATACTTGAGGAGAACACTTTCACTCCTGCTGAAGGATACTATGGCTACTGGGAGCTGTTCGTAGAGGCGCATGTTAGAAGAGGGTTGGAGAGCCTGAACGAGCGTAGGTATGGAGAGGCTTTGAAAGACTTCCTTATTGCTTTAACATACCCGAGTAATCTGGGTGTCGGGGCACCCTATGCTCCGCATAGACACGAGGCTAAACAGAGGTACTGGGCTGGCCAGTGCTACCTTCTAATGGGTGAAACGGAAAAAGCCATAGAAATGTTGAAAAGCATCCTTACCCAGAAGTTTTTCAATATTGACGAAATCTACTATAAGGGTCTTGCTCTCAAGATGCTTGGAAGGAAGAAGGAGGCATTAAGGTTGTTCAAGGACGTATTGAAGGAAGCGATTAAAAGAGAAGAAGAAATAGCCAGCTTAAAGAGAGAAATTCCTGAAAAATATTTCAATGCCTTGAATTACGACAAAAAGCTTGTGGAAGCACGCTGCAGGAAGATAATCGCCTATCTTGGACTAGGGATGAATAAGGAAGCGATGGTTGAGCTTAGAAAGGTTTTAAGAATAGCCAGAAAGGGAGTATTCCTAAAGAAAATGACTATACGATGTCCGGCGTATATTTCGATAAGAATTATTTGACACCAAAACCTAGAATATTTATTATAATGTAAACCACCTAATACGGAATGGTCATAAGAGAATTTGATATTACTGTAAACAGTGCAGACAAACCAAGCACAATGCCTTCTCCGCAAGTTAGGCCGGCAACAGCAACAGCTTTATATTTATTCCACTCTTCTCCTAAAAATCTCGTTAGTAAAAAGCGGTTCAAGAGTGCACCGATAAATATTGATACTGATCCAGGAATGTATCCGCTAGCTCCTAATACAAACCCCATCAGGAAGTTCGGGAATTTGAGAAGGTTTGACACGATATATATGACAACACCTATAAGTGCAGAACCGCCAATCAATAATGGGTTTAACGCTGTCGTGAACGTCTTAGACATATAGAGATCGGTTATAGCGGCGTTCATAGGCCATGTCTGAGCAGTGAATGGATAAAACATCGATGGGATGGGAGCCAGCGTCCAGAAAGCACTAGTAAACACCCATACCATAGCCCATGTTATAGGAAGAGCTATAAACCATGCTTTAATTATATCGGAAATTTTCGTTTGGGTTAGTTTAGCCATGACATACGTGCCTGCCCATTCCGCAGTAGGTGATCCTATGCCCACCATTCTGGAAGTGTAAAGAGGTGCGAACCATATGTCCACCCCGTTATACGGAATCATGCCAAGAATCCCCTCCCAGATGTACGGAATGTTCAGCGGCACGCCGGATACGGCCATCCCCCTGGCCTGAGCTATTACGAATATGAATGGCCATGCGATACCCATGATGATTGCTATGGGGGCATACGGTATGAAACCAGGACAAAGGTAGAGGGTTACCAGCACGGTTCCAAAGCTACATGCAACGTATAGTATGATTAGACGCAAAGGTGAAACGTACCCCATAGACCTTTGAGATGCTGTAAGACCCTTCATACTTCTTAATAATCCTGCAAGGGTATCGCGATGAATGAGGAGGGGCGTTAGTGCAGCGGCTATGGCTAGTCCTATCATCGGGCTTGCCCAAAAATCCAGGTAAGCATATGTATAATTCATTGCAATGCTCATCCCTCTATAGACCCTAGGTAAGAGGCCAAACCTGTAAAGAATAGAATTACCCATTATGCTCACTGAAATTGCCCCGATAAGCATTGCTACGCATACTTCCAACGGTATTACAAATCCCATGGCGAAGGCCAATGGGTCTGTCGAGATGCCGAATACGCTACCCGGTAGGACCGTGTCCATAAAAATGGTTAAATCACTCCAAGGAACAGGAATTAGCGTTATGCCTGTGCGACGCGTAATAGCCGCGCTAACCATTGGCAGTGCATAGATCAAAGCCGATAAAATAGCACCCGGTATTAGAAATAAAGTGAAGTATCTTATCCTTTTCTCCTCTCTCTCCGAAAGGGTTATCACCCCTTCAACACCTACTACAGCCATGGGGAATGGGAGTTTTTCAATATCATAGTAGAGTTGCCCGGCCATTAGTCCCAGTGACATGTTGGCCACGTACCACAGCACTGTAGTGCCCATGTTGACTAGGATGAAAGGAATCCAGTCTGGATGCAGTAATGTTCGTTGAAGGTAGGCGGGGGACGTTAACTGTACAGCTGCCCATTCAGGTATGTAAGGAGCGATTTTAATACCCGGAGCTGAACGCATATAGGTATTAAAAACAGCATAAATTCCCATACCGGTGTAAGTAGCAGATACTGAGGTGGCGATATAGGCAACTAAAACTTCTTGCCTGGTGAAAGGCTTCCGTCCAAGCAGAACTGACATCTGAGTTATTATGATAATCATTATATATGGTGCTGCCCCGGCAATACTGGCTCCGCTGTAGAGTGTTGAGAATATCACGATGGGGATTAGAACCAAAGAACTATAGAGAATTGTAATGATAGTTATCCTCGAAAAACCTCCCTTAAATTCTTGCTCTGCTGGAGGTTTATCTTCAACAGCCATAAAAAATACTACCGTAGAAGGTTATATATATACTTTATCTGTCTAACACTTCATAACGCACGTGCACGTTCTAAATAAGCGGATTTCTCTTTAGGTGCAAGGCTCTTCCACAGGAGGAAACGTTTTCTGAGCAAGTTCAATACCAGCGTGTTTCTTCTCATCCAGTCCGCGGGGGTTCCGGAAATCCGGTTTGTAACAACATGCAGACTATACCTGGTCCTTTGTGGATCCCATGTGCCTGCAATCAAAACCTCCTGAGATATGCCAAGCTCTGGTGGAAGAAGATCCATCAGAGCCCGTAGTGCACGCTCCTGGCCACCACTCGGTACCTCAACAGTCTTTATCTCCACGCTTCTCAAATTATAAATACCGAGCACATCCCCGCTCTGGTTTTCAATGTATTCCTTCATAAACAGTAGGAATCCATCAAACTCCTCCTCCGCAATTAAGAAAGGAAACCTGACATCCCAGTGATCACCTTTTGGAGCAGGAACTTTCCACTTCCTTTCTAGAGAAGGAGTTGCAATCTGGGCTACGCTTAAAAACGGAAGACCCATCGCAGCAAGTATCGCCAGCATTGCTACTGCCAATGCTAAAATCACGTAACCCGAAGTAAAGTTGAAGACCACACCCCACTGGAAATAAGAGGAAAAGAACGCGACGCTCATTGCAACCAAATACCCTAGGAATGCCCCTATGGTTCCATAAACAATCGCTTCAGCCAGAAACATGAAGAAAATCTGTGTTAAGGATAAGCCAACAACCGAAAAAGTGAATATGTCTTTGCGTCGCTCATATATTCCACCCAGCATCGTGTTTGCTATGATAAGGGTTCCTATGATCAATGGTATTAAAAGATAGTCGAAGCCCGACGTAGTTATAACATTAGTCTTAGCATATTTTAGAACCGTCGGCCTTCCATCAATAGTTGCGACAGTGAATACATGAGCACCTGTCTCAAGCGCTAGAGCAGCAGCAGTCTCCGCCTCCACCTTAGAAGGTTTGACCGCTATGCTCATGATTTCACCGCCTAGTTTCCAAAGCGTCTTCCAGGGAACGATGATGAATGAGCTGTTTAAACGTGGCACGTGTGGAAGAATTTTTGACACAGAGCCCGCCTGCGTTATTGCTTGGAAATCCCTAGGTGTCATTGGTTCCCCGTCAATATCCCGCCCGATTTCCCTTGGATCAAATATTCCCACTACCCTGAATTCAGTACCAGACCACCTTATTGTTTGGTTTAATTTTATGTCCAAGTATGTTGCTATGTCAGCGCTGACTAAGCATTCGAATCCTTCATCGCTCTCCAGCCATCTCCCAGCCATGATAGAATTGTTCCAGTTGTTAACCAGCTTTGATTCAGCAACAGAAAGACCCATTATTGCGCGAACCGGGGAACCAGTAATATTCTTTGGCGCGCCATCAACCCATAACAGGTTATACCAAGGTACGTTGAAAACAATCGGGGATAAAACTCTAGGAGCTATGATTGCATCACGGAATTGAGCCTCTAAATACTTTACGAGCGTGACGGATAGACCTTGGGGCACTTGTTGTGCAAGAGACCAATCCGTTGTTCTTAACATATAACCGTTATATGGTATAAGCTCAGCTTCTACGCTCTCTGGGATGATGTTAGTCCAAGAATAGGAACTGATGCTCGTAAGGAGACTTATCGCAAAAGCTATTGCAACTATTGACGATAATGTGAGAGACACCCTGAATGGGCGCTTCCTCATACTAGACGCTCCATATGAAAGGGACAGGACAAAAGCAGACAGCTTATCCACTGCCGGCGCCTCAATACCCCTGCGCTCTTCCCTTATTTGAGATAATTGGCGGCTTGCCATGCTGAATAATAGCATGATTGCAGGAATGAGCATCAATATTACACTGATGCCTAACAGCTCTAAGCCTATGTTTGAGGCAAGGAGGTAGCCAGGGTGGAGCATCGAGCATAACGCTGTAATAGAAATGAATATGAAGATGACGATGAAGGCCCTCTTGAAACCGCCTGCAGAAAATATAAGTCTCTCTAGAAGGATGGAAAAAAGCAGGCTGAGTACCGAGATGAAAGCAACAGAATTTATAGTATCAAGATACATGTCCTTAATCATCGTATAACTTTCTGCAACATAGTTCCAAGACTTATAGATGTAATAAGAACATTCTTCATAGTTCAGATTCGATAGACTATTGGATGCTATTTCAAGATACCTCAACGCCTCTAATTGACGGACTTCGGACACATTCATTATACTGTAGACTCCATGCGTGTGAAGGATACCCAGCCTTCTATTGTTTAAGGATAATATATCCGACGCGATCTGCATGGGAGCAAACCTGCGGATAACTTGTCCAGATTCAACTGTAAATCCATCCCCTCCGTTGTTGAAAGCCCCAACCAGTGTAGGACCTATGTATAAAAGTACTTCGATCGGAGTTTTTGGAGGAATGAAGACTACCATTGTTATACTCGGGCTCTCTGCAGCAGGAGTCCCCGTTGCTATTGTCGCCTGCATCATTCTCAAATAACAGTCGGTGAATACTGATGGATCTGAAAAGGCCATGAGCTCAGCATGGGAGAAAGCGTCGTTAATCCTTGTTTTGAAGGATGTTCTAACGTTCATCAGTCTCGGATCTAGAAGACCATGGAGGACAACGGAACCACATTTAAATACGGGTATGTTCAACTGTTCAACTTCCTTTCCCATACTCCGCAGCCAATATTGAAAAGACTGGCCATACATGGCTCCAAACACACCCGAGTCTGGAGCATACTCCACATTTCCGTTCGTCTCGTTTATGACAAAGGCAAACGCGTAGTAAACGAAGCCTCCTCCACTAGTTACCGGAGAGCCCCCCACTGCTCCCTGAAATCCCGTTGCCCGATACGAGCCTTTTTCGTCACTCTTTAAAACAATTTCGAAGTATGGCGTACGCCAAGAGAAAAACATTATTAATGCATTCGGCACTTCAACATACTTTCCCAATGATTTATCGAATTCTAATATTTTACCCTCGAAAATCGGCCATCCTAAGCCTGTACCATCCCATTTCGTCCATCCCGGTATATTGACGTATTGGTTTAATACTTCTGGAGCAAGCCAGATGTAGAGGTACGCTACACAGAGGCTGAATTCAGCTTGAGGCCTAAGATTTCGCATATCGACCTTATTCAAATTGCTTATGGGCAAGCCCCAATGAAGCCTATCCGCTACTGAAGTGTGAACAGTTAAGCCTATGCCGCCAACCTGCACAATCAACTGGCTCTCAAGCCTCATGTAGGGCGTACGGGCTAACGGATACAAGGGTATGTAATCATTGACTTGCGAGACTCTATCACCCATCATGTAGAGATAACCGGTTTTCTCTCCCATTATCCTATTCACATAGTATACTAGGCTTCCTTTGTTTATTGGCTCCTGAAGTATGCTAGTAAGGTCTTCATCACGGGATGCTTGTACTCCGGGAGCTTCCTCATAGAAAATCGGTTTAACAGCATCCCTGATGTAAGCATATCCCGCCCTCCCTATCTGAATCAAAGAATTACCGGCAGATGTCCCCCAAGCTATGCAGGCTGACGGGCTATCCGTTGAGATATCCAGCCCTAAAGCCAGTTTTATATTTCTCCCATACCTATAGCCTAATACCGGGTCCGGTTCTTCGCCGAAGATATACTCGTCTACGAAAGCCCTTCCACCCGCCAGGGTCTGAAAATGTCCAGAGAACGATACGAACAAAACATTCCTAAGAGGTTTATTAATGCTGAAATACCTGGCGATCTCCAGCCAGACCGCAACTCCTGAGGCGGCATCAGCATCATATGCAAGAGAAGGAACTGGAGAGAACGCGTCGTAAAAAGAGAAAATAGCAATTGTTTCGTTCACCTGCCCTTTTATCAGCGCGATAACGTTTTGGGCCTCCCTAGTTTCCCACGTCATCTTAGACTGAATAAACACCGATAGGCCTTGGGGGCCAGCCTCATTAAGTCTTTGCAGCAGTTTTTCAGCTTCTTCCCTCAGAATGTAGAACCTAGGAATGTTTACTGGAGCATATATTCGCTTAGACTCGGCTTCATAACTCTTAGTATCATCTGGTTCTATAAACAGGAATGCTTTCGCTCCGAACTGTGCGGCATCAAGCCAGTTGTATCCCGAATTAAAATCAAGCATAACTACACTTCCATTCAAAGAATGCCCGCTAAGCTCCTTAAGAGTCCCTTTTCCAGCGTAGACTAAACGTCCCTCCAAGCCTGGAGTAGCTGGAGGACAGGCAAGGTTTGGAAGCATAGGGTATATTTTTAATGTCAGCGGATTCTGGTCTAAAGTAGTTAGTGTGGCGCCTCCGTCAACTGGAACAATAACACTATAGTTTTGGAAGAACGGTTTTAGACCATAGCTTTCGAGTTGACTCTTAATATACTCTGCGGCTTCTAGGCAACCGGGATATCCGGTGAACCTTGAGACGGAGGAAAGCTTTCTGATGTGGGCCTCGATTCTTTCATAATCCATGAAGCCCACAAGCTGCTGAATTAGACCTGCGTCAGCCATCTCCCTTACACTCTTAAAACCGTTCGCACCTTCTGCCGAAACAGGCATGGTGTTTAAGTAATTGGTGAAAACCATGGTAATGATCAAAGCAAAGACGATTAAGAAAGTATGCGTGTTTTTTGGATGCCCCGTCATTAAAATAAGGGGTACTAACCCTCCTTAATAAAGATTTTGCTCGAAGGTGATGGCTAGTTAAAGTAGAAACTTTAAATACGAAGCTCCATGAGATATTCTGCGTGCAACTTAAAGTAGGAAAAAAGTCTGTTTTCGAGACGCCCTACATAGTTAATCTCTTTCGGAAATACGTGAAGGACTGGAGAAACATCGGAGGTTTGATATATGTTACGCCAAAGGAAATACCCTGTAACTATCTTGTATTCCAACGGAGGCCTGCCGGCTTTTTTGACACGGCTTGGCGTATAAGCGTCCTTTATGATGTTTTAGGGGGCGGCAGCATGAATACGGCTTTAGAAGACCTTTATCGGAAGCTTAAAGGCATGGAATGCTCACTGGAATGGGAGGGGTTGCTTCCGAGAAAAGGAGTTTTTAAAATAAACCCGTTTTTAAAAGAGCTCCGTCTCCATATTGATGATCTACAGATTTCTGACGAACTTGCAAATATTCTGAACGAAGACGAGGAGGTTATGGGGCTCGTAAAAAAGCTTAATCCAGATGGTTTGACAGTTGGGCTTCACTCAATTCCTTCAGAATACCCGTTGTTAACAGAGCCAAGGGATTTTCTTCTCAGCCTCGTTAAGGAATTCTACAGAAAGCCGATGGGGATAACCTGGCTAATCGTGTTGGACACGCAATTCGACAGAATTCCTGGTGTAAACAGGAAAGTCGAAGATGCAGTCCGTCTGTTTAATGCAATACTCCGCATATTAAGAGAGGAAGTTAAACATCTCTATCCGGATCTGATGATAACTAACTGAAAGAGCTTAAAAAGCTTCTATTTTTAAAAAAAAAGGTTAAAGGTTTAGCGAGCTAGTATACGAGTGGTAGTCCGGTTGCATAGCCTATGACTCCGAGTATTACTCTTCCTATTAGCGATCCGGCTATAATGCCAGCCGCGAAGTGCGTGGCCTTCTCATAGAGCGGCGTACCCCCTATTTTCACCACGGCATACTTAAGGATTGTCGTTACAAGTACGGCTGGCGAGTACTTTATCGTATTATACAGGCCGAAGATCAGGAAACCGACAGGGTTTAATGGCCACCATGCGAAGAGGCTTCTCGCAACCATCAATACGAAGAACAGGATGCCGCCAACCAGCCAAGCAGTCGCGGTGTTCGTATACCATGGCTGTCCGGCCGCAGGAGCCTCAAACCAATCTATTGTGCCCTGGGGATTCTCCGCAACGCCGCCGAACCAGGAAACCCAGGGAGTCGTCCAAGTCGGTTTACCTTTATACTTCACCGTCCAGCCTAATGAGGATATGGACATGAGCGCGAAAACGTAGGTGACCGCCAGCCCTACGACTATCGTCAGCACTTGAGCGATGAATATGTCTCTCGGACGCGTACCAGTGTCCCTTGCTATACTGTAGCCTGCGAGGCCGAAGCCGGCGAACGATGCTGACGATATGTATCCCGCAATATAGTTGTTTGCAAACAGCATGCTGCTTGCTGCACCTATAGTCTTCTCCTGCATCAGGCCGAGCTTATAGCCTAAATAGGGCACGATGTTAGCGAACTCTCCGCCTCCAGCCCAATAGTTTGATGGACCGGCTTCGCCGACTAGGCGCACGTTTGAGTACCAGTAGAGCAAGGCGAAGAAAATCGTGATTAGCGCTACTCCAACAGTCATCTCAAAGCCTACGATCAGCATGATTAATGACAGTATTCCTAAGCCGATGAACATCAACCATATGTACCGGATAGGAATAGGCTCGTTCTCCTCCCCGGATACTGGTTTCCCCAGCAAGCCCATGAAGGAATCCTTGAAAGAC
>Ga0315298_1010591_pt1 | contig 11077 bp, 8 predicted proteins | sample WHS_1_MG_FD_203077 | JGI IMG/M metagenome (GOLD analysis project Ga0315298, IMG submission 203077) | Extremophilic microbial mat communities from Washburn Hot Springs, YNP, Wyoming, USA - WHS_1_MG | ecosystem: Environmental > Aquatic > Thermal springs > Hot (42-90C) | place: USA: Wyoming... | reverse complement strand
CGCTTTCAATAATAGAGCTAACCGTTATACCTTTTAATGTTCCACAGTCTTCTCCTGTAATGATTACATCCTGCGCAACGTCTGCCAATCTTCTTGTAAGGTATCCTGCAACTGCAGTTTTTAAAGCAGTGTCAGCAAGACCTTTTCTTGCACCATAGGTTGAAATAAAGTACTCGACAACAGATAATCCTTCTCTAAAGTTTGACATGATTGGAGTTTCGATAAATTCACCTGAGTGTTTTGCCATAAGACCACGCATACCCGCAAGCTGTCTTATCTGGTCTCTACTACCTCTCGCACCGGAGGATGCCATCATATAAACTGGGTTGAAATAACCAGGATATTTTTTACCGTTTTCTACTCTTTCAGATTTTTCTATCTCGTTAAACATTTCTTTTGCTACTTCGTTTGTAGCCTGAGACCATATATCAATGATTTTGTTGTGTCTCTCACCTTTTGTGATGATTCCATCTACGTACTGCTTCCAAACTGTTTCAGCTTCTTTTATAGCTTTCTCAAGAATCTTAGCTTTTTTCTTAGGAACAACTAAGTCAGCAACAGAAATAGATACAGCTGCTTTAGTAGCAAATCTAAACCCTATTTCTTTAATTTTATCCAATGTCTGAGCAGCAATCTCATTTCCGTATTTTTCATAAATATCTGAAATCAATCTGGAAATTTTCTTCTTATCTAATACTTCATTTACAAATTTATAGCCTTCTGGAAGTATTTGATTGAAGATTATTCTACCGGCTGTAGTTTCAACAATTATGCCGTTTATTCTAACTTTTATTTTAGCCAGTAAGTCTATTGTGCCTAATTCGTAAGCAGTTACAGCTTCTTCCGGAGAGCCAAATATCTTTCCTTCACCTTTAGCATTTGGTAATTCTTGAGTCATATAGTGAACACCAAGAATAATATCCTGAGATGGCATAGTAACCGGTTTACCATGGGCTGGTGAAAGAATGTTTTGAGTAGATAACATCAATATGTAAGATTCAAGCTGAGCTTCAACAGATAGTGGTACGTGAACAGCCATCTGGTCACCGTCAAAGTCTGCGTTAAACGGAGGACATACTAATGGATGAAGTTTTATAGCTTTTCCTTCTACTAATTTTGGCTCGAATGCTTGAACAGACATTCTGTGTAATGTCGGTGCCCTGTTTAAAAGAACAGGATGTTGTTTTACAACTTCTTCAAGACATTCGTAAACTTCTGGTGCCTTTTCTTCGACTAATTTTTTAGCTGATTTTATAGATGTAGCATAACCCTTTTCTTCAAGCCTTCTGTATATAAATGGTTTGAATAGCTCTAAAGCCATCTGCTTAGGAAGACCGCATTCATGCATCTGTAATTCAGGACCTACAACGATTACAGAACGTCCTGAGTAGTCTACCCTTTTACCAAGGAGGTTTTGTCTGAATCTTCCTTCTTTACCTCTTAACGAATCTGAAAGGGATTTTAATGGTCTGTTGTTTTGAGTGACCATTCTTCCGCGTCTACCGTTATCGATAAGAGCATCGACAGCCTCTTGGAGCATTCTTTTTTCGTTTCTAATGATGATTTCTGGAGCGTCTAAATCGATAAGTCTTTTTAAACGGTTATTTCGGTTAATAACTCTTCTGTAGAGGTCGTTAAGGTCTGAACTTGCAAATCTGCCACCATCTAAAGCTATCAAAGGTCTTAAATCCGGTGGAATAACCGGTAAAACTTCAAGTATCATCCATTCAGGTTTATTTTCAGACTCTATAAAACCTTCTACAAGTCTTAATCTTCTAATGATTTTCTTCAGTCTTGCATCTGTTCCTTCTTTTAATATTACATTTCTAACAGATTCTTTGATAACTTCAAAAATTGGTATTTCTTTTACTTTTTCTCTATAAGCTTTATATAATTTTTCTAATGCCTCAACCCCTGTAAGAGCAATAACGCCTTCAGGTAGAGAATCTACATTTTCTGGATTTATGATCTGTCCAAATTTTAAATCTGAAGAAGCTGGGTCTATTACAATGTAATATCCTTGTGATATAATAACATCTATCTCTTTTTCTGTTGGCTCTATATCTCCAAATCTTAGTCCTACTTCTGAAAACTTTCTTGCAATTTCAATGATAGCTTTATTGTAAAGTCTTGGATAGTTCATTTTGTAGCTTAGATTTAAGTCGTCAAACGTTCCTGCATATCCATGAAGGTCTTTTTTAAGTCTTTTTGCAAGTATTTCTAAGTCTATTCTTGCAAGAACATCTTTAACTTTTTCAGCTCCCATTCCGTATTCGTATTTTTCTGCATTTGAATACTCATACTCTCTTTCTCTAAATTCATCTTCAGAAACAACGTGTAATTTTACATATTTTGTAAGGCCACCTTCCATTTGAGGTAAAGATTTAGGGTCTTTTTCAAAAGCTTCCTCTTCTTCCTCTGTTGGATGTTCTATTACTAAATAAGATTCAAAATAAACAACTCTTTCAATATCTCTTGATGTTAAATCTAACAAACTACCTATTTTACTTGGTGTAGATTTTAAATACCATATGTGAACAACTGGAGATGCAAGCTCTATATGTCCAAATCTTTCTCTTCTAACATCAGAACGTGTAACTTCAACACCACATCTGTCACAAATTGTTCCTTCATACTTTCTTTTTTTATATTTTCCACATAAACATTCATAGTCTTTTATAGGTCCGAATATTCTTGCATCAAAAAGTCCATCTTTTTCTGGTTTTAATGTTCTATAGTTAAGAGTTTCTGGTTTTTTTACTTCTCCATGAGACCAAGACCTAATTATTTCAGGTGAAGCAAGAGATAATCTAATAGCATCAAATCTAACTGTTTCTTTTCTTTCTTTTGCTTTCACAGCAAATTACCTCCTTATTGTTTAAAAAACCTCCCAAAAAGGGAGGTTAAAATCTATCCTAATTTAACTCAGGCTTTTTCTTTTCTAGTTCTGAAGTATCACAGGCTTGAGGCTCTCCTTCAACTATACATTCAACGTTTAAACCAAGAGCTTTTAACTCTCTAACAAGGACTTTAAAAGATTCTGGTACGCCGATATCGTAGTAGTGTTTCCCTTTAATGATGGCTTCGTATACTCTCTTTCTTCCTTCAATATCGTCAGACTTAACTGTTAACATCTCTCTTAATGTATATGCTGCTCCGTGTGCTTCAAGTGCCCATACTTCCATCTCACCGAATCTTTGTCCACCAAACTGAGCTCTGCCACCAAGTGGCTGTTGTGTGATAAGAGAATAAGGTCCGGTTGAACGTGCGTGTATTTTATCATCAACCATATGTATCAGTTTAAGCATATACATGTACCCTGCAGTAACTTCCAAGTCAAAAGCTTCTCCACTTCTACCATCAATAAGTTTAACTTTACCATTATCTTTTATACCTGCATAATTAAGAAGTTTCTTAATATCTTCTTCTGATGCACTTTCAAAGATTGCAGTTTCGACAGGAATGCCAATTTTAGTTAAATCTCTAACTAAGTCTCTTAAAGATTCGTCGTCAAGTTTCGATAAGGCTTCTCTTAACTCTTGAGAGTCTTTCTTTCTTTGTTTAGTAAGGATTTTGTTATCTGTATCATTTACAATGCTGTAATACTCAACAATCTTATCGATAATCTTTTCTCTATCAAAGATTTTTTCAAGCTCTTTCCCAAGTTTTTCACCAAGTTTTTTAGCAGCTAATCCAAGGTGGGTCTCAAGTATTTGTCCTACGTTCATACGAGAAGGCACACCAAGAGGGTTCAAAACTATATCCACAGGAGTACCATCTTCCATAAATGGCATATCTTCAACAGGAAGAACGACAGAGATTACGCCTTTATTACCGTGTCTACCTGCCATTTTATCACCAACCTGTATCTTTCTCTTTTGAGCTATGTAAACTTTAACAAGCTCGTTAACTCCAGGCTTTAAATCTGCTCCTTCTTGAACAGCTTCTTTTCTTTTTTCGTAAATCTTTTCCCAAAGCTCAATTTGAGATTTTGCTTTTTCAATGATAGATTCTACTTTTTTAAGCAATTTTTTGTCTTTAATAAAGTTAGATGGATTGATAGCTATTATTTTTATAGCCTGAGAAACATTGTTTTCAGATATATATTCTCCTTCAGGAATAATAACTTCGCCGGCTACTTTAACATCCTTAGCAACCTTCACACCGATAAGAATTTCCCTAAGCCAAGCATCTCTTTTATCTAAGATAAACTTTTTCTTCTCTTCCAACTCTAAGTTAAGTTTATCAACTTCTTGCTTAATTAGAGTATCTAAATACTTCTCTCTTTTTTCTTTTTTATCTTTCTTCTTCTTAGCAAAGATCTGGACATCAACTACCACGCCTTCAACGCCCACAGGAACTCTTAATGAAGAATCTTTCACTTCACTCGCCTTTTCTCCAAAGATGGCAAATAAAAGTTTTTCTTCTGGTGTTAGCGCTGTTTCTCCCTTAGGAGTAACTTTACCAACCAAAATATCTCCTGGTTTAACATATGCACCAACTCTTATAACGCCATGTTCATCAAGGTTTGCAAGCTGTCTTTCGTTAATACCTGGTATATTTCTTGTTATCTCTTCCGGACCTAACTTTGTTTCTCTTGCTTCTATTTCAAACTCTTCTATATGAATAGATGTAAATACATCATCTTTAACAAGTCTTTCTGAAATTACGATAGCATCCTCGAAGTTATAGCCTCTCCATGGCATGAATGCAACAAGGACATTCTTTCCAAGCGCAAGCTCGCCTTTGTATGTAGAAGTCCCATCCGCTATTGTTGCACCTTTTTCTACAATATCACCTTTTCTAATAAGAGGTCTTTGGTTCATGCATGTAGCTTGGTTGGAACCTTTAAATTTGTTTAACTTATAAATATCCATACCAATATCTAACGGATCATGGGGGTTAATCTCGTCTTCATTTACTTTTATAACGATAGTATTTCCATCAACTTTAACGACTTCACCACCTCTTTTTGCAACAATTACAGAACCAGAATCCTTGGCAATACTAACTTCCATTCCTGTACCAACGAGAGGATACTCTGTTCTCACAAGAGGCACCGCCTGACGTTGCATGTTAGAACCCATAAGAGCCCTGTTAGCATCATCATGTTCAAGGAAAGGAATCAACGATGCAGACGGAGAAACAACTTGCTTAGGAGATATATCCATATAGTGAACTTCGTTTGGTTCTACTAATCTTATATCACCATACGCCCTTGCAAGAACTCTATTTGTTAAGAACCTTCCTTTTTCATCTATTTCAGCATTAGCTTGAGCAATAACATACTTTTCTTCTTCGTATGCCGTTAAATATTCAATTTCGTTAGTAACAACGCCGTTAACAACCTTTCTATATGGAGAGATTAAAAATCCAAACTCATTTATTCTTGAATAAACAGTCATTGAAGAAACTAAACCGATGTTTTGACCCTCTGGCGTTTCTATCGGACATATTCTTCCATAATGAGATGGATGAACGTCCCTTATTTCAAATTTAGCACTCTCTCTTGTAAGACCACCTGGACCTAAAGCTGACAATCTTCTTTTATGTGTTAATTCAGATAATGGATTTGTTTGGTCCATAAATTGTGAAAGCTGACCGCTTTTTAAGAATTCAAGAATAGAGTTAGTTAAGTATCTTGGATTAATAAGCTCGCTTGGTTTTAAGTTAGGGTCTTCTACGTCAACGGTAGCAACTCTATCTCTAAATGCTTTTTGCATTCTCGCAATTCCAACTCTTGCCTGAGCCTCTAAAAGCTCTCCAACAGGTCTAATTCTTCTATTTCCTAAGTGTGCTATATCATCTAAGCTTTTCTTTCCATATCTTAATTCTAATAAATACTTAACTATTGCAATGATGTCGGCAAGCTGTAACGTTCTTGCTTCTTCGTCTAAGTACTCTTTTACTTTTATCTCTTTGAATGAAGTTTCTTTTAATTTTTCTAATACTACCAGGTCTATCTTTGTTCCTTTTGGAATAACCCCATTTTTAGTTTCTACATGTTCATCAAGAGCTAAAAGTGGGAATTTTTCAAAGAAATCTTCAAGGTCCAAAGGTTTAATAGTTTTTGGAACGTTATGTACCTTTGCATTTAACTTAACTCTACCAACTCTTGAAAGGTCGTATCTTTGAATATCTGTAAACGTATTATTAAATAACTCTTTAGCTCTCTTCATAAAGGCTTTTGGGTCTAAAACTGCAGTATCCGTAGGTCTCATTTTTCTATAAATTTCCACAAGAGCAGCATCTCTAAAAGTAAAGAGAGCATTAATTTTTGGTTCATCTTTCTTTAATGTTTCAACAATAACTCTTTGATATGGTGATTTGTTTATAACTTGAGGTTCTACAGTAACGACTTCTTCTATTTTGATTCTATCATCGTTTAAAAGTTTTTCTAAATTTTCTGCAGAAACATACTTCTCTTGCTTAATAGGTACTGGTTGACCTTTTTCAGATATTTCTTCATATACATATGTTACAAAAATATCCCTATTCATTAATTCTTCTAAATTAACGTGAATCTTTGTATTTTCAAGTACTAATTTACCATCTTCAACAATATATCTATCTACCTTTCCGTAAAAGTTTTTAAGAATTATATAAGTAGTATCTAATCCAAATGCTCTAAGGAGCGTTGTTCCAAGGATCTTTCTTCTATCTATCTTTGCATAGAAAATTTCTGAATTTGTTGCATACTGAACCTCTACCCTTGAACCTTTTTCTGGAATAACACTTCCTTCATAAATAACCCTTGTAATAATGTCTTTCGTTTTGTCTTCTTTTCCTGAGAAGAATATACCTGAAGACCTGATTAACTGAGATACAATAATTCTCTCACTACCATTTATCATAAAATAAGCATAGTCTGTTAGGAGAGGAATCTCACCAAAGTATATTTTTTGTTTTTTTATAGTCTTAGGAATTATTTCTCCCGTTTTAGGGTCTGTATGATTTATCACAAGCTCTAATAATACTCTTAAAGGAGCGCCATATGTTAATCCCTTAAATTTACATTCCTCAACAGTTAGCTTTTCTTTATATATTAACGGACCGCCACAATGTGGACAATCAACTTCTGGTCCACCGAGAACCTCATCAGGTAATGCTTTTCCACATTTTCCACATTCCCAATCACCAATCTCGTATCCAATATATCTAACTTCTAATTGACCGTTTGGGTCTACGAAAGGAAAAGATGTTCTAAGTAAGCTTTCAAGACCTTTATTTGGATCTCTTTTTAGAGGATTTGTATGAAATTGAACGAAGTTTTCGAAAGATTCTTTTGGAACGGATAAAAGGTCGGGAGGTGTTATTATTTCTCTTCTTCTTGAAAGTATTTTACGAAAAGGATTTCGTTTTAAATTTTTTAACTCTCTCATCCTTACACCACCTTATTTGATTTTAAAATAAATAAAGGTAGACTGCCATAAAGACAATCTACCCTTTCTTAAACTTGTTGAAAATTCTTTATTGAGATAATGTTTATCAAGATTTATTATTTTACTTCTACAGTAGCTCCAGCTTCCTCTAATTTTTTCTTAATTTGTTCTGCTTCATCCTTGGAAACTCCTTCTTTAACTGGTTTTGGAGCTCCATCTACGAGATCTTTTGCTTCTTTTAATCCAAGACCTGTGATTTCTCTAACAACTTTGATAACGTTGATTTTGTTTGCCCCTGCGTTTGTTAAAATAACATCAAATTCAGTTTTTTCTTCAGCTGGAGCAGCCGCACCTGCAGCACCACCAGCAGCTGGAGCAGCAGCAACCATAGCAGCTGCAGAAACACCAAACTCTTCTTCCAAGTCTTTTACAAGCTGTGCTAACTCTAACACTGTCATTGACTTAATAGCTTCTTTAATCTCTTCTCTTGTAATTGTTGCCATATTTTTAAAACCTCCTATAAAATTTTATTTAAGATTGTTTTTCTTTTTCTTGTCTTATAGCATCTAAAACTAAAACAGTTTTTTGCGGTAAAGCGTTAAGTACGCGTACAAGGTTTGTAATAGGTGCTTGTAGTACAGCCAATAGCTGAGCAACAAGTACTTCCTTGCTTGGTAGAGATGCAAGATAATCAATCTTTTGTGCATCAGCAAATACGCCTTCTACTAAACCACCTTTTACTTTTGCATCTTCTTTTCCTTTCAAAAACTCTTTCAATAATTTAGCTGGTGCAACAATATCACCATATCCAAAAATAACTGCAGTTTGCTCTTTAAAAATATCTATTTTATCATAAAGTTGTGTTCCATTGCAAGCTCTGTATAAAAGTGTATTTTTAACAACTTTCAATTCAGCATTTTCTTTTTTCAGCGTTTTTCTAAAATCTGCTACTGAGTTAGCATCTACACCTTTAAAATCTAAAAGTATAACAACTGGTGCTGATTCTATTTTTTGTTTGAGGTCAGCAACTAACTGACTCTTCTTCTGGATCGATTTTCTCTCTGTAGTTAATGTCATGGCTCTACTCCTTAAGCTGCTTTAGTCTCTAAAACTTTTTGTAATTCAGCTGGATTTAATTTAACTGAAGGGCTCATCGTTGTTTTTAAAACAACATTTCTTATATACTGACCTTTTGCACCTGGTGGCTTAGCTTTCAATACCGCATCTACAACAGCTAAAATATTTTCTTTAAGCTTATGATCTTCAAATGAAATTTTACCAACTGGAACATGCAAGTTACCTGTTTTATCAACTTTAAACTCTACTCTACCTTTTTTAGCCTCTGTAACTGCTCTTTTAACGTCAGTCGTAACAGTTCCAACCTTAGGGTTTGGCATTAAGCCTCTTGGTCCTAAGATTTTACCGAGCTTAGCCAATTTTGGCATCATATCTGGAGTTGCTATCACAACGTCAAAATCTATCCAGTTTTCATTTGCAATCTTATTGATAATCTCTTCACCGCCTGCATAATCAGCACCTGCTTCTTCTGCCTCTTTTAACTTCTCACCGGAAGCGATAACAAGAACTTTTAACTCTCTTCCTAGCCCATGCGGAAGTACCACTGAACCTCTAACCATTTGGTCAGCATATTTAGGGTCAACACCTAGTCTAAAGATAAGCTCTACTGTTTCATCAAACTTTCTCTGCAGAACTTTTTCAACTTCTTTTAGTTTTTGGATAGCTTCATCAAGGCTGTAAGTCTTTTCTTTATCAATAAGCTTTAATGCTTCTAAATATTTTTTTCCTCTTTTAGCCATAGCACTTACCCCTTATATCCTTCAATTTCAATTCCCATACTACGAGCAGTACCGGCTATAGTTCTCATAGCCATCTCAATGTCTTCAGTGTTAAGGTCTTTTAATTTCATTTCAGCAATTTCCCTTAGCTGATTAACTGTAATTTTTCCAACCTTATTTCTCTTAGGATCTCCAGAACCCGTTTTGATGCCTGCGGCTTCTTTAAGGAGATAAGATGCTGGTGGAGTTTTGAGAACAAACGTAAAAGACCTATCTGAATAGATAGTAATTACTACCGGTACGATTGTACCAGGTTTCATGTTTGAAGTTGCTGCATTAAAACTTTTAACAAACTCCATAATGTTAACACCATGCTGACCAAGAGCTGGTCCAACCGGTGGTGATGGAGCTGCTTGTTGAGCTGGAATCATCAGCTCAACTTGAGCCGTTACTTTCTTAGCCATTTAAATACACCTCCTTGAATTCTTTGACGCCTGTCTTAATAAAACACCAAAGCTGAACTGACAGGCTAAATTTTCTCCACCTGGGAGAATTCAAGTTCAACCGGTGTTGCTCTTCCAAAAATAGTAATTAATGCGATAAGTTTTTCTTTGTCCGGGAATACTTCTTCCACTGATCCTGTAAAATTCATAAATGGACCTTCAATAACTCTAATAATGTCCCCTTTTGTATACAGAAGCTTCTTGGCTTTTGGCGCACCTTTTTGAATCTGTCCTAAGACTTTCATTACATCATTTTCATTTAAAGGAACAGGCTTACCACCTGCACTAACAAATCCTATTAAAAATGGAGTTTTTTTAACTAAATCAATCAAATCGTCTGTAAGTTTCGCCTTTATAAGAATATATCCCGGAAATATTTTATTCTCTAAAACAATTCTCGCTTCAGTTCTGTTTTCTTTGCATGTTATTTTTTGTCCTGGTTTAGAAATCGGGCTATGAGAAACACACCCCTCGTCACCTTCAACGCTTTCTAAAACTCGGACAGTACCATCTTCTATAGAAAACTTTGTAATCCCTTTTTTCCCCTGAACTTCTATAACCCTATTTGGACCTTTTAAAGAAAGTCTGTATCTTTCCTTTCCTTGAGATTTAAGTACGACCTTTTCTTCAGCAGGAACTATAACTTCATCTACTAAATGTTCTAAATTATTAAGCTTTAAATTCTTAACAAAGTTTTCTTTTGCCCTAATTTCTAAATTAGATTGTGTATATAAAGCGTACCATTTTTTCTCATCAGTATCTTTTTCTAAAATACTTTCATTAACCTCTTCGTTAACCATGTTTAAATTTTCATTTTCCGCCATTTAAGTCTTTACCTCTCCATTATGAAGGCAATTATTTTTGTAAATAAAATATCTAAACTCCATAAGTATAATGCCATTATTAAAGTCAAAACTATAACTGCTATGGTTGCTGTTTTTACAAGGTTTTTAGAAGGCCAAGCTACTTTTTTAAGCTCTTCAAAAACTTCCTTTAAAAAGTTTAGGTATTTTACCATCAGTATTCTCCAAAGGCGGGGCAGGAAGGAATCGAACCCTCAACCTGCGGATTTGGAGTCCGCTGCTCTGCCAATTGAGCTACTGCCCCGCAATCTATGATCAATTACTTGATTTCTCTATGAACTGTATGTTTTTTACAAAACTTACAATATTTTCTCAACTCTAATCTGTCTGGATGTTTTCTTTTATTTTTTGTAGTTGTGTAATTTTTTCTTTTACATTCTGTACAGGCTAAAGTTATAATCTCTCTCATCTTCTATTCCTCGCAATTATTCAAGAATTTTAGTAACAACGCCAGCACCTACTGTTCTTCCACCTTCTCTTATCGCAAATCTCATTTGCTCTTCCATAGCTACTGGTACCATTAACTCTACTGT
>Ga0315298_1010590_pt1 | contig 11078 bp, 10 predicted proteins | sample WHS_1_MG_FD_203077 | JGI IMG/M metagenome (GOLD analysis project Ga0315298, IMG submission 203077) | Extremophilic microbial mat communities from Washburn Hot Springs, YNP, Wyoming, USA - WHS_1_MG | ecosystem: Environmental > Aquatic > Thermal springs > Hot (42-90C) | place: USA: Wyoming... | reverse complement strand
AAGATTCTTGAGGTCTCAGCCTCTGCTCTTTCCATCTCATCGGCACCTTCAAATGAGAGAGCTTCTCCTGTGTTTCTTTTTGTATCTTCTATCAGCTGATTTTTCCATTCAAGTAAGATGTTTCTGAGCTCCTCTATTTGCTCAGGTGTAAGGTGATACATTTTTTAACCTCAAATAAAATATCAAATAATTAATTTTATCACACTGTATAAGTTAAAAGAAAAAGCTTTTAAATCAAGTGAAAGAGAAGAGTGCTGTAAAAATTATCGTAAGCTTACTTTTTCTTTTGACTTTTTGATTCAAAAAGAAAAATATGAGATTCTTCGCCGGCTTCAGAATGACATCTTTAAGGTTAAGATTCTTCACGGGCTGCAGAATGATGTGACAAGATTATTCTTTCTTTATGCTTATTAATTAGCTTTTCACTGTTATCCTAAAGGACGTAAGCCCTAAGGATCTCTTTTTTAAATTCCATTTAAAACCATTAGTTTCCTATCCTAAGTTTTTATCTTGCTGTAATTATACTCAGTTTAAACAAATCGGAATTTTCCCAAACCGGTCTTACTTCAAAACGATAAAACATATACAAATTAATCCCAAAAAATGATAAAATTATCCTAAATTTTTTGGAGGTTATATCGTGAAAAAAGTATTATTTGCATTAGCTATTACATCTGTTATAAGCACTTCATTTGCAATCACAAAACAGGAAGCTGAGATAGAGATAGCAAACTATGTAGGACTTGGTAAAGACTATACAATCAAAGTGTGCGAAAATGATAAATATTTTATAGGTGAAATCAATCTAAAAGGTTATGAAAATCTATCAACTGTCAGAAAAGTTTATGTTAACAAACAAACAGGCGATATTATCCCAGAAATGGCTATAGCTTCTGATTTTTGCTACATGTTAAATAAATAATGAAAAAAATCGGATTACTTACAAGCGGTGGAGACTGCCCTGGTCTTAACGCCTGCATCAGGGCAGTTGTTAGAACTGCTAATTACTATAATATTGAAGTTGTAGCCTTTAAAAGAGGCTTTAAAGGTCTTATAGAAAACGATTATACAATCTTAGATTACAAATCTGTTGCAGGTATTTTACAAAAAGGTGGAACTATTCTCTTAACTGCAAGAGAGCCAAGATTTAAAGATTATAGCTTTAGAAAAATAGCTTATGAGAATATACAAAAACATAATATAGATGCATTGTTTGTGATTGGCGGTAATGGAAGCTTTCAAGGTGCCTATTTACTACAAAAAGATTTTGGGCTAAACATCATAGGAATCCCAAAAACTATTGACAATGATATTTATGGAACAGATTATGCAATAGGTTTTGATACAGCTGTAAATAATGCCATGGAAGCAATAGATAAAATAAAAGACACAACCATGTCCCATGAAAGAATCTTTATTGTAGAAGTAATGGGAAGAGATAGCGGATTTATTGCGTTAGAGGTAGGTATTGCTGTAGGAGCAGAATTAACATTAATTCCAGAATATCCTTTACCACTTCATGTAATTGAAGAAACTATCCTAAAAGCAAAAGAAAAGGGAAAAAACTTTGCGATAATTGTTCTTGCTGAAGGTGTTGCATCAGCAAAAGATCTTTCTGAATTACTAAACGAAAGATTAAAAGACAAAGATGTTGGAGAAATTAGATATCAGGTTCTTGGATACATACAAAGAGGTGGTAGACCTTCAGCATACGATAGAGTAATGGCTTCAAAGTTTGGAGTTTTTGCTGTTGAAAAATTTGTTCAAGGCGAGAAGAATTTTATGGTTGCCTATGAAAATGGTAAACTTCTTACAAAGCCACTGGAAATCAGCTTTAATAAAGTCAGAATTCCAAATTTTGAAGAGTATCATATAAATAACATTCTATCTATGTAATAAACATGAAGATCACTCAAGTAAATCTATTTCCTTTTAACACCGGAAGAATAGGCGGAAGGGTTAGAGCCGTTGCAGAAGTAGTTTTAGATGACTTGATCTTAATAAGAGATATAAAACTCATAGAATCAAAACACGGTGGACTTTTTTTAAGCTTTCCAAAGAAAAGGTCTGGCAACAAATTCGTTGATATTGTTGAAATTCTTGAAAATCAGCAATTAGAACAAATCAGAAGAGCAGTGGTTGATAAGTACAAAGAAATGATGGACGTAAAGCCGGAGGAAAACATTGATTAAAAAAATCATATCATTTCTTGGAAATGTAAAACTTGGGATCGTTTATTTAATTCTTTTAGCAATTTTGTCTATTTTAGGGTCAACATACATAAAACAAGGCGAAACCTATATTACATACTATAAAGAGTATGGAAAAATTCCGGCAAAAATTATATGGATTACTTGGTTAAACAATGTATTCCACGCATGGTATTATCAGTTATTGATAGTTTTGGTAGCCATAGCTGTTATCTTTGCCACAATCGAAAGATTTCCATCAATCTACAGAACTGCCTACGGTAAAGTAGAAAAGAAGATGCCGGAAGGTGTTTTAAAAAAGCCTTCTACGATAAAGCTTTCTTTCAACGAATCAATCGATGAAACTCTTCAAAAGATTGTTTCATTTATTCATGACTTAGGTTTTAGAAAGGTTGAAGTAATTAAAGAAGATAATGCAGTATATCTCTTTGCAGAAAAAGGCAAGGTCTCAAGACTTGCGATGCTTGTTACTCACGTAGGTATCATTATTTTTCTTATAGGTGCTTTCTTAGGTTCCTATTTTGGTGTTAGGGGTCAGATAGAAATTCCAGAAGGTGAAAAAGCTGATTATATAAGAAAGTATAGAGAAGGTTCTCTAAAACCCGGCGATGAAATTTATAAATTACCGTTTGAAATAAAGGTGGATAGATTTTGGCTTGATTTTTATGATAGTAAAGAGTTTGCAGGTGCTGTAAAATCCTACAATAGCGAAGTGGAGATTCTGGAAGACGGAAAACTTGTTATGAAAAAAGTTGTAAAAGTTAACGAGCCGGCGGAATTTAAAGGATATAGAATTTTTCAAACATCTTACGGAAAAACAGGAGAGATTAAAGAAGCTTCTATCGTAGCGGTTAAATACGATGAACTTATAAAGTATATAGAAGAATCTCAAATTTTAAACCAAAAGCTTGCATCAGAATCAGATGAAAACAAAAAAAGAGATATTGAAAAACAGCTGAGAGATTTAGATAGAAGGGTTTCTGAATTTTTTAATAAAGCAAACAGAATAAACTACAACTACAATAACAATATTTATAAATTTGACGATGCTATAATTCAAGTTGTTAATACGACTTTAAACTACAAAGATCCAATGCTGGCTCAGCAAGATGTGTTTGACCCATTAATCGTAACAAAAGTAAAGTACAAAGACAGAGAGTTTAGCATGCCAATTGGTGCAGATGTTACCGTTTCCATTTTTGCTTACGAAAAATTTGTAAAACCTTACGGATTTCCTTACTTACTTATCATTGAAAATATGCAGCCAAGATATTTTTCAGGATTGCAGATTAGCTATTTCCCAGGAACAAATCTTATTTGGCTTGGAACTATTATAGTAGTTCTTGGAACAATGCTTGCATTCTATATAGTTCATAGAAGAATTTGGGTCAAGATTGAGGATAGTAACGGTGTTTCTAATGTTTATATAGCTTTCTACTCTCAAAAGTTTAAAGAATCTTTTGAGGCTAAACTGAAAGAAGAAGTGGAGAAGTTAAAAATTAATTCTTTAAAAGGAATTTAATATTAGGGTAGGTCATCTATTCTTTTTTAAAAAAATTGAGTAAAAAGGGAGGCTGTTTGTAAAAATCAATATTGTCATTCTGCAGCCGGCGAAGAATCTCATACTTTGTCCCTCTACATTCTATAGCCACGCGAAGAACCTCCTGTTTTTTCCTTTCAAAAAAATCAAAAGAGGAGATCCTTCGGACTAAAGTCCTCAGGATGACAAAGAACGATCCAATGGTGTCATTCTGAGCGAAGCGAAGAATCCCATGTTTTTATTGAACTTATCACCCGATATATTTAATAAATAAAAGAATTCTACAAAACTAACTAATCAAATCTTGAAGATAATCTATATCAAAAATCTCTATTTTGCCCCTTTCTGTATCTAAAATTCCTTCTTTTTTCCATCTGCTTATTACCCTAATTGCTGTTTCCACCGTTGTTCCAGCCATTTCTGCTATATCTTGTCTTGTTATTGGGGCATTTATTACTACGTTATCGCCTTCTTTCTTTCCAATCTTATCAACAAGTTCTAGAATAAGCGTTGCTATTCTCCCTTCTACCTTTTCAACAGCTAAGCTTTTAAGCCTGTCATATGCTTCAAGAATATTTTTGGTAAGCTCGCAGGTTATTTTTACTGCTAAAGCAGGATACATTAGAAGCAGTTTTAAGAAATCCTGATTTGATATATATAAAACTGTTGTATCAACCAAAGCTTGAGCTGTATAAGTATTAACAGGCGGTCTGTTATCTTTCATAACAAGCCAGCCAAAGCTTTCGCCTTTTGTTGCAAGTCTTAGTATTACTGTTTTGCCTTCGTTCGTTTCTTTGATTAGCTTTACTATTCCATCTATTACAAAATAAATACCCGGCTCTTTATCTCCTTCATAGAATATGTATTCACCTTTCTTAAATTTCTTTACAACGAAGAACTTTTCTATATTTTTCAATTCCTCTTCTTTAAGCTCTTTAAATAGTTCTAATTCTTTTAAAACCTCTATTTTATCTATATTTATCCTTTCTCTTTCTCTCTTCATCATTTACCCCCGGATTTTATCTAACTTTTGGCAAACTGCCGAGCAGATATTTTAAATAATTGTCTGTAAATACAAATCCACCACCTATATAAAAGCCTCTAACGGAACTGTTTAATAAATCAGAGCCACCAAATTTTACAAATATTGGATAACCACTAAATCTGTACTCAAATCCAATATCTAACTCAGGATTGTTTGGCTGATTTATCAGATCTTTCCTGTTAAACTTGTAAAGGTCTGATACTAATTTCAAATTATCGTTTAATACTATATCTGCACCAAGGTCTGCTGAAGAGTCTTTAATACCAAAACGAGCCCAAAGCTGTGTAGAGCCAAGTGTTAATATTTTTCTTGCATATTGAAGGTCAAAAAGTATTCCATATTTTTTTGTCACGTATGTTGTAGTTGTTCCGTTTGAAGTAATCTCTTCTTTTTTATCTACATAACCTTGGGAGTTAGAAAGTATTCCAACATAGTAGTACCTGTCATCTGATGGTATAAATCTAAATGCTGCACCAGCTTTTGAATCATCGTTTCCTGTATGTTTCTCGCCTTGCATGATAACTTCAAGATTTGACTCTTTTACAACTTTAAACGGCTCTGCAAAAGATTTTACACCCTCATTTACATTATTGTATAAATCATCTTGATTTACTAATTTTCCAAGAGTTCCCTTTCCTTCGTTAACTTTTGCCAAAAGTTCGTTTAAGTTCTGGGATGCTTTTCTGATATTTTCAATTGAGAGTTTTAAATCTTGTCTATTTTCACTAACGGCTTGCTCTATTTGTGTAGCTGCTCTATCTACAGAATCAAGAGTCTTTGGAGCTTTTTCTTTCAATGCAACAGATAGGTCTTTTAAGTTAGCGATCAACTTTCTTATATCTTCTCTGTTTTCTGCTGTTATATTTTTTGTGTTTTCAAGAGTTTTGTCTAAGTTTTGAATAATGCTTGGAAGCTGTTGCCTAATATCTGCTGTAATCTGTCTGATATTGGCTATTGACTGCCTTATATCTTCTTTGTTTTCAACTACCACATCATTTGTGTTTGAAGCAAATTTATCAAAGTCCTCTATGAGTTTTTTTAATCTGTCATCACCGGTGGCTTTGTTTAAGTTATCCATTAGCTGAGCGAATTTTTGCGCTGCAACGTTGATTTGATTAATCATCTCTTCCGTTGAAGCAATTTTTGCTTGATTTTGAATAACCTGATTTTCTGCTAAATTACCGGTGTTAGGGCTACCCGGGTTTATATAAATATACTTATCCCCCATTAAACCATAGGTTCTGATTGAAACAGTTGCATTTTTGTATAAAGGTATATCTTCTCTTATCTTTAAAAGTGCTTTAACTTTTCCATTTTCAAAGGTTATATTTTCAACTCTACCTGCTTTTACACCTAAAACCTGAACATCCGCACCCTTAGATAAACCTTGAGCATCGTCAAAGTAGACATAGTAAGTCTTAAAAGATTGACCTAACTCTTTGCCGCTAAATTTTATAATCAAATATCCTGTTAGAATTGATACCAATAAAACAAATATTCCTACTTTTTGTGAAGTTTTCATTTTTACTTCTCCAAAATAGTTTCTTCTACTTTCATTCCAAAATGTCTTCCAGCCTCTTCTACGTAGCCGACAATTTCATCCCCGACTTTTAAATCTACCACAGATAATGGCGTTCCGTCGGGTTTTACAACTCTTATTGTTTCTGCATTTTGCAGTACTGCTGATAGCTTTTTTCCTTCATATTCAGCTTCTATTAAAAGCATGGGTCTTCTTTCTACCTTAGCCCTTCCTACATAGACAACCCTTCCGTTTCCGTTAAAGTCATAAATCATTACTTCTTTTCCTGCTGAAAGCTCGCTTAAATAGGTAGTTTTTCCATTTGGTACTCTTGTATACATATGAACCGCACCGGCATTAACTCTAAACGGTCTTGAAGCTACATATTCAGATTCTTCCGTTTCTCCATGAACTAAAATCATTCCGGCTGAAGAGTTTCCGACAAGCATTCCTTCACCACGTTTTAAAAGGGAGGTTGTATCTACCGCAACCCTATCACCCATTCCGATAGGTTTTATTGCGGTCACTTTTGCTTTAATAAAGTTTAATTTTTCAGTATCTTCTTTAATAACCCTAGCTACTTTTTTTACTTCGTTTATATCTGTTGTTCTTAAAACAACGCCTTTAACTCCCTTTTCAAGAATGCCAACGGAGGTCTTTGCTTCTTCTGAATTTTTAACAATTGAGTATATGTTTGGGGATTGGGCAATTAAGTTTTCAAGTGGAATGATAGTCCAATCTGTTGTTTCTACGATTACTTTTTTACCACTTTTTGCAAGATTTGCCGCCTTTTCTTCATCGGCTTTATTCTCTATTTTTACTATCACAAAGTCGTCAGAAAGATTTCCTTCTTTGTCTTGGATTATCAATTTAACTCTTCCCAGCTTTTTTATCTCATTTGCTTGTTCTTCTTTTATTAATATAAAATCAACTCCAGATTCTATCGCGGTTGTTATTACAGCTTTAGGAACATTTCTGGCATCAAGAATAAACTCCTTCATTCATACTCCTTAGCTAAGTTTATGGTTTTCTTAATTTTATCACAAAATAATTATGAATACCATTAAAATGGCATAATTTAAAAACTAATAAAGCATTGTTTGAGGTAGTTAAATGTTAGACATCTATCTAAATCCAAAAAATCTGTAGAAAAATTAGAAATTAAAGGCTACTTTGAAATGTTTTTAAAATACGTTCTTCCTTTTTCTTTCTTTCCGGTACATGGATATCTGATTGGTTTTACAGTATTAAAGTCAAACTATGTTTCTTATATAAACCAGTTTTTAGACATGCTTAAAAACGACCCAAAGGCTGATAAATCAACTATTGACTATATGAATTTGATTTTAAACATGCTCCAAAATAATGATTTTAACAAAATCTTAATTTTCTTATTGATTGTATGGATATTTGATATATTTTTCACAGGCTTAACTTACTTTTTCGGCAAATCTCTTGGCGGCGAGTATAATCCAATAAAAGTATTTAACCTTGTGGTCTATGCTGTTATACCTGTTTATATATCTGAAATTACACATATGATAAATTCTTCATGCGTCGGATGAGAAATTCATTAAAAGCATGAGATTCTTCGCCGGCTGCAGAATGACAAGTAAGGTTGTCCTTTATCTGATGTTTATCATTCAACCTTTCTCTGTCATCCTGAGGACGAAGGTCGAAGGATCTCATTTTTAAATTTTACAAAAACTGCTAATTTCCCACCCAAGATATTGGAATTTAGTTTACAAGTTATGCCGGTTTGGAGAAAATTTAGATTTGTTTAGACGTATAAAGTATGATGATATTATGTATTTGATATACATCGGACGAGAAGTTCAGTAAAAGTATAAGATCGGCGGCTTCAGAATGACAGGCAAGATAATACCTTTATCAAAAATTTTTTTTGGAAACAGCTTCAGGTAAATTTTAGTAAAATTTAGAAGAAAAATTTTAAAAATTAAACAGGGGGCAAAAACCATGGAAAAAGCTTTAAGCATTTTCTTTTTACTGCTTAGTCTTTTAGCTTTTAAAAACATAGCTTACGCAGAGACACCAATTGATGCATGCTTTAACTTTAACAAATCAGGAGATTACAAAAGAGCTATAGAAGCCGGTCAATCAGCTATTAAAAAATACCCTTATAATGCAGGAGCATATTATTGCTTGGGAGAAGCTTATTTTAATATTGGAGAGCTTAAACTTGCTTATGAGAACATGAAAAAAGCAGAAAGTTTAACAAATAAAAAAGAAGATTTGATGTATATATACAATAAAATTGGAATGATTTTAGACAGTATGGGTTACTTAGATGATGCACTTTTGTATTACAGTAGAAGTTTAGGCTTAGCAAAGGATTTAGGTAATACAGCTATGCAGGCTGCTACACTAAACAATATTGCTTTGATATATTCTAATAAAGGAGAATTAGATAAAGCTTTAAGTTATTACGAAGAGTCTTTAAGTTTAAAGACAAATGAAAAAGATAAAGCACCTACTTATAACAATATTGCTCTTATATATGACAAAAAAGGTAATTATAAAAAGGCTGTTGAATATTTTCAAAAGGCTATTGAAATATGTGAAAAATACGGAGATTATCATAGTGCTTCTTCGGTTAAGTTAAACCTTGGAGAAACCTATAGAAAGACGAAGGATTATGAAAACGCAGAGAAATACTTATCTGAAGGTCTTGAAGGTGTTAAAAAGGTAGGTGATAAATATTCGGAAGCAGTGGGTTATTGGTGTTTTGGAAATCTTTATAGAGATAAAGGAAATAAAAAAACAGCAAGAGAATACTATACTCGTGCATACAATCTTTATAAATCCATCGGAGCAAAAGGAAATGCTCAAGGTGTTTTAAATGAAATGAAAAAATTAGATGAATCAAAATAACCATCTCACTCCCTGCCGGCTGGTGGGGTTCATTCTTTATTGTATGCAAGTGCTTTTAAATCTATATTTTAACATCACTTCTTTCTATTTACTTCTCTAAATCCAATATCCTTTCTATAAAAAGCTCCTTCAAAATAAATCTTTTCTATAGCTGAATAAACTTTTTCCCTTGCTTTAAAAATGTCTTCACCTGTTGCCGTTACAGTTAAAACTCTTCCACCGTTTGTTATTATCTTTCCATCCACCTCTTCAGTTCCGGCATGGAATACAACTACGTCTTGGTCTTTTTCTGCCTCTTCTATTCCTGTGATTACCTTTCCTTTTTCATAAGCATCAGGGTAACCCTTAGATGCCATTACAACGCCAATAGCATAGTCAGGATTCCATTTTGGTTTTATATTTTCAATATTTCCTTCAAGAATTTCTAAAATATGCTCAACTAAATCTGATTGTAATCTTCTCATTATTGGCTGAGTCTCCGGGTCTCCCATTCTAACGTTAAACTCTAAAACATTTATGCCTTTTGGTCCTATCATAAGACCGGCATACAAAAAGCCGCACATGCTTCTACCTTCATTAATCATTGCTCTAAGGGTTGGGTACATTATCCTTTCTTGGATCTCTTTTTCCATTTCAGGAGTTATAAGACTGCATGGAGAGTATGCACCCATGCCGCCGGTATTTGGTCCTTCGTCGTTATCATAAGCTCTTTTATGGTCTTGAGATGTAGGCATTGGAACAAGTTTATCATCTTTGACAAAGCATATATATGATGCTTCCTCCCCTTCTAAAAATTCTTCAATCACAACTCTTTTGCTTGCAGGTCCAAACTTTCCGGCAAACATATCTTTCACTGCCTGGATAGCCTCTTCTTCTGTCTTTGCTACAACTACACCCTTGCCGGCAGCAAGACCATCGGCTTTTATAACTATTGGTGCCCCTACTTCTTTTATAAACTTTATAGCATCTTCTTCTTTTTCAAAGCTTTCAAACTTTGCCGTAGGAATGCCATACTTTTTCATTAAATTTTTAGCAAAAACTTTACTTGCCTCTAAAATCGCAGCTGCTTTTTGATGTCCGAATATTTTTAATCCTTCTTCATTAAATCTATCAACAATGCCCTCGGATAATGGTTGCTCGGGTCCTACTACAGTTAAATCTATCTTGTTTTCTTTTGCAAATCTAACGAGATTGTATATATCCGTTGGAGATATATTTACTCTTTTTGCGATTTTGCCTATACCCGCGTTTCCGCTTGCACAGTATACTTCTTTTACAAGGCTACTTTGTTTAATCTTCCAAACTAAAGCATGTTCTCTTCCACCATTTCCTACAACCAATACTTTCATAGCACTTCCTCTTCATATTTTGATATATGTTTATAGTCTTCTCTTTCTTTTATTACTTTAAAGTTAGGACCATCGACCAATACTTCTAACGCTCTTGGTCTTACGTTGTAGTTTGATGACATGCTGCTACCATACGCTCCGGCAGTCATTATGGCTAATAAATCTCCTCTCTCTACTTTTCCAATTTTTCTATCAAGAGCTAAAAAATCTCCTGTCTCGCAAATTGGACCCACTATATCAGCTACCATCTCTTCATCTTTTTCTTGCACGTTTAAAACATGGTGGTAAGCATTATACATAGCAGGTCTTACAAGGTCATTCATTCCAGAATCAACAATAACAAAATGTTTTTCTTGTTTATCTTTTAAAAAGATTACTTTCGTGATTAATGCTCCAGCTTCAGCAATCAAAGACCTTCCCGGCTCTATTATTAACTTTAATCCAGTTTGTTTCACTACCGGAATTATTGCGTCTGCTAAATCTTTTGGAGTGGGTGGGTTATCGTCCGGATGATACTTAACTC
>Ga0315298_1010589_pt1 | contig 11078 bp, 10 predicted proteins | sample WHS_1_MG_FD_203077 | JGI IMG/M metagenome (GOLD analysis project Ga0315298, IMG submission 203077) | Extremophilic microbial mat communities from Washburn Hot Springs, YNP, Wyoming, USA - WHS_1_MG | ecosystem: Environmental > Aquatic > Thermal springs > Hot (42-90C) | place: USA: Wyoming... | reverse complement strand
ACTCTTAATCAGCGGGTCGGAGGTTCGAATCCTCCACGGCTCACCAAAAATAAATGTCTCTGTCTTTTAATCTTTATTTTTAATAATAACTGCAATTGAAATAATGTTATTATTTCAATTGTTTTTAACAGAAAAGTTTTTTCTTATTTTTATTAAGAAATGGAAAGAAAACTTAATTCTTGAGACTTATGCCTCTCCAGATAAAATAAATACTCCTAAGGTAAAGGAGACTCAACTTGGCATTTTTAAAAATTCTTTTTCTGCTTTTGGGACAATCTCAATAGAATAGGTGCTCATTTAAGCAACATGTTCTTTTAAAAAATCTCTGAAAGGTCTGCTTTTGTCCTTTGCGACAATTGAAGTAATGATTGATGCAATGAAAAATGTATTAAAAGCTGATAATTCTTATTTTTTGGACAAGGTTTCTAAGATGGATTAGTAAAGTGTAGGAAGGAGAAGTTGAAAATTCAAGATTCATTCAAGATTCAAGACCTGACCCCATTATTTACCCTCGGATAGGTTCTTCATTCACTTTTTGACTTCTCATATTCATAAATAGAATTTAAAAGCTTTTTAAGAGTACTCCTATTCTCAATATAAAGTCTTACCACCTGCCATCTAAAGTTCAGATACCTGTGGGCGAGTCTGTTTCTCTGGATGGCAAGTTTTGCAAGGATTTCTAACTCTTCCTCACCTAAACCGAAGAAATTTCCTGCTTTCCGCATCACATCCGTATAGCTTTCAGCTAATATGTTTTCTTCAGTCAATATAGTGCCACAGACCTCTATGAAAGCGGTCAATATGTTTTCAATTGTCCTGTCAATAAGTTTTTGTAGTTTGATATCAGATTGGTATTCCTGCCAAGTCTTGGTTGAATAATCAGATTCAAATTCATCCATCTCCTTTGTTATGAAGGCTATGGTTTCCATTATCCTGCCTTTTGCATATCTAAACTCTGGCACGGTTTAGAGCCTCCAGACGTCTCTTTACAATCTCAGATTGCCATTTTATACCAAAGATGCTGAAGTCTTCCATTTGATGTATGGCCTTCAATTTCATATCAACGAATCCCGTAAAATCCCTTATATAGACCGGTATTCCATGAACAATGGCATTATAATGAAGCATGGGTTTGGATAATTCTCTATCAATAAAAAGAACATTGGTCTCTTTTTTTAAAATATCTGTAAGTTCAAGAGATATGGTGGTTAAGATTTCAAAGACCTCCTCCTCTCTCATCTCCTCAGTAAATATCACAGCGATATCCACATCTGACTCTTTATTTGGGAGCCCTGATGCCCATGAGCCATATAAAAACGCTATGTCTACATTGAAAATATCAGCTTTATTCTGGAAATAAAACTTTATTGCCGAAATTGCCTCATTTTTATCCATAATTTTTACCATCCTTGACGACCCCTTAAAATTCCTTTTATAACAAATTCTGTATCAAATAAACTAATTACGCCTGTGTGTTTTGATGGAATCTTATTGATTTTTTGTAATAACGACTTAAATTTCTCAAGAACTATTTTTTCAATTTCATTCATTTTTTATAACTGATTCCTTTACTTTTTGATTTCATAATTAAGTCTTTTTAAAACTTTTTTTACTAATTAGAAATCCCATTAAATAGTTTCATTTTTTTTAAATCATTATCATGGTTTACATAGCTAACCGCTTTTAGGTTAAATTATATCATTTTAGAATAATTTAGAATAACCTTTGTATAAGTTCACGACAATTGAAGTAATGATTGATGCAATGAAAAATGTATTAAAAGCTGATAATTCTTATTTTTTGGACAAGGTTTCTAAGATGGATTAGTAAAGTGTAAGAAGGAGGAGTTGAAAATTCAAGATTCATTCAAGATTCAAGACCTGACCCCATTGGCAATAATTGTGGTTAATAATCTTTTAATTAAATTCATTATTTAAATATATCATTTGATAGTTTATTTATACAATGAAATAGTATTATATTTTTAAAATTATTTTAGCCTTTATTCAGCTTTTTTAGCATCCGAATAAGATTTTTCCTGTAAATAGAATTACCTAAATTACCAGTAAATTAGGCATTATGAGTTTTATTAGGTATAAAGATTCGGGCAGAGGGGATACGCTTATTAGGTGATTTCTTACTGGGATTCTGTAGCAAAAAGACCCAGACAAAAAGTCCGATTAGTGCATGGGGAAAGGGCATTATCTATCAAGCAGAAAGAGGTCAATCTTTACGGAAGACGGGCATATGCATATATGGTTCTTGACCCTGAGAGGAAGGGGCGAGAGACGAAGAAGCTTTTGCTCGATAAAATGGAAGAGGGAGAAAATAAAGTTAAAAGAATTTTTCAACTTCTGATGTGGGAATTGGTTTGCAAAAGTAATAGCCTTGCAACATATCGCACCTTAAAATGCGGAGGAATTTACATTGGTCTTCTGTTTCTACCCCTTCTGCTATTGTTTTAAGTCCCAGATTATGCGCCATAGTTATCGTTGTGATGACAATCGAAGCATCTTCGGGACTATTTATTAATTCTTTGATAAAGGAACGGTCAATCTTAATGTTATTTATGGGTATCTTTTTTAGACTGCTCAAAGAAGAGTATCCAGTCCCAAAATCGTCTATGCTTAATGAAATGCCCTTCTTTCTCAGGATTTCTAATATATATTTTGTGTAAGTAATATCTTGGGTGAATGTACTTTCAGTTATCTCAAACCCTAAAAAGCTTGGATAAATTCCTGTATCAGCAATTGTTTTTCCTACGAATTCTAATAAATCCTTTTGTAAAAATTGTGCTAAAGAGAGATTTATAAACACAGGGACTATCGAGGTTTTATATCCTTTATCAATCCATTCCTTGATTTGTCTGCAGACAGTTTGTATAATCCATTTCCCAACATCGATAATCATCCCTGTTTCTTCAAGATATGGAATAAACATATCTGGGGTTACAATCCCAAATTTAGGGCTATACCATCTTAATAGTGCTTCGATACCTGAGATTTTCTGCGTTGTAGCATCAAAATATGGTTGGTAATGCATAACAAACTCGTTCTTTTCAAGTGCATGGAAAAGGTGTCTTTGCATATGTACGAATTCAGATGTTTTGATATTTAAATCTTCTTCAAAAAATTTATAGCTGTTCATGTGTTCTTCTCTTGATTTTGATAAAGCGATTTCTGCATTTTTTATCAAGGTATCTGGTGTGTTACCATTTTCAGGAAATATTGCAATCCCCATACTAAGGGTAATTATAATATCTTCATTTTTAATATTAATAGGAATTTTCAAATTGTTTCTTATCTTCTCAAGTAATGTAACTATGTCTTCAGGATTTTCAGTATTGGTAAGAATTATGCCAAATTTATCTGCTTCGAAACGTGATACTATACATTCATTGCATACAATATTTACGATTCTTTCTCCTGTTATCTTTAAAATATCATCACCGATTTCATATCCAAAGGTATCATTAATGGATGTAAATTTATCTATGTCTAAAATAACTACACTAAATCTTAAGCTTTCTACCTCACTTCTTTTGATTATGCGTTGGAGCTCTTCTATAAAAAAGTTTCTATTGTAAAGACCTGTTAAACTATCGTAATACTTTAAGTATTCAATTTGCTTTTCGAGGGTTTTTTGTTCGGTTATGTCCTTTGCAGTAGCAACGAAGTGTGTGATGTTACCGCTTTCGTCTTTTAATGGTGTTATTGAATAGTGGAGCTCAAAAAGCTCACCAGTCTTCTTTCTGTTAATGATTATAGCATTAAAGATATTTCCTGATAGTATTGTGTTCCAGAGATTTTTGTAGAATTCGATATCATGTTTGTTAGATTTGAAAATTCGAGGATTCTTGCCTATTATTTCTTTCTTATTATATTTCGATATATTCTCGACAGCTCTATTAGCATATTCGATAGTTCCATATTTATCAGTTATTAGAATCCAATCTCCTGAATTTTCTATTGCAGTTTTTAGCTTTTTTAATTCATCTACGAGTGACTTTTCTTTAATGATTAAGGGGTATTTTTCTCCAAATATAATGTCAACATTGCCGGAGTAGATTGCCTTTAAGACTTCTTCTAATTGAGTCAGTTTTTCTTCAAGTTCTTTGTATTTAGGCTTCTTTTTAGCCATTAACGTTTATTATTTATTTTTCTTCTGAAAGACCAAGTATCTTTAAAATTTTATTAACATCACTCAAAGAACCTATTAATTTATGTTGTGAATTAGGAGTTGAGATAATCAATGTTGGAGCTAAAAAGACTTTATTTTCTAATGCTGATTTATAGTCTTGAAGAACATCGATAACTTCTATTGTGTAATCTTCTTTTAGATACTTTTTACAGATGTTTATTAATGTATCTTTTGCCAACTTTGAGTTTGTTTCGTCATCTGCAACAAAGAGTTTAAATCTAAACCTCGGACTGTCTCGTTTGACTTCATCGTTTCTGTTCATTTGTAACCCCATAAATTATTGATATAAATTGTGAAGATATTAAGTCTCATAAATCTCTAATCCTGTATTCTTTATTCTGAAACCAAAAGTCTTATTAGAGTGGTATGAACCTCTTGATTTCATAACCTGTATGGTTCGATTTGTTGATTTATTTTCACTAATGTATTTTATATATATAAGGGTATCTACCATTGATGTTATCCCATTACCTGAGATCTCCATTTGAGACTTTAAACCCTGAGTCTGGTTTGTTAATATGACTGTAATTCCTCTCTCTTTTAAAAAGTTTAAAAGACGCATCAAATAGTCAAAGGCAGCTTGTTTGCCTGCTATCCTTTCGCATGCGGATATTGCATCTATGACAACATGTTGTGGTTTAAATGTGTTTACTTCGTCCATTAGTCTTAAAAGGTGTTCTTCAACGCCTGTAGCCTCTGGCATCGAACCTATAAGATGGAGTCTTTTGTCCTTCTGATATTTATCAAGGTTGATACCTGCGCTTTTGATATTATGTATTAAGGCGTCAGGTGATTCTTCAAAGCTTAAATATAAAACCTTTTCGCCATGTTTACAGACTTGTCTCACAAAAGTCGATGCAAGCAAGGTTTTGCCCGTTCCAGGTTCCCCAGCAAAGAGTATACAAGATGACCTTTGATAACCACCGCCGAGCATTTCGTCGAGCTTTTGAACCCCAGATGATAATCTTTCTCCGAATGGTTTATGTCGTAAATCAAACTTCGTGATTGGAATCATTCTTATACCTGTATCTGAGATGACAAATGGGTATTCATTACTACCAAAACTCGAGCCACGATACTTTACTATCCTACAGCGTCTTGTTGATACCTGATTAAGTTGTTTAACATCAAGGAATATAACGCAGTCGGATATAGAGAAGAAGTAATCTTGAAAAAGGTTCCCCGGATAACTTTCTCTTGGTTTTAAGGTTATGATTGATGTCAAACCTGATTTTCTAAGCCAGCTATTTAATTGAAATAATTCAGCTCGGACTTCTAAGGGATTTTCAAACAAACCAAAAAGGATATCGAGTGCATCGAATACAATCCTTTTAGCATGTATTTCTTTAGCTTTTCCAGAAATTATGGTGAGCAGAGGCTTGAGGGAAAACTTTCCACTTATTATAGCATCTGATTCAACTCGACCTTCGATGAGATATAAAGAGCCTTTATTTTCTAATTGTAAGAGGTCCCATCCCATTGTTAGAGCATTCTCACGTAGAACGGTTATAGGTTCTTCAAAACTTAAGTATATCCCATTTTCTCCGTGGAGTGCTCCACGATAGATGAACTCTATGCCCATTACGGTCTTTCCATTACCAGGAGAACCAAAAATAAGGGTTGAACGATTGGTAGGTATACCTCCATTTAAGATATCGTCTAAACCTTCAATATATGTGGATGTTTTTTTAATAGGGACGTGTTTAGTGCCTTTGGTTTTATATTGCTGAATTTTTCTTCTTTTGGGGCGTTTGAACATAGAGCTAACCCTCCCTCTTAAAAAATAGACTTTAATTTGTTTTTAGTGATTATAGTAAGCATCTAAAATTTAAGCTTGCTAATTTCGGGCTGGAAATGCCTTTTAGCTCACTGAACAAAATTTCTGACCATTCTAAGACTCGGTCGCTCGAATTTGCAAACTCGGCCTTTGGCCTCAAACAATGCAAATTCGCCCTTTAGGGACGCTCTCTTCGTTAAGACTGTAACCAGAAATTTTGTAATGTTCGCTCAAAGGCATCCCCAACCAACTCGTCTTTCTGGTCTTGAGCCTAAATTTTGGATGCTGTAGTTATTATAATATAGCTGTATTATTTTTTGTTTGATAAATTGAAATATAAAACTAAATTTCCAATATTTATTGAAAATTCAAGATTCAAGACCTGACCCCGTGTTATTTTAGGAGTAATTTTCGCACATCTCCTACTCTAAGGGTGATTTTGTTGGAATCAAGATATTCGAGGAAGGGGAGTGCGTATTTCCTTGTTGTGTTTAATATATCTCTAAATTCAGCAACAGTCATTTCAGGTTTTTTGCTAAAGAATGTCTTAAGACTTTCTATCATATTTTTGTGATTATTTGATGATATATACATTGAGTCATTTATCCTGACGAGGCTACCTTCCTTTGCCATTAGTATTAATATATCGGAGATGGTCTTTAGGTCTACTTTTAAATTCTGACTAATCTCTTCCTTTGTGGGTGGTTGGAATCTGCTTTTTTCGAGTAGTTCTAAGATTTTGGATTTTAGATTTGTATCGCTATCGCTCAAAGCAATCTTAAAATGAGATAATCTTACATTTTCTTTTTCTACGACAATCTCTTTTATTGAATTTAGGATGTTTGAAAATAATCTTGGTTCAATCTTTAATGAAGCCCTAAGCTCTTCTTTAGGCATTCCAACCTTTAGTGGATTTTTGTTATGAAATTCATTTAATAGTCTTATAGTTTTTTCTTTTAAGGTAGTATATATGTCTTTATGTATTAATATCTCTTCGAACTCGAAAATTATACCTTTTTCCTTTAAATCTTTTATGGTTTTTGAAATCTTTTCAGTATCTTCTTTTATCCAGCCTTCTAATAGTGATTTTTTGGTACCTCTAACCCCAGATTTTTTAATACGTGTCGCTATCTTTTCCAATAATGTACCCTTCTCAAATATCTCTAAATCTTCGAGGCTTTCTTTTGTACTTCTTCTATATGATATTGGGTCGAGGACTTCACCACCACCAATTGTATCGACTGGAGAAAATCTTCTTATGATGTATCTATCACCTACCATTGCAATTACTGGTTCTTGAAGCCTGAATTGACAATAGCAGCTTTCGTTTGCTTTCAATTCATTTTTTCCATATAGGATTATTCTTGCGATAGTTTCTGAGGTATATATATGAAAGTGGACGAGACTCTTATTTTTTAAGATTGGCGCATCTGAGAGTAGTTCAACCTTTGCTTCAATGTTTTTTGTTGGTACAAATTTGCCTAATTGAACGACTGTATCTCCCCTTTTTAAGTCTTCTTTATTAACTCCTTGAAGGTTTATAGCAACCCTTTGCCCTGCGTATGCAGTTTTCAATGGTTTACCATGGCTTTGTAGGCTTCTTACTTTGCTAAGGATATGTGTTGGGAGTATCTCAACGGGCTCATCGAGGTTGATTATGCCTGAAACGGCAGTCCCCGTTACAACTGTGCCGAAGCCCTTCAAAGTGAAAACACGGTCTATTGGGAGTCGGAATAGTCCACCGGTTGGCTTTGGCTCGACTTTGATTGCCAATTCATGTATCTTTTCTTTGAGAAGGTCAATGTTATGCATTGTTTTTGATGATACAGGGACGATGGGTGCACCCTCAAGAAATGTGCCTTTAACGAAATTTTTGATGTCCTCTTTTACAAGTTCAATCCAGTCGGTTTCAACAAGGTCGACTTTTGTGATTGCAACGAGTCCAGATTTTATCTTTAATAGGTTGCATATATGAAGGTGTTCTCTACTCTGTGGCATTATTCCTTCATCGGCTGCTATTACGAGTAGTACAAGGTCTATACCACCAGCACCGGCGAGCATGTTCTTTACAAGCCTCTCATGCCCAGGAACATCAACGATACCCACTGTAAGACCATCAGGGTATGAAAGGTCTGCAAATCCAAGGTCTATGGTTATACCGCGTTCTTTTTCTTCTTTTAGTCTATCAGGGTCTATCCCAGTCAGTGCCTTTACAAGTGCGCTCTTACCATGGTCTATGTGTCCAGCTGTTCCAAGGATTATATGACGCATCTACCTTCCTTGATAATATCCCTTTTAGTATTGTCTTTGTAGTATAGGGTTACTGTTGGTCTGAAAAAAATGAAGTCTTGATGGAAGGGTGTTTTTACTTTACCGCCAAAAGAACTATTGTCTCCAAGCGCAATGTGGATTGTCCCATAAATCTTTTCTGATTCGAGTATATTGTCTGGCATCTTGGCAGATTTGTTTGTGCCTATGCCAAATTCTGCAATATTGCTGTTTTCCTTTCTCTCTGAAAGTATTTTTAGAAGGCAGTTTTTATAGTCATCTTCACCTGTTACTTTTATAACATAACCATCCTTTATCTCTAAGGTTATTGGGTGGTTTAATTTGTGTGTTGGAGCCCATTCAACGAAGAGCCTTCCATTTGCGGATCCTTCAACTGGCGCGAGAAAGACTTCACCAGCTGGAAGGTTTCCAAATGACCCAGGTTTAGAAAGTATGCCAGTATCTGTTAGAGCCTTTCTACCTTTTTTTGAGAAGTATAAGTAAGAACCATTAGAGGTTTTGATAGATATACTTTCTGCTTTATTCACTACCTTTGCAATATTTTTTGTAATTCTTTCAAGTTCTTTCCAATCAACATTCATTGATGTTTCAAGCATTCTTACATCGAATAGTGGCATACTTGCATATCTACAACCACATATCCTTGTTAAGAAGTCTCTAAACCTTGTATGACTTGTAGAATAATTTGATAGAGCAATTACACAATTAACCGCGTCAGTTTTGTATTTATTGATTATTGATTCTGCCTCTCTTAATGTATTATCGTCTGCAGTCTTTTTTAAGATACTTAAAAGTATGCCTTCTTTCTTAATCCTATCAATGGCTTTTTTCCCATAAGCTATCTCCCATAATTCAGCAGGTGGTTCAATACCATGTCCGCCTGTAGATGGGTATTCATGATAGTAGATAGTATCTGTATAGCTTGTCCCTATCTCTGCTAATAATAAGGCGAGGACTTTTATTTTGAGTATTCTTTGTCTCTCCTCATCTGAAAGGGAGATATTATCGGGAACGGTATCATTAAAAATCAAAATCTTTTCGTTCCTTTTCACTTTTAGATTAACTGTGAATATGTTTCTAAGGGCTTTTAACATGCTTATGTAAATAAGAACTCCATTTGTTTAAGATGCTCACCGGGGAAGTGTATTGGATAGTTACAGTCAAAACATGCAGTACAATAATTTTTTGAATTTGGTACTATGCTCTTCAAGCCTTCAAGGCTTAAGTAAGATAATGAGTCGGCAGTAATGTATTTCCTGATTTCTTCAATTAGGTGGGTGGAAGCTATTAATTCGTGTCTTGTTGGTGTGTCGATGCCGTAGAAGCAGGGACCTATTGTAGGTGGAGAGCTTATCTTGAGATGTATCTCTTTGGCTCCACCGCCTTCCCTTAGCATCTTTACTATCTTCTTGCTCGTGGTTCCACGCACAATCGAATCATCAATCACTATCAATCTTTTGCCTTCGAGTAGTTTCCTAACTGGGTTTAACTTTATCTTGACCCCAAAGTGCCTAATACTATGTTTTGGTTCAATGAATGTCCTTCCAACATAGTGATTTCTTATTAGTCCAAAGTCAAAAGGAATTTTACTGACCTCAGAATAACCTATTGCTGCTGGGACTCCAGAATCGGGGACGGGTATTACGAGGTCGGCTTCAGTTGTAGATTCTCTGGCAAGTTGTCTTCCAAATTCCTTCCTCATTTCGTTTACGTTAATGCCACCAAAGATGTTGCTATCAGGTCTTGAGAAATATATAAATTCAAATATACAGAATGCCTTCTTATAATTATTAAATATCTTTAATGATTCAAGACCATTCTCATTTATAATCAATATTTCTCCAGGTTCAACATCCCTTATGTATGTTGCCCCGATAAGGTCAAAGGCACATGTCTCAGATGCTATAACATAGGCACCGTCTTTCATTCCAAGGCTTAGTGGTCTTACGCCATAAGGGTCTCTTATAGCGAGTATCTCTTTTTCTCTTAAGATTAATAGACTATAAGAACCGTTAACCTGAGAGATTGCATGTGCTACACGCTCATAAAAATCGTTACCTTTTGAATGTGCAATCAGATGGACTATGACCTCACTGTCTGAGTTGGATTGGAATATCGCACCTTCTGCTTCAAGAGAGTTTCTTAGTTCAAGTGCATCTACAAGGTTACCATTATGTGCAATTGCAAGAGAACCAAGTGCAAAATTTGCGACTATTGGCTGGACGTTTTTAAGGCTGCTGCTTCCTGCTGTTGAATATCGATTATGTCCAATTGCTAAATTTCCAGGTAATCTCCTTAGTCTTTTCTCACTGAATATATCAGCTACAAGGCCCATCGATTTCTCGATATACAATTGCCTTCCATCTGATGAACATATACCAGCGCCCTCCTGTCCTCTATGCTGTAAAGCGTATAATCCTAAGTATGTTAAGTTTGCTGCTTCGGGGTGCCCATATATACCAAATATCCCACATTCTTCGTGGATATCAAAAAAGGGATATTTGTATAAACTGGATTTTATCCTGCATGGGTGGTGTTTCTTCTTAAATGAAAACTTCGACATTTATAGTTTATTTTAACATAATTTTTAAATACTTAAGCTGTTTTTTAATTTCTTAAGAGCTTTAAGATTTTATATAATTTTATCTCATAAGTGAAATAAAAAAATCTTTTATTAATTATAAATTGACTGGAAAAGTATATTACTTAAATATTATTTATGTACACATGGGAAACTATTTATGGATAAAATAATGCAGATGTTGCGAAAAAATTTTTTTGTCACCCAATAACATCCTTTTAAATAACTCAA
>Ga0315298_1010588_pt1 | contig 11078 bp, 12 predicted proteins | sample WHS_1_MG_FD_203077 | JGI IMG/M metagenome (GOLD analysis project Ga0315298, IMG submission 203077) | Extremophilic microbial mat communities from Washburn Hot Springs, YNP, Wyoming, USA - WHS_1_MG | ecosystem: Environmental > Aquatic > Thermal springs > Hot (42-90C) | place: USA: Wyoming... | reverse complement strand
GGGCGCGACGGACTCGACCTTCCCTTCGCCGCTGTGGTGGGGGCGCGGGTGAAGGCAAGGTCGGGTCGGGATCAACCGTGGCTATGGAGCAATTTTGAGTCCTGGAGTGGCTGCGCTTCGGAAAGTGAATGCAGAGAAGTGGCGTCTGCGTGGCTATTAGAGTCACATGTTGAAGCCCCGGTGGCGGACAATTGCGAGATTTTGCCGCTAGCTGAGCATTGGTGTCTAGATGAGGGCTGGCGACAGGTTCTTGCCTCACCTGGCGGGTCGCAAACGACCGGGCTTGCGGTTGAGGCCTCGGCGGGGGCAAACGTGATTGGCGTGGGAAGGACGTTTCTGATTCAAGGCCGCTCGGGAGGAAGCATTTCTTTTCCCCGCGAGGTTTTGCAGCCAGAGGAGGGCTCCGGCTATTTCTTGATAGTGCTGACAGGAGGGGCGAATCTAGATGCCCGCTACTTGGGGCTTGTGCGGGGTGTCATTGTCGTTGATGAAGGCTCGGCGCTGCTGGATGGTACCACGGTGTGCGGAGCTGTGATTGTGACCGAGAGCGTGGATGTGGGTGCAACGGGGACCGTAGTGTTTTGTTCCTCTGCCCTACGCTGGGCCACGGATCAGTCGCTTAGGCGGGTGAGGCTTGTCCCGGGTTCGCGGTGGGAACAGTCCGGTGACTGAAGCGCGAAGGTGGTAATTCAAGGTATACTGAAAGCGTGAAACACACGGATGACATAACTGGTGCGGATACGGCTGGGCAGCTGCTGCGCGGGCGACTGCGTCTTGAGTGCCGTGAGTGTGAGGTGATTTGCGAAAGAGTGGTGTCACCCTGGCACTGTCTTCGCTCAGGCTGCCGTCTTGTCTACGTTTTCCAGGAGGGCGGGAGCTCTTATTTTGGGTGCCTTCACAAGGTTTTTTTGCCCGAGCTTGCGTTGGATGCTTTCGTCCAGGATGGTGCTGGCTCCGCGGGCTCCCGCGATCCGTATGGGTATCTGAGAGTGTGCCGACCTCCTTTGCCCCAGTGCCGGGTTACGGTGGTTCAAGCTTATGAATCTTTATACACTCCTGCCGGCTGTTGCAATCCTACTTTTTTCCATCACCCAGCTGGTCCGGAAAAAGACAGGATTCGGCTTATTGCTCGGGTCGGGCGGAAGCCGGGCAGAGGTTCAGAAGGCCCGTTAGCCATTGACTCGAATGTCGACTCACCTGAGGCCGAAAATCCCCGTTAACATACCTTGGACCTGCATCTAGTTTTTCTGGGAACAGCTGGCGCTACGCCTACGGTAGACCGGGGCTCCCCGGCAATCCTTATCACTCGTGGCTCAGAGAGGATTCTGGTTGATTGCGGCGAGGGGACACAACGGCAACTCATGCGTTCTGTTGGATTGGCGCGCATCAACGTGGTTCTGGTGACCCATCTTCACGGGGACCATTACTTGGGATTGCCCGGCCTGCTCAAGACCTACAGTCTTTTGGGACGAGAAGAGCCTCTTCTTTTGTTAGGGCCTCCTGGCATTTGCGAGGTACTAAGAGATGCAGAGCGCCTGGTGGGACGGCCCCGCTTTCCCTTCTTGGTAGAAGAAGTGGAGCCAGGGGCGGTGCTTGATCGGGGCGACTACCAGCTAACCACAGCGCCTACAGACCATGGGGTCCCCGGCTTGGCCTGGGCTATGGAGGAGAAACCACGGCCTGGGCGTTTTCATCCGGAAAAAGCAATAGCTCTTGGGGTAAGGCCGGGCCCGGATTTTGGGCGGCTGCAAAGAGGGGAGACAATCACTACCGCCGAAGGTCGGGTGGTAAAGCCTGACGAAGTAATGGACACTGCCCGTTCGGGAAGAAAGATAGTGATCTCAGGCGACACCCGGCCCACTGCCTCGGTGGTTGAGCTTGCAAACTCTGCCACGGTGCTAGTCCACGACAGTACCTTTGGGTCTTCGGAGCTAGAACGGGCGCTTGAAACCCGCCACTCCACGGCGCGGGAGGCCGCTCTTGTGGCGGCTGCCGCGGGGGTGCAGACCCTAATCCTCACACACATAAGCTCCCGGCACAGCTGGCGGGAATTGCGAGATGAGGCAAGGGAGGTTTTCCCTAACACCTACTTGCCCAAGGACTTCGATGTTCTGGTAGTTCCGTATCCTGAGAAGGGCCCAGCTCGTTTGGAACGGGTATAATGGGCTACCGCATGCCCACGTAGCTCAGGGGATAGAGCACTGGCCTCCGGAGCCAGGTGCCGCAGGTTCGAATCCTGCCGTGGGCATTTTGTTTACGCTGGAGCGGTTGGGACCGCAAAGCGCTCCAGTGGCTTTTCAAGAATCAGTGGGCAACGCCAAGACACTGGGCAACGCCAAGATCTTTTTTACCTCCTTCGGGACGGCTTGCACCGGAGGATCAAGGTCCCAGGCAAATACCGTCTGCATTTCTTGCCAGCATAGACTCTTAATTTCGTCCATGGCGTACGTGCGCCCGGTGAGCGCCTGGATGCTTGTCTGAGTGAGGTATGGCTCTCCACAGGACACTATGAAAGAAAAAAGTTCAAGCTCTACGTTTACGTTGAGGGATGCGCCATGGCTAGCTACCCATCTCTCGCAGCGCAAGCCGACTGATGCAATCTTTTGGTTATGGACGTAAAGACCGGGGAAGCCGGGGCGGCGATGGCACTCTATTCCCAACCTCTTTAATACCAGACAAAGCATTTCCTCCAACCCACGTACGTAGGCGCGCAGATTGCGGTGAGGAACAGGTACAACGGGGTAGATGACCAGCTGTCCAGGAGCATGTAGCGTAGCTCGTCCTCCCCGTTCGGAGCGGACCGTCGCTACTCCCCGTCGTATCAGCTCCGTCGGATTACGCACGTCTTCTCGGAAATCAGCACGCTTGCCCAGGGTGACGGTGGCAGGGTGTTCCGCAAGAAGAATGACTCCCTCAATTATCTTTTCTGCCACCGCGTGGCGAAGGTCTTGTTGAAGTCGTTGCACTGGCAGATATGGAGCTAGACCCAGGTCAATAACGGGATAACGGCTGGCCAGCCTGCCAGTGGGCGAGGCGTTTGCGCGCCCCATGCTTACCTGGTCTTGGGTGTGTTTTTCCATCATGTGTCTGCGGCTTCTGTGGATCATGCTTGTTGCGGGGGTTAGAATACCGTGAATAGTCGGCTTCGTGGCGTGATATCGGGGGTAGGGAATACGAGCGCAGGAGGAATGGTGGCCAAGAAAAAATACGACCCGCTCTGGGAAATAGTCGGCGAAAAAAGGCCTCTCCAGGGCCAAGAACAGGATGTGGATCTGCCCTGCCCGCACTGCAACGTGCTGGTGCACCTGGGCGTGGCGGTCCCAGACGGCGCGGCATATGAGTGTGGGCTGTGTGGGGGGCGTTTCTTGACAAAGGTAGCTAGCACCGGGGAGATAGTTCTGGAAAGAGCCTAGTCGTGATTGCACAAGAAGCTGCTAACTGCAATATGACGGCCCAGTATCGCGGCGCGGTTAGTAGCGCACAACAGGGCGGCCTAGATCGTCAAGCATTTCCCCCAGTGTCGGATCCAAGTCCAGGGGGGCCGAGACAGTTGTGGGGTCGCCGTCAGAAACGTATCGGAGCTCTGGGTTCTTCTTAAGAGTGTCCAGAGCGGCAGTTAAGTACTTTGTGCTCCCGCGTATTCGGGGAATATGAAGCGCACGGAACCGGTTGGAAAATGGCGACGGACAAAGCTCTCCTGCTGTAGACACCGCTGCTGTGTACCTATACGTTATGTCTTGGTACTGCCCAGAGGCTATAAGATCGTCTGAGGCGGGATACTCTCCAAAGGGTAAGGCGAGGCTGGTGACTGAATAACCGCCTCCAATCAGGTCCTCCAAGATCTGTTGGGACTGAGCAAGCTGCTTTACTGCTTCCTGACGGGAGGCCTTGGCCAGATTGAGATGGGTCACAGTGTGGCTCCCCACTTCGTAACCCCAGGCTACCAGGCTGCGAAGTTTCTCCCTTTTGAGCTCCGGCTGGCCGAAGATCTCTCGCGAGCTTACATCTACATCTATGAGTGGGAAAAAAGAAGCTCGTGATGCCCAGCGCCCGGCCTCAACCTCTGCTTGTATGATTCCTACAGCGCAGTCCGGGTCCAAAGACCCATCTTCCAGGATGTGGTACTGCCCCATACTGGAATCGTCAAACGTAATAACCACCGGTGACTTGCCTGCCGGTATGTCTATGTTGCCAGAGGCCAGGTCGCGCACGTTAATCGGCCAAAAACCCTCTTTCTCCAAGAGCGCTATGTCGCTTCGGAAGTTTTCGGGAGTGCGTGCCCATTCGGTCTCCTCGGGTTCAATCAGGTGGTACATAAGAACTGGGATTAGGCCCATTTCGTTGGCCCCAATAGCCTTGGCACGTTCCGCAGTCATGGGCCCCTCGAGAGAGGCATCTTCTCCTGTCGAGGCAGAGGAAACAACCTCTGTAGCTGGAGACTTGCTAACGCTGGTCTTGGCCGAAAGGTTGTCTGATTGTGATGCCGTGCCGCCGAACGCAAGCCCAGACACAAGGCCGATGAAGGCGCCGACAGCAAAGGCAGTGGCGGCAAAACGTAAGACTCTGCCTGGTTTCATAGTTAGCCTAGTTTACCAGACACCTCTGGTACACTAGACCAACCATGCCGCCGGGAAGATCCAACAAAGCTCACAGCCCCTCGCGGACGGCACGGCGTCGCCGGGGCATAGCGGTTCGGATGACGCTTGTCATTCTCGTGGGCATGACGGCTTTTGCTGCCGGGTTTATTCTGCTTTGGTCTTTGGGCAGCTGGGTGGTGGGCGCCCCAGGCTTTCCTTGGCGTTCTACTCAGGAGTCTGTCTCTATCACTACCCCTGCATTTGCTGGGCCTGACTACACGGTTGAGCCTTTAATTGGTCTGCTTGCTTTCCGTGACCTCTCATATGTTCCAGTGAAGGGCATATACATTGGTAGCTATGCTGCGCAGTCCAACGAGTGGCTGCCAAAACTGCTTGAGTTAGCTGATAGAACGGAGATCAATGCCTTTATTGTGGACGTAAAGGACGATTGGGGGAAAATCACATACGCGGCAAATGTTCCCCTCGCCAAAAAGCTTGGTCTGATTGAGAATCGCATAAAGGACATTGACGCATTTCTAGCCACGCTGGCAAAGCACAACATTGTTCCCATCGCGCGCGTGGTTTGTTTCAAGGACACGCGCCTGGCGGAAGCCAGGCCTGACCTGTCGGTTCGCAGTTCCAAAGGGGGTAAGTGGGCTGACTGGAAAGGCCTGCACTATACAAATCCTTACAAGCATGAGGTGTGGGAATACCTGGTGCAGATAGCAGAAGATGCCGCGCGACACGGATTTAGAGAAATACAGTTTGACTACGTGCGGTTTCCCAGTGACGGCCCAATTTCGGAGGCAACATATCCGGGCGAGTATTGTACCAAGGAAGATGCAATTGCCGGCTTCTTGGCATATGCGCGAGAGCGGCTCGAGAAGCTGGGGGTTTGGGTGTCGGCCGATATCTTTGGCATCGTGATTATGGACACCCGCGATGCCGCGGTGATCGGCCAGCGCTACTGGAAAATTGCCCAAAATGTGGACATTGTTTGTCCCATGGTGTACCCGTCTCATTACGAGAGCGGCTCATATGGAATCGAGAACCCAAATGCCAGTCCGTATGAGACTGTCTCTGCAGCTATGAAGGAAACTGCCAAGAGATTGGCGGGCACAGGGGCAATGGGTCGTCCCTGGCTCCAGGACTTTTCTCTGCGCGGCGTGGAGTACGGAGTGGAGAGGGTTAAGGCTCAGATCAAGGCTGCCGAAGAGCAGGGGTTCACGGAGTGGATGCTGTGGGACCCAGCTCTCAAATATACTGAAGGGGCATTGCGGCCCGAAGGTGGCTAGAACGCCGCCGATGCGTTGTACTAGAATATCCGGCGATATGCAGGGGGTAGTATGAGTATTCCTCAGTTGTCGGTTTTTGTAGAGAACAAACCAGGGCATCTAGCCGACACACTGGACTGCCTGGCGGCAGGTCACATAAATGTTCTTTCCTTTACCATTGCTGACACTGAGGATTACGGCGTACTGCGATTGGTGGTTGATCAGGTAGAAAAGGCCAAGGAGGTCCTTTCTTCCGCTGGCTACGCGGTGGTGGAGCATCAGGTGGTGGGGGCACTGCTTCCCAACCAGCCAGGAACTTTGGCCAAGGTTGCTCGCCTAGTTTCGGACTCCGGGCTTGACATTGAGTACATTTACCTGGGCACTCGGGACTCACTCATCTTAAGGACTGAGGAACCTGCGCGCCTCGAAAGCATGTTGCTTGAGGCCGGCTTCGGCATACTTGGTCCGGAAGATCTTGTTTCCAATCTCAACTCAGGCCAGTAGCCCGTGAGTTCTGCCGAGCTGCTTCAGTATTTCTTCAGCGGCATCACAAGTGGGAGCATTTACGCTCTTACTGCCCTTGGTTTCACCCTTGTTTTTAACGCCACTTCGGTCATCAACTTTGCCCAGGGCCAGCTAGTTATGCTGGGAGGGATGCTCGGGGTGGCTCTCTATGGAGCCGGATTACCTCTGTGGGGTGCTTCTTTAGGTGCGGTGGCGGTGGTGGCTGCAGTGGCAGTGGGCTTTGAGCGAGTGGCTGTCCGCCCTCTCCTGCAGAAGGGGGTTCTTGCCCAGGTCATTGCCACTGTGGGTGCCTCCTTTGTTTTTGAGACCGCCGCGATGCTGATATGGGGGAGAGATGCGGTTGGTCTTCCTCCGTTCTCGGGGGACGAGCCACTTCTGGTGGGCGGAGCTACGGTTGCTCCCCAGACGGTGTGGGTGGTAGGGCTTTCGGTGGCCATCGTAGTTGCCCTCCAGATGTTTTTTCGGACAACGCTTCTGGGGAAAGCGGTCCGGGCATGCGCCGTGGATCCCATTGCCGCTCGGCTTCAGGGGATTCCGTACGGTCGCTTAGTGACCTTTGTTTTTGCTCTTACGGGCGCAATCGCGGCGGCAGGCGGAGTCATGATTACCCCCATAAGTTTCATGAGCTATCACTCGGGCTCTCTGCTGGGACTCAAGGGTTTTGCTGCTGCCACCCTGGGGGGTCTGGGCAGCCCGGTGGGCGCTGTCATGGGAGGCTATGTTTTGGGTGTGGTTGAAGCTCTGGGGGTGGGTTTTGTCTCTGCTGGCTACAAGGACGTCATAGCCTTTGCCATTTTGCTTTTGGTGCTTTTCTCTCGGCCTAGTGGCATTTTGGGGACGCGCGCGGCGGGTCACCACTAAGGGAGCTGGGCTGTGGGAGCTGTTAACCAGTTCTACAGATACTTGCGAAAACACGCCGGCTTCCTAATTTTCGCCATTGTGGCAATGACTATTCCTGCCTATGTGGGGGACGCCTACTATCTTTCGCTCCTTGCTTTTACAGCCACCAGGTTCATGATGGCTTTGGGACTGAGTCTTCTCCTTGGCCAGGCCGGGCAAATATCTCTCGGGCAGGCGGGATTTGTAGGGATTGGAGCCTACGGGTCAGCCATTATGACCACCCGTCTAGGATTTGATCCGTGGATTGCTATGGTGCTTGCCGCTGTCCTCTCTGCGGCCGTTGCAGCGGTCGTAGGAATCCCGGCTCTTCGGTTAAGGGGCTATTACCTGGCCATGGCCACCCTGGGCGTGAACGAGATCATCTACCTTCTCTTGGTGCGACTAAAAAGTCTCACTAATGGGACAGACGGTATCACAGGGATACCCGGGCTTTCTTTCGGGGCACTCGGCCTAAGCGGGCCCAAGGCCTACCACCTGGTTGCTTGGGGAGTGGCTCTTGTAATGTTGCGTCTAAGTCTCAACCTGTCTTCAAGCCGGGTAGGGCGTGCGCTACGGGCTCTTAGTCGCTCTGAGGCCGCGGCGCAATCGCTTGGCATCAACGTCTCTTACCGCAAGGTTCAGGTTTTTGTAATGGCGGCCATTTTTGCCAGCATAGCGGGAAGTTTTGATGCTCACTATATGAGGTTTGTGAGCCCCGAAGCCTATACGGTGACCTTTTCCATCATTCTTATTACCGGGGTGATTATCGGCGGTCTGGGCAGTCTTTGGGGAGCAGTGTGGGGAACGCTGGCAATCGTGATCCTTCCGGAGCTGCTGAAGCGCGTTCATTCGGATCTCACCAACTTAGTGTTTGGCGTTCTCCTTATTGCCATCATGATTTTCTGGCAGGGTCGACCCCGGGCACTGGGCCCAGCTCTGGAAAAATGGCGAAAAATGATTGGGGGTAGGATTAGGCGTGGCGCTTCTTAGAGTCGATAAGGTTACAAAGCGGTTTGGTGGACTGGAGGCTCTGCGCGAGGTCAGTTTTGCTGTTTATCAGGGCCAAATTAAGGCTCTCATAGGGCCAAACGGAGCCGGAAAAACAACGCTTTTTAATCTCGTGTCCGGATACCTACTTCCTACTAGCGGGAGGGTTTACTTTTCGGGAAGGGACGTCACGGGTTACCCCCCACACCGCATGTGTGGCCTGGGTGTCGGCCGGACCTTCCAGCACAGTCTGATCTTTGAGGACATGAGTGTGCTCGATAATGTGGCAGTGGGGAGATACTCACGTACCAGAGCGGGACTGCTTGCGGCCTTTTTTGCACTTCCCGTGCATCGCCGCGAAGAGCGCGAAACTATCAAAGCTGCCGAGGAGGCTCTGCGCCGGGTAGGGCTGGAACAGCGTGCCTGCGATCGAGCGGGCACTCTACCGATGGGAGAGAGGCATCTGCTTGAAATTGCGCGAGCCTTGGCCTCAGAGCCGCAGCTGTTGCTTCTGGATGAGCCAGCTGCCGGTCTAAATGAAGCCGAAACTGCTTGTTTGGCGGAGGTGGTGAGAAGATTAAGGGCAGATGGGGTTACTGTACTTGTGGTGGAGCACGACATGACCTTTGTCATGGACCTGTCGGACGAGGTAGTGGTGCTGGATTATGGGCGCAAGATTGCGGAAGGGCCGCCTTTCATGATCCAGGAAAACGAGGAAGTAATAAAGGCCTACTTGGGAGAGGAGTTGGAGGATGAGACAAGCGTGGAAAGCTGAGCACCGGGCATCTGTAGCGTCAGGGCGTGGGAGCTGGATTTGGTGGGTATGCGCTCTCAGTGTTGGGGCCTGCCTTGCTCTGGCAACCGCAGGTTGTGGGGGGAAAGACTCGGCAACACAAGAAACCAACGCAAGTGTTTCCTCGAGCGCCACAAGTGCTTCTTCTGGATCGGCTCCTAGCGGGGAGCCTATCGTAATTGGGGCGATTGTGTCGGCCACTGGGCCAAATTCCGCGCTGGGTGTCCAAGAGAGAAACGTACTTGAAATGATGGAGACCCAGATTAACCAAAAGGGCGGTGTGCTCGGTCGGCCGCTGGAACTGATAGTCGAAGATGACAAGACCGACGCCAAAGAGGCAGTTACCGCGGCAAACCGGCTTCTGGACCAAAAGAAAGCAGTGGCTATCATCGCCGCCACTGGCTCTGCGTCAACCTTAGCGGTGAAGCCTATTACCGCGGAAAGAAAGATTCCGCAGATTGCTATGGCGGCGGCTAATGACATTACCGATGCTCCCCCTACGGAATGGATTTGGCGAACACCGCACAAGGACGCCATGGCGGTGGCCCGGGCACTGACTTACATATCAAAGTCGTTAGGGGCTAAGAAAATTGCCGTCCTTCACGACGAAAACGCATTTGGCTCTTCGGGGGCTAAGGAAATTGAACGTACAGCTGGCAGCTATGGGCTTGAGATTGTGGCCGCTGACTCGTACAAGACAGACGACACTGATCTCACAGCGCAGCTAACCAGAATCAGAGCTGCGGAGCCGGAAGTGCTAGTTGTATGGGGAACAAACCCGGGGCCTGCTCTTGCCGCCAAGAACATGAAGCAGCTGGGGATGAGAATTCCCTATGTGGGCAGTCACGGAATTGCTAATCGCACTTTCATTGAGCTTGGTGGCGACGCGGTTGAAGGGGTGGTTTTCCCAGCCGGTCGTCTTTTGGTGCCGGAGTCAATCACTAATCCGGAGCAAAAGAAAGTAACCCAGGAGTTCATAGATCTTTATAGGGCTACCTACAACGAAATGCCCAACACTTTTGCCGGGTACGCCTTTGAGGCCATTACCTTACTAGTGGCCGCCATTGAGAAGGCGGGAAGCACAGATGCGGCGGCCATCCAGGCGGCTCTTAATTCCATCCAAGGGTTTGCTGGCCCGGACGGCATTTACAACTATTCCGAAACAGACCACGACGGTCTTACGGCGGATCAAATGATTATTGTGAAAATCGAGAACGGAAAGTGGGTGCTAGTCGAATAGCAAGCAGAACACAACAAGGGGAAGTCTCGTTAACCTGAGGAGCGCCGCGTGCTTGAGCTAGTGGGTGTACGTGCTGGATACGGCGGCATTGAAGTCCTGCACGGAATTGACCTTTCCGTGGGCCCGGGCGAAATTGTCACCATGATCGGAGCAAACGGAGCTGGCAAAAGCACGGTTATTAAGGCGATCTCGGGAGTGCTGCGCATTTCCTCCGGGTCCATTTCTTTTGAGGGAGAGCAGCTTGATGGCCTAACCGTGGAGGCGATAGTGGGGCGGGGCATAGTGCAGATTCCCGAGGGGCGGCGACTTTTTGGTTCCCTTACAGTAAGAGAAAATCTCGAACTAGGGGGTTATTTGAAGCGGCGCGGCGCGCGCAGTCTGGATGAACGCCTTGAGCGTGTGTTTGAGCTTTTCCCCCGGTTGAAGGAGCGGCTGAAGCAGCAGGCGGGGACACTTTCCGGAGGAGAGCAGCAAATGCTGGCCATCGGGAGGGCTCTGATGGCTGAGCCTCGTCTGCTACTGCTTGATGAACCTTCCATGGGTTTAGCTCCCGTGATTGTGCGCGATATCTTCGCCACCTTAAGAGAATTGAACCGCCAGGGTCTTGCCATGCTTTTGGTTGAGCAGGATGCTCGTCTTGCTCTGCGGGTAGCTCATAGAGGGCTGGTCATTGAGCGAGGTAGCATCAGGCTCCAGGATTCGGCGCAGGCTTTGCTGGAGAATCCGGAGGTTCGTGCTATTTACTTCGGCCGGAGAAACAGCGGGTTCGGAGGGAAGAGCGATAAGACATGAACCATATTTGG
>Ga0315298_1010586_pt1 | contig 11080 bp, 7 predicted proteins | sample WHS_1_MG_FD_203077 | JGI IMG/M metagenome (GOLD analysis project Ga0315298, IMG submission 203077) | Extremophilic microbial mat communities from Washburn Hot Springs, YNP, Wyoming, USA - WHS_1_MG | ecosystem: Environmental > Aquatic > Thermal springs > Hot (42-90C) | place: USA: Wyoming... | reverse complement strand
GCCATGCTCAAGGGCTCCGGACACCGGCTGCCGACGGGTATATTCGCCCACGGGCACCTGACCGTAAACGGCGCCAAAATGAGCAAGTCGCGCGGCACCTCCATTACCGCCGGGCAGTATCTCCAGCATCTGAATCCCGAGTTCCTGCGCTACTACATTGCCACCAAGCTCAACAGCCATGTGGAAGATATCGACCTCAATCTCGAAGACTTCCTGCTCAAGGGCAATGGCGACCTGGTCGGCAAGGTGGTCAATCTGGCCTCCCGCGCGGCGGGTTTCATCCACCGCAGCTTTGCGGGCCGACTGGCCGCCTCCCTGGACGATGATCAGGCTTTTTATGATGGACTGCTACAGACCCAGGAGGCCATCGGTGAGGCCTACGCCGGGCGGGAGTATGGCAAGGCCATGCGTGACATCATGGCGCTGGCGGATCAGATCAATGCTTATGTGGACCAGAATGCACCCTGGACTTTGGCCAAAGATCCGGCCCAACGCGAGGCGCTGCACCGTGTCGCCAGCGTCACCCTGAACGGCTTCCGGGTGCTGATCACCCTGCTCAGCCCCGTGCTGCCGGAGCTATCGCGTAAATCGCTGGAGTTTCTGCAATGCGAATTGGACTGGGCGGGCCTGACCAAGCCGCTTCTCAATCACCAGATCCAGCCCTACACCCATCTTTTACAACGTATGGAAAAAACCCAGGTGGACGCCTTGATCCAGAATCCTGCAGAAAGCCCCGCAACAGCCTCCGGCATGGCGGCGGCCCCAGTGCCCACGCCCGTACCTGCTGAGGCCAAGGAAGAAAACCCCTTTATCAGCATGGACGACTTCAGCAAGGTGGATTTGCGCATTGCGCGGATTATTGCCGCGGACAGCGTGGAAGGCGCGGACAAGCTACTGCACCTCACCCTGGATATTGGCGAGGGCACCCGCTCGGTCTTTGCCGGCATCAAGAGCGCTTACGATCCTACCAGCCTGGTCGGCAGGCTGACCGTGATGGTCGCCAATCTGGCGCCCAGAAAGATGCGTTTCGGCCTGTCCGAGGGCATGGTGCTTGCCGCCAGCGGGCCGGATGGCGGCCCCTTCCTGCTCTCTCCCGATAGCGGGGCGCAGCCGGGCATGCGGGTTAAATAGGGGTCTGCGCGGTCGCCAGCAACTTGCGTTCTTCATAGGTTTCCCGAGCCAGACGCACGTCTTCCAGGAACCACGGGAGCTCTTTCAGCAGCAGGGCCTGCGGGCCATCCACCAGCGCCGTCGCCGGGTCGGGGTGGAAGTCCACCAGAATCATGTTGGCACCGGCCACCACGCCCTGCGCGGTCACATGAAAAACATCCATGATGCCATCCGGCCCCGCATCGCGGCTGCCCACGGAGTGGGACGGATCGATGCAGACGGGCATCCTCGTCAGCCGCTTCACGACCGGCACCTGGGCGAAATCCACGAAGTTACGGTGCGGGTCACCCAGATTCGTCTTCATGCCGCGCAGCCCGAAGACCACCTTGGTATTTCCCTCAGAAGCCAGGTACTCGGCGGCATTGAGGGATTCTTCCAGGGTAATGCCGAAACCGCGCTTGAGCAGCACGGGAAGCTCCTGCTGCCGTCCCACCGCCTTCAGCAACTCGAAGTTCTGGGTATTGCGGGTGCCGATCTGCAGCATGACCCCGGTCGGATGGCCGGTCCTCTCCAGCGCCTCACGGATTTCATCCATATGCGACTCGTGAAGGATCTCCATGGCGATGACGCGCATACCGTACTTGCCCGCCAGATCAAACACCCAGGGCAGACAGGCCTTGCCGTGCCCCTGAAAGGCATAGGGACTGGTACGGGGTTTGTAGGCGCCCATGCGAGTGCAGACCTGGCCGTTTTCCTGCAGGGCGCGCAGCATCTGCTCGACGTGCTCCGGGGTATCCACGGCGCAGAGCCCGGCAAACACGTTGAGATTGTCCTGGCCGAAACGCACCCCATTGTACTCAAAACCGTTGCCGCGCTGGTCATCATTATGGCGGCCCAGCATCCGGTACTCACGGGACACGCGAATGGCACGTCCCACCCCGGGGAGCGCTTCCATATCTTCTATCCGGAGCTGTTTGGTGTCGCCGATCAGGTAGATTTCGCTGAGTACCTGCTCCGCACCCTGTTCCTGATGGACCCGGAAGTGAATGCCGGAAAGGCCGCGCAGATGGGTAAGAAGTTGCTGAAAGATCGGCGATTGTTCGTCGACGTTGGCTTCTAAAATCAAAATCATGAATTGCCCCCTTCGCGTATGCCAAAAGCTGCGGAGGAGCATAACATGGCGCCGCCCCCGCCTCTACGGAGTCGTGCGCATTTTACCGCGCTATAACCCCAACATGCGTTCCGGGCGCATGTATCTATCGAATTCCTCCGCCGAGAGATGGCCGAGATGGAGCACCGCTGCACGCAGGGTACAGCCCTCACGGTGGGCATGCTGGGCGGCGGCGGCGGCGCGCTCGTAGCCGATGACCGGCGTCAGGGCCGTGACCAGCATCAGCGACTCTTCCATACTTTGGCGGAGCTGGTCCTCTGCCGGCTGCAAATCGCGCAGGCAATGATCGCTGAAGGAGCGGACAGCATCACCCAGCAGCGCAATGGATTGCAGAATATTATAGGCAATCAGCGGTTTGTAGACATTCAGCTCAAAATTACCCTGCGAAGCGGCAAAAGCGATGGCCGCATCATTGCCGTAAATCTGCACGCAGACCATGGTCAGGGCCTCGGCCTGAGTGGGATTCACCTTGCCGGGCATGATGGAGGAGCCGGGTTCGTTTTCCGGGAGATGCAGCTCGCCCAGACCGGCCCGCGGGCCGGAGGCCATCCAGCGGATATCATTGGCGATCTTTATCAGGGACATGGCCATGCCACGCAGCGCCGCGCTCAACTGCAGCAATGCTTCATGTCCCGCCAGGGCGGCAAACGCATTGGCCGCCGGGCGGAAAGGCAGACCCAACTCCGCATGCAATCGCGCGCACACCGCACTGGCAAAATCCGGGTGGCAGTTGAGGCCGGTGCCGACGGCTGTCCCGCCCAGCGCCAGGGCATAAAGACCGGGCAAGGTCTGCTCCAGCGCGTGTATGCCTTGCCGCAGTTGCGCCACATAGCCGGAAAACTCCTGCCCCAAAGTGAGCGGCACCGCATCCATCAGATGGGTGCGCCCGACCTTGATGAGGTGGGCAAAATCCCCCGTCTTACGCTCCAACTCTCCCTCCAGATGCGCCAATGCCGGTAAGAGTCCACGATGTACCGCCAAAGCCGCCGCAATATGCATGGCCGACGGAAAAGCGTCGTTGGAGGATTGACCCAGATTGACGTGATCATTGGGATGTACCGGCGTCTTACCGCCCCGGGACTGCCCCGCCATTTCATTAGCCCGGTTGGCAATGACCTCATTGACGTTCATGTTGCTTTGGGTGCCGCTGCCCGTCTGCCAGACCCGCAGGGGAAACTGCGTATCCCAGCGCCCGGCGACGACTTCCGCCGCCGCGTCACTGATCTTTTCGGCCAGCGCCTCATCCAGCAGGCCCAGCCCGGCGTTCACCAAGGCCGCCGCCCGCTTGATTCGTGCCAGGGCGTGGATAACCGGGAGGGGCATCTGCTCAGTGCCGATGGCGAAATAACGCAGGGAGCGTTGTGTCTGGGCACCCCAGAGAGCATCATCGTTCACCTCGATAACGCCCATGCTGTCCTTTTCCTGACGCATATTCAGCGTACCTCCGCCAGTTTTTCGGCCTCATCCACCATCCCGGCCATATAATCCAGCGCCCGCGACCAGATTTCCGGGTCTTCCAGATCAATGCCGGCCGCCGCCACCACCTCGGCTGGGGCCTTGCTCCCCCCAAGTTTCAGCATGGCGATGTAACCGGGCACGAAGTCGGCCGGAGCTGCCCGATAGCGCTGGATCAGCGCCAGCGTCAGCAATTCGCCAAAGGCATAGGCATACACATAGCCCGGCGAGCCGATGAAGTGAGAAATATAACTCCACCACCAGCGATAACCAGGACTGAACTGAATACTGTCGGCAAACTGCTCCGTCTGGGTTTGCATCCACAACTCCGCCAGACGCTCCTTACTCAGTTCGCCCTCGGCACGGCGCGCGCCGTGCATGACCTCCTCAAAACGGTGCATGGCCATCTGCCGGAACACCGTGGCAAAGGTATCCTCGATTTTGCCGCAGAGCAGGCCCAGCCGCCGCCGGGGGTCCTGCTCCTCGCGCATCAGTTGTCCGAAAGTCAGCATCTCGCCGAAAACCGAAGCCGTCTCCGCCGTGGTCAGAGGAGTATCCGCGTTCATATGGCCTTGTTCGCGGGCGAGATACTGGTGGATGCCGTGCCCCAGTTCGTGGGCCACCGTCATCACATCCCGCACCGTGCCAGTGTAGTTGACCATGAGATAGGGATGCACATCGGGGGTCACCGGATGGGCGAAGGCCCCACCCCGCTTGCCCGGCGCCAGCGCGGCGTCAATCCAGCCCTCATCGAAAAAGCGCCGACCGATGGCCCCCAGTTCCGGAGAAAAATCCGTCACCGCGGCCAGCACGATGCGCTGACACTCTGTCCAGTCGTAGCGCCGCTCGCCACCCGGCAAAGGCGCATACCGGTCATAATCCATCAACGGCGATACGTTCAATAATTTAGCCTTGAGCCGGTAATAGCGGGCCACCAGCCCATAGCGTCCGACCACGGTTTGCTCCAGCGCCTCGACCATTTTGTCGGAGATTTCGTTGCTCAGATTGCGGTCACTCAGCCAGTGGGGATAGCGGTGCAGACGGTCATCCAGAGCCTTGTCGGCGAGGATGGCGTTGAAACAGGTGGTGAGGGTATGCAAGCGCCCTTCCAGCCCCTTGCTGAGGGATTCGGCCGCATCCCGGCGCAACTCCCGGTCGGGATCGGACAACAGGGTCAACACCTCCTGCTCGGTCATCTGCTTGCCGCGCAAGGGAAAGCGCATCTCCGTCAATGTCTCGTCAAAAAGCCGTTCCCAGAGCGCCCGCCCAGTCACCCGCTTTTCCGACAGAATTTGCTCCTCACTCTCGCTGCGCAGGTGGTCACGATACCTCCGCCAGTTACGCAGCAGGTGCGCCCAATGCGCTAGCGCGGGATCTGCCAGCAGGCTTTCTGCCCGGCTATCCGCAACGGCATTCCAGGCGATATCGAAGAAGATCAGACGATTCTGAATGGCCGTGGCCGCCTCTTCGTAAGCCTGCAGAGCGGCGCCATACGCCGGCTGATCGGCATGGGTCACGTAACTGAGGTAACGAAAGGCGCCCACTCGACCGATGCGCTGGCGGACGGCTTCCAACTGCGCCATGGCCGTCGCCAGTTGCGCCGCGTCCAGATCACCCAGACCGGGACGATAGACCTCTGCGAAGCGCGTCGCGGCGCTGTCCGCCCAGCGCATATCCTCGGTCAGCCGCGGGTCATCCACCCCGGCGTACAGATCCCCGAGACGCCAATGTATCTGCTCCGCACCCGTCGCCGCCTGATTCACACCCTTCATCATGCTGCCATTCTCCATCCGAGCAATGTTTGATTCGCGGGCGCCGCTGTTCAGCCCGCCATCTCCGGCAAACCCAGACCACGGCGTACACAAGGCAACAACGCCGTCAGTTCGGGCGCGCGTCCCGCACGTTGGGCCTGCCACATCATCTCGCCCAGACAATCCACGAAAAGATGTTCGGCGCCGGTTTCACCCAGCTTGCGGCGCGCACTGTCGAAGAGGTCCACGATACCCGCAGGCTGTCCCAATGCCAACATCTCCTCCAGCCCTATATGCAGAGACAGGTGCATATAGGGGTTACTCCGTCCCTGCTCGGGCGGGAAATCCTGTTCCAGCCCGTGCGACGCATCGCTCAGCAAGGCATGATATTCCGGATGGCGGAGAATGACTGCGACAATCCGCGTCTGCACCCCTTCCAGTGGACGGCCCTCCTGATAGGCCCGCCAGCTGTCCAGAAATACCTGTCGATATGTTTCTCGTTTACTGCCATAAAGCATAATGATTAGCCTGTCAGAACATACCGGAAGATCATAGGCCAGACCGGCACGGGTAGGAAAGAGAGGCCCTTTGTGGTACACAAGGCAGGTCCTGGAAGCCTAACCCATCTTAATCAAAAACACTTATCGCGACATTATTTTCAGCGGGAGATCAGCGCATCATGGCCAACGCGAATGCAGTATCGTCAGCAGCAGTAACCACCCTCAATGAACGCCAGTGGGAAGGGCTCGGCAAAGTCGGTGACGCCGCCCTGCAGGTGCAGAACTTGCTGCAGACGCTGCGCGATATCCTCAACGAATTACCGCGGGCCATCGATACCGACAAGCTCATGGAGACCATGAAGCCGTATCTGGAACAATTGCAGCGCGTCTCGGAGTCGCTGCAAGCCTTCATTAAAGGCAACTCCGGTGAGGAGCCGCTGGATCGCCTGCGCAACGTGCTGAACGACGTTCAGAATGCGGAACTCGACAAGACCCTGAAGGAAGTCCTGCAACTCCTCGGCAACCTGCAGCGCGCCGGCTTCTTCCGCTCCATCTCCACCCTCAGCGCTGAACTCAAATGCCCCATCATCGGCGAAAATCCGGAAGACATGGTGCAGAAAATTCATGGCGCCACCGCAAGCATCCAGTACTGGATGGATAGCGCGCGGCAGGGCGTCGGCGTCGTCGGCAACATGCTCGGTCAGCTCGACCTGCCCGATCGCCTCGACGAAATCCAGGAAATGGCCGACCAGTGGATTCAGATGGCCAAACGGGCCCAGCGCCTCATTCAGGGTGACGCCCCCAACCTGCAGGCGCGCCTGAGCGGCATGCTCGACCTGGCGGAAATCCTCGGTGGGCAGATGAACATCGCCATCGGTACCCTGCGCGATACCATACCGGAAGTGCTGGAAGGCGCGGACATGAGCGGCACGCTCGCCACTATTGGCGCCGGTGGCAGCCGTTGGATGCACATTGCGCTGCGGGTCAAGACTCTGGCGCAGGGCGACTCCGAAGATCTCGCTCAGCGGGTGGAAGGCTTGCTGGACCAGGTGGAGCGCCTCGCCGGCTATGCCGCGAGCGCGGGCTTCTTCATCCAGGCGGGTAAAGATGGCGTGGGTGCGGTTCGCAACATCCTCAGCGACATGGACCTGCCGGAAAAGCTGGACGATCTTGCGGAAGAAGCCGAAAAGTGGCTGGAAATCGCGCAAATCGGCGCCAAGGCCGTACGGGGCGACGCGGCAAGCATCAACGCACGGGTCAAGGAAATTGTTCAGGGCCTGCATGATGCCCACCTGATGGACATGCTGCCTGACGTCTTCACGCTGGTGGGTAACCTGCAGAAGGCCGGCCTGGTCGGCAAGCTGAACATGATCATGACGCAAGTCGTCCCCATGATCCCCTCCGACGAAGTCTTTGCCAGCGGTGTGCACAAGGCGATGAAGGCGCTGGAGCAGACCAGGACCGAGATGAAGGACGAGAACAACAAGGGTGGCGGTATCTTCGGTCTGATGAAAATCTTCTTCGCCAAAGACACCCAGTTCGTGCTGAAGTTCGCCGTGCGCCTCGCTTCCATCTTCCTGAAGGCGCTGAAGCAGGGCTGATTTTCTAGCTCTCGCAAAAAAGCCCCGCACCTTGCTGGTGCGGGGCTTTTTTGCGTTGCGGGGAAGGGACGCAGGTACTAAGCCCCATGCTGTCCCCACCACGCCTTTGCCTTCCCCGCCGCCGCCTTGGCCGCTGCCGGATCGCTCAGCCAGGCCTTCGCCAGATCGACAATCTCCGCATTGTCCCGCGCCCATACCGCAGCGCCGGCGGCCAACAAGCCCTGACGTACCGCGTTATCCGGCATTTTCGGACCGAGGATGAGGGGACAACCATCCGCGATGGCTTTGGCGAGATCCACTGCACCGCCTGCCAGAGTGCCGCCCGGCACACAAAAATCCACGCAACCATAGAAAGCATCGCGCAGCTCCGCCGTTTCCACAAAATAGACGCGGGTTTTGAGGGGCACAAAACTGGTTAACAAACGACTATGGCGGATGGTCTGCAGATGGTATTTCAGCGCCTCCCGATAAACGGGTTCGTAGCGTTCTTCCCGATCCGGCGCCAGCACCATAATGCCCATTTTCACCCGCATCAGCGAAAGAAAAATGGCGTAAGCTTCAGCATCTTCGCCTTCATGCAGATTGGGGAAATATATCACGCAGCGCTGCCGGTCCCGAAATTCCTTAAAACGCTCGCACCATTCCATGCATGTCACTCCTGAACCGCAGTGTGGGATTCTCCAGTCGCCGATGATAGGCGACACTGGCGTATCATTCAAAACTTGCTCAGCGCAGGCGCTTGTGAAGTGCGCACCGCTTTTGTGTTATATTAACAACAATATTCAAGCAAAGAAGAACACGCGCCTATGCTACGAACACTTTTTGTATTTTCGGAGATGGTGCCCTACTCCAAAACGGGCGGTCTCGCGGACGTCGGCGGGGCGTTGCCCCTGGCGTTAAGGCAACTGGGCGCCGAGGTTCGCGTTTTGGTGCCTTACTACGGGTGCCCGGCCACGGGTGATATGCGCTGGTGTTGCGCCGTCAACGTGCCCTATACGGGTGAAACAGCCGAACTGTGGTCGCCGGTGGGGGAAGCACAGATCCTTTTCCTCCGTTATCCCGCTTACTATGAGCGCGACGGCGGTCCTTACCAGGATACTCAAGGCGAAGACTGGCCGGACAATGATCGACGCTTTGCCCTGCTCAACCGGGTAGCCGTCGAAATCGCCCAGGGACGTGTGTCGGGGCTCAATTGGCGTCCGGATATCGTCCATGCCAATGACTGGCAAACCGGACTGATACCCTACTTGCTCGATCTAGAGGCACGGATCGGCGCAGCGCGACCCGCCGTCCTTTTCACTATTCATAATCTGGCCTATCAGGGTCGCTTCGCGCCCGGCGCCATGGCGCCTCTGCACTTGCCGGCGGCGGATTTTCACTGGCTCGGGACCGAACTCTACGGGGCCTTTTCCTTCATGAAAGCGGGTCTGGCTTATAGCGACCAAATCACCACCGTCAGCCCTACCTATGCCGAGGAGATTCAGAGCAGTGCCTTCGGTATGGGACTGGATGGGCTGCTGCAAACCCGATCCGAGCATCTGTCGGGCATTCTCAATGGTATTGATGCCATCCACTGGAACCCCGGCGCGGACCCCTACCTGCCCGCGCATTATTCGCTACAAGATCGGCTCGGTAAGGCGCAGTGCAAGGCGCAACTGCAGAGCAGTCTCGGCCTTCGTCCTGATCCTCATGTATTCCTCCTCGGCATGATCAGCCGTCTGGTGGAGCAGAAGGGGACGGATATGGTACTGGATATTCTCCCTGATCTGTTACGCCGCGGCATGCAAGTGGTGGTATTGGGCAGTGGCGATAAATCTTTCGAGCGACAACTGCTGGAGATGGCCGCGGCGCATCCGACCCAGATGGTGGCGCGCATCACCTTTGACGAAGGGCTATCCCATCGCATCGAAGCGGGCGCAGATGCTTTTCTCATGCCTTCCCGCTTCGAGCCCTGCGGCCTGAATCAAATGTACAGCCTGCGCTACGGCACCCTGCCCATAGTTCACCGTACGGGCGGGCTGGCCGATACGGTCACCGATGCCGACGACTTCCGCCATCCACTACAACGCAACGGATTTGTTTTTGACCGCCCGCACAGCGATGCCCTGCATGATGCCGTGCTGCGCGCGGAAGCGTTGTTCCGTCAACCGGCGCTGTGGTCACATCTGCAAGATCAGGCCATGGCGGGCGATTATAGCTGGCAGCACTCGGCACGCACCTATCTCCAGCTTTATCACGAGGTGCTGGCGCGGCGCGCAGGCGGTCACTAAGCGCCTCCCGCTCGCCGCTGATTCGCTATACTGGGGACTAAAGGAGAAGCATATGGAAATGCAATTTTATGGCGCCGCAGGGGGGGTCACCGGATCCTGTCATTTTCTGCGCGTTGGCGATAAAAAGCTACTCATCGACTGCGGCATGTTTCAGGGGGGGCATGACCTGGAAGAAGAAAATCGCGCCGAGTTCGGCTTTGCTGCCAAAGACATCGATTATCTGTTGCTGACCCACGCCCATCTCGATCACTGTGGGCGCATCCCCTTGCTGGTGAAACGTGGTTTTCGCGGCGAGATTATCACCACGGCAGCCACCCGTGAGCTGGCACGACTGGTGCTCATGGATGCGGCAGGCCTTGCGGCAGAAGAGGCACGGCGCTCCAACCGGCGTCATCGGCGTCAGGGTGGAACAGAAGCCGAGGCCATTTATGACCTCACCGACGTCCTTGATACTATGGATCGTTTCGGACGCACCGCGGATTATGCGCAGAAAATGGAGGTCTGCCCCGGCGTCAGTATAACCTTCGGAGATGCCGGTCATATTCTCGGTTCCGCCTGGATATTGATAGAAGCCAGTGAAGCGGACAGACAGCAGCGCATCGTTTACTCCGGCGATCTGGGCAATCGCGGCAAGCCCATTATCAACCCGTCCACCCCCGCACCCCAGGCGGATGTCATCGTCATGGAAACCACCTACGGCGACCGCCTGCACAAGGCCATCGGGCCCTCGGTGGACGAGCTGCGCGATGCCATCCTCGACACCCTGAAACGCGGCGGCAATGCCATCATTCCCACCTTCGCCCTGGAGCGCGCCCAGGATTTACTGTATTACCTGCGCGAGATGATGAACGACAACCAACTCCCCGCCAACCTGCCGGTCTTTCTCGATTCGCCCATGGCCATTTCCGCCACGGAGATTTTTCGCCGTCATCCGGAATGCTTCAATCCCGATACCCGTGAAGGTCTGCGACATGGCAGCGACCCCTTCGCCCTGCGCAACCTCCACTTCACCCGCGAAACCAGCGAATCCATAGGCATCAATCTAATCAAGGGCGGCGCCCTGATTATGGCCGGATCGGGCATGGCGACCGGGGGCCGGGTCACCCACCATCTCAAACACAACATCTGGCGCGAAGACTGCAGCGTCATCTTTGTCGGCTATGCCGCACAGGGGACGCTGGCGCGGCGCATCATCGACGGGGCGAAAACCGTACGGATATTT
>Ga0315298_1010585_pt1 | contig 11081 bp, 10 predicted proteins | sample WHS_1_MG_FD_203077 | JGI IMG/M metagenome (GOLD analysis project Ga0315298, IMG submission 203077) | Extremophilic microbial mat communities from Washburn Hot Springs, YNP, Wyoming, USA - WHS_1_MG | ecosystem: Environmental > Aquatic > Thermal springs > Hot (42-90C) | place: USA: Wyoming... | reverse complement strand
ACGTCGTAAGCCTCGACATAGCGGATAAACGTCTGGTCCAGCTCCCGCGCCGTGCGATCGTGGTAGAAATGGGAGAGGTCAGTGCTGGCGACGAACAGGGTACTGCCGGCCTCCTTCCTGACCGCTTCGGCCAGCGCCTGGCCCAGGTCCTGGCAGAAAAGCAGGGACTGATCCGCCATCATAATGGGCACCAAGTGGAAGGAAGGAAGGGTTACCTGGAGGAAGGGGAGCTGGATCTCCAGCGAATGCTCGTCGTCATCGCGCAGCAGGCCGAGGGGGATGCGCTCCGCCAGCCGGCGGAGAAACCCCACGTCCACAGGGATATCCCCTAACGGCGTGCGGTAGTATTCGACCGCGGTGACCACCGCCTGGGCCCGGGCGATGTAAGCCCGGTGCACGGGAGAGACGACGATGACGCGATCATACTGCCGGCCCTTGATCTGCCGGTAGGCGTAAGCCGCCACCTGGCCGGAATACATATAGCCGGCGTGCGGCGCGATCAGTCCGATGATCTCCCCCGGCAGGGCCTGCGCCGGCACCCGGGAAAGATATTCCTCGATGGTGCGGCGCAGTGCGGTCGGGGACCCAGGGTACCAGGTGCCGGCGATGGCCGGCTCACGCACGCCACGAAACTCCATCACCGCCATAATTCATCCCTCCTTGCTCCGCCCGTATGGGCCGGCGCCGGCCGGCAGGGGCGGTCAAATCTGGAAGCGGCGCTTGCGCACCCGGCACTTCTCGGCGATGATAATGGCCCGGATTTGCTCCACGGTCTCGTCCAGGTGACAGTCGCTGTTGACCACCACGTAGTCAAACTCGCGAATGCGCTCCATCTCCTGCCTGGCGGTAGCGATGCGGGTTGCCAGGCCTTCGGGGGTTTCGGTCTTGCGCTGTTCCAGCCGGCGGATCAGCTCCTCCTCCGAAGACGGCACCAGGAAAATAAGCACCGCATCCGGCATCAGCTTGCGGATCGTGGCCGCGCCCTGCACATCCAGGCGCATGATGACGTCCAGGCCGCTGGCCAGCGCCCGCCGCACCTGCTCCTTGGGAATGCCCTTGTGCTCGCCGTAGACGATGGCGTGCTCCAACAGTTCGTCCCGCTCCAGCAGTTCCTGAAACTGCTGATGGGTCAGGAAGTGATAGTCCACGCCGTCCACCTCCCCCGGCCGGCGAGGGCGGGTGGTGGCAGTGACCACGAAGTGGAAGGGCAGTCCCAGCTCCTTCATGCGGCGGACGGTGGCGTCCTTGCCGACCCCCGAGGGGCCGGAGATCACCACCACCAGGGGCTGGGGTTGGGCGGCCAGGGCAAAGGGGTCATCGGCGGGCGGGTCCTGCCGGCCCGGCCGAAGGGAAGCCGGCAGGGCGAACGGCTCTTCCGCCTTGCCCTCGCACGGGGGCCAATGGTTATTCTCCGCTGTCGTCGACATGGGTCAGCCCACCATTGTTGGTAAGTTCGCGCAGTCGGCCGGCGACGGTCCCCGGATGCAGGGATACGAGGGCCACGTGGCCGGTGTCCATCAGGATTGCGGTGCGGGTCTTTCGCCCGCAGGTCAGGTCAATGGCGCGCCCCTCTTCCTTGGCCTGACGAACCAGCCGGCGCGTTGGTGCGGATTCGGCGGCCAGCACTGCGATAATGCGATGAGCGGCGATGATGCTCCCAAATCCCACGTTCAAAAACGCCAGTCCGGTCCCATTCATGTTTCCCCCACAGCCGACGGGTTTGTGCATGATCGGATTCTTTGCGAAGCCGGCCTGCGCCGGCTTCGCGAACCAGGGTATTTCTGGACTCTTCCAACGCCCTCAAAGCGATGGTGCTGGAAAGAGTCATGAACCGCTGGATTTGCCGCCGGCGATACCCTTTCGGTATAATCCCCGTGCAGTACACTTCGGCGAAAGGAGTCGGTTGCCATGCCCATTTACGAATATGTCTGTCATGACTGCCGGCGGCGCGTCAGCATCTTCTGGCGCACTTTCTCCGAAGCGGAATCCGGTACCCCCCGATGCCCCCGCTGTCAGGGCACACGCCTGACGCGTCTGGTCTCCCGCGTCTCGGTGGTGCGCTCCGAAGAGAGCCGGCTGGATGACCTGGCGGACCCGAGCAGCCTGCCCGATCTGGACGAGAACGACCCCCGCAGTATCGCCCGCTGGATGCGCAAGATGAGCAGTGAGCTGGGCGAAGACCTGGGCCCCGAGCTGGACGAAGTGATTGACCGGCTGGAAGCCGGCCAAAGCCCCGAAGAGATCGAGCAGGCCATGCCTGAGCTGGGCGCCGGCGAGGATGAGACCGCCGGCCTCTCCGAAGGCCTGGACGACCTCTGATCAGAAGCGATAAAACTCGTGCACATCCATGACAAAGACCGTGGCGCCACCGACCTGCACCTCCACCGGGGCCGGCATGTACAGCTCGCCAGGCTCCATCACCGGCGGGAGGGGATTCACAAACTGGGTGCGGGTGTGACAGCTCTCCTTGATGAGCTGGAGCACTTCCGGCACCTTTTCATCTTCTGCACCGACCAGGATGGTGGCGTTCCCCTCTCGCAAGAACCCGCCGGTCGTGCTGATGACTGTGGCGCGATATCCGTGCCGCAAAAGGGTGTCGATCAAGGCGTTGGAGTCATCGCGGTTGACGATGCTGAGGATAAGCTTCATGATCTCCAATCCCTCCCATGAGTGCGTGATGCCGCCGGCCAGGGTACTGCCGCCGGCGTCGTGACCGAATCAGCGCGCCGTGCCCTGCTGGACTGCCAGCCGGCGCTCCATCTCCCGCACCACCTGCCTATGGACGGCTTCGATGCTTCCCCTGGCGTCGATGATCACCCAACGGGCCGGCTCCGCCGCGATCAACTGCCGGTATCCCTCCTGCACCCGCTGATGATAGGCCAGCTCCCGCTGGTCCAGCCGGTTCCACTCGCCCCGTCCCGCCTCTGCCTTGCGCCGCAGGCCCTCTTCCACCGGGATGTCCAGGTAGAACGTGACGTCGGGCGTCAGGCCGGCGGTGGCAAAGGCGGTGATCACGCGCAAGACCCCCAGGTCCAGGCCGTGGCCGTAGCCCTGATACGCCAGCGTGGAATCCGCGAAGCGGTCGCACAAGACGATGCCGCCCCGCCGTAGGTGAGGGATGATGACCTCCTGCACAATTTGGGCGCGGGCGGCGGAGAACAGCAGGATCTCCGCCGCCGGCACCATTTCCGTATGCTCAGGGTTCAGCAGGATGGCGCGGATTTGTTCGCCAATGCGTGTGCCCCCGGGCTCGCGCGTGGCCAGCACGTCGTAGCCCCGGGCGCTCAGCCATTCCGCCAGCAGGCGCACCTGGGTGGTTTTGCCGCACCCTTCTGGCCCCTCGAAGGTCACGAACAGCGCCGGCATGGCGGCTTCTCACGCCTGGTCGCCGCGGAAGATGCGCACCCGCCGGTACGGCTCGCGGCCTGTGCTCTCAGAGAGGAGGTGGGCCTGACGGGCCATGCGGTGCTGTTCCCGGCGCACTTCTGCGGATTGAGGGGAAAGCTCGACGAACTTGGCGCCGGCCAACACCTGCTGGATGGCGGATTCGGTCTCCGCCATGGCCTCCGCGAAGTCATCCACCGGCGTCACGTTCAGGCCGAAGATATTGGCCAGCGCCTCCTGGATCTGCACCACCGTGTTGGAGCGCAGGACATAGACCATGATGCCGCGGTCCTCGGCCTCGGTGAGGGGCTGGGGCCGCCGGCGGTAGTAGTTCTTGAGCGTCAGCACCACGTCCGCGTCGCTCAGGTCGCGCACGGTGATAGCCGGCACCTGCAGGGCACGGGCGGCCTGCAGGATTTTATTCTGCCCCACGCCGTAGCCGTAGACCCGCAGGGTGCTGAGCTGGTCCGGCGTCCGCTCCGCCGGCCGTTCCGCGGGGCGTTCAACCCCCCGCTCGATGGCCCGCTCGAACCCGCGCGACATGCGGCCGCCCTGCTGTTGCTCCATCAAAGGGGGCACATGCGAGGTGATCTCGGCATGGATCTGCCCGGATTCATCCCGATAGCGCACCTCCGTGGTCACCTTCTGGCCGCGCAGGATGGCATCCACCGATTTGGCCACGTCGTGATGGATGATGAGGTGCTGCCAGTCCTTGATCTCGATGAGCACGTCGAAGGTGGGTGGAGCCTTGCGCTCCAGCACCGACTTCTGGGTGCCGCGCCGGCGGGCTTCCTCATCGCTCAGCGTCACGCTCTGGATGCCCCCCACCAGGTCCGCCAGGGTGGGGTTCATCATCAGGTTGTCCAGCGTGCGGCCGTGTGCCGTGGCCACCAACTGCACGCCGCGCTCGGCGATGGTGCGCGCCGCCAGCGCCTCCAGCTCGCGGCCGATCTCGTCAATGATGATGACCTCGGGCATGTGGTTCTCCACTGCCTCGATCATCACCTCATGCTGGAAGGCCGGCGTGGCCACCTGCATGCGGCGCGCCCGCCCGATGGCCGGGTGGGGGATATCCCCATCCCCGCCGATCTCGTTGGAGGTGTCCACGATGACCACCCGCTTGGTCTCGGCAAGGACGCGCGCCACTTCCCGGAGCATGGTGGTCTTGCCCACGCCCGGCTTGCCCAGGAGCAGGATGCTCTTGCCCGACTCGACGATGTCGCGGATGATGTCAATGGTGCCGTACACCGCCCGGCCAACGCGGCAGGTCAGACCGACAATGCGCCCCTTGCGGTTGCGGATGGCGGAGATACGGTGCAGGGTGCGCTCGATGCCGGCGCGGTTGTCCTCACCGAAGTCGCCCACCCGGGCAATGACGTACTCCAGATCCTCGGCCGTGACCTCCCGCTCGCGCAGGGCCACCTCATGGGTGAGGTAGCGGGCTTCCGGGCGCCGGCCCAGGTCCATCACCACTTCCAGCAGTTCGTCGGCGCGGTTGGCGTCCCGGACGGCCTGCGCGATGTCCGGAGGGAGCACCGCCAGCAGGGCGTCCAGGTCGTCGGTAATCTTCATTTCCGTGTTTCGCATGCGGGTCAGCAGATGTTCTTTCAGTTCTGCCGTCCTTTCTTCTTCCGTGATTCCTGTCATGGTGTTCATCATGTATCGTGTGTGTGATCCTCTTCCTGTTCAGTGTAATGCTAGATATATCTTCGCCCGAGACTGCGCCGGCGGGATGTAAGCCGGCTCACGCATGGGGCAGGGCCGTCGGCGCGACGGACACCTCAGCGCGCGGCTCAGCGCGCGCCGCATGTGCCGCCGCCGGCACATAGACCCTCCCCAACGTCGAGAAAACGGCCAGCTCCCGGCGGTCGAATTCGACGAAGCCGCGGGCCAGCAGGGCCGGCTTCAGGAATCCCTGGTACGTGCGTACCGGGCAGTACACCGGCCGGCGCGGCCCCCGCGCCAGGAGCAGAAGGCTGGCATCCACCAGCGCCTGCGCCCAAGCCGCGGCCTCCGGATGCAGGGCCAGCTCCAGCCAATAGCCCAGCCTGCCCCGCATGATCTGCGCGTGTCCCAGGAGTTCGCCGGCCTGCTCGAGGACATAGCCCTCGGCGCCGGCAATCTCCCACTCGAGGCCGCCGGTGCGCCCGTTGTTACTGCGCGACCAGGCGCCTTCGACCTGCTTCACACCCATGGGCAGGAGGGCGCCGTACAGCCGCTGGAGCGCCCAGCCATCCTGTTCACGCTGGGGACGGAGCGCCGGCGGACTGCCGGCCGGCAGGGCCACCTCCCGATTGACCAGGATATCCTCCCGGGCAAAGATGATGAAGCCGGCGTTCAGGAACGGGATGGCATCCTGCGATTCCGCCGGCAGGCTGGCGAAAATGCGCTCGATGCCCCACTGCCCCGCGTCCAGGCAGGCGGCGGTGAGGAGCTGTGTCCACAGCTCCGCGGCCGCCGGCGAGTGCCCCAGCGCAGGGGCGATAAAGGCCACATCGGCCAGCCGCCAATCATGCGGCCGACAGCGAAGCTGTACAAAGCCCACCCCCTGGCCCAGCTCCGCCTCCCTACGCGCCACATACGTGTGTGCCGAGGGACAGGCGAATGCCAGCGGTGCGCGCAGGGCCGCCCGCAGGGGGTCCTGCGGCTGGATCAGGCTCCGCTTGGGGTCCAGGGGAATGCCCTCGGACTGGAGACGAGCCAGTGCCGGCAAATCCATCAGCCCCAACGGCCGAATCAAGACTTTCATCCTCCCGGGACAACAGCTGTCCTCACTGCTACAGCAAGCGCGCCTCAATTCGGGCGAATTTACCTATATTATACGGTAAAGGAGCGAGAAACACAAATAAAAAATGGCGCAAACCGCCTGAAATCTCATGAAAACAGCGGAAATCGTATCATGGGCCAAGGCGCTGGACCTGCGGCAGGAAGGCGCGAGCGCCGGCCGGCAGTCCCACCGCCGGCCAGTTGATGGTCAGCGCCGCGCCGGCGGGCTGTGCGGTAAAGCACTCGGACCGCGGGCCGAAGCCGGCCGCCAGCGCCACGAAGCAGTAGCGCCGGCCGGCGGGTAGAGAAGCGGTGAAGTGCCAGCTCCCGCCGCGCGCCGGCGCCACCACCAGCCCGCCGCCCTGCTCCATGAACCACATGCGCGCGTCCTCCAGCGCCGGCTCCCCTTCGTCCCAGGCGCCGTTCCCATTCCCATCCCCGAAGAGCGCCTGCACCGTGAAGGAAAGCGCAACCTGGCCGGCGGCCGGCGTCGCGGTCGGTGTAGGGGTGGGGGTGGGCGAGGACGCCGCCGTCGGCGTGGGCGTGCGCGTGGGGGTCGGCGTCGGGGTGGGGAATGAGAGGGTGATTGTCAGCGGATGGTCCGGTGAGAGATTGCCGGCGGCGTCGGTCAGCCGGGCATAGAGCCTGTATGTGCCGGCGGCCGGCGGCAGTTCCCAGCTCACGGTGCTCTGGGGATACGTGACAGCAATGGGATAGCCGGTGATCATGACCCGGTCGAAGTAGAGGTCGGCGATGCCGGCGAAGGCCACCCGGAACTCCAGCCCACTGGTGCCCGGTGATGAGCTTCCCGGCTGTGGGTACCAGAAGTCCACGGCGAATTCCTGATAGACCCCGGCCTGACGGAAATCAATGCCGCGCACGGGGCGGATGCCCAGCAAGGTCGCGCCGGCATTGTCCACCACATCCAGCACGGCAATGGGCCGCGTGTCCGTGATGGCGTCGGTCTTCAGGCGGAAGAGGGCGCGGTAGGCGCGGAAGGCCGGCAGGGCCTTTGTGTATGGTCCGAACCAGGCACCGGCCCGGTCCACGCCGGCGCGCCCCAGCCAGGCCTGGCCGTTCCAGGCCGCGCTGTCGGATACGACGATGCCCGTGCCGCTCTCATGGTACAGCGATTCCCCCTCCCATATCCAGCCGTTGCTGAGCAGGAGACCAACAGGGCCGCCGGCGTCGGGCGCGCTCAGGCTCACAGTAAGGGGGATAGTGGTGGTGAAGGCCTGCGCCGGGGCAGTCACGAGGCCCGCCGGCGCCTGGCGGTCAATGCCAAAGGTGAGGGTGCCCAGCGCGGACTGCCGGCCGGCGGCGTCCCAGGCCGTGCCCGAGATGCTGACGCCGCCGGCGGCCAGCGGCTGATCAGGGAGGGAAGCGATATCCCACAGATAGTACCAGCCACTGCCGGCCGGCACGGCCATCCCCAGCGGATACTCGACAGGGTTCCCCTCGGCATCGCGCAGGCGCGCCGCCAGATCGACGCCGGCGGCGTCCCCGTCCGCGTCGCTGGTATTGACCCGCAGGAGGATGCGGTCGGCGTTCGTGTGAAAGCCATGCCAAGGCTCTACCACCGCGCCCACCGGCAGGGCCGGCGAGGGCGAGGCATTGGCCGGCAGTTCCAGGGTGACCCCGGTGTAATAATGCAGGAGGATCTGGGCATAGTTCCAGCCGTACCAGGCGGCCCAGCGCCGGCTCCCCACCTGCGACATCCCCCGGCCGTGACCGTTGCGCACCTCGCCGAAACAGACCGGGTCATCCACCGAGCGCAGATACGGAAAGTTCGGATCAGGGCTGGAGACAGAGCCGCGCGGCAGGGTGGGACTGCCGTTCTGGGCGCTGTATTCCGCCAGAATGACATTCTCCCCATATGCCAGATACTGCCCGGTGGTCGCTTCTACCGCGGCGTTGGATGCGGGATAGGTGTTCGACCCCATGACCTGATACTCGGTCCAGTCGGTGACATCGAAATCCCAGGAAGTGTGGCGTAGGACGAACCACCAGGCATAGGTGCGGGCGGAGACCGCCTGCGCTTTGAGCGCCTCCGCCGGCCAGGAGACCGGCATCTCATACGGCACCACGCGCTTCACATATTCCTCGAAGGGGAATACATCCACCTGTCCGGGCGGCACATTGGAACGGTAATAGTTCGCGGGGTTGTGCTTGACCCGGATGACGGCCGGCGGAGTGAGCTGGCCGGCGGAGCGCACATCGGATTCCGCCGGGTTCTCCACCGGGGGCAGTGTGGAAAGCATGACATCGGCGCCGGCCCCCCATGACCACACCCATACCCCGTCCGGCCGCCAGAAGGCCAGCCGGCTCCCGTCCGGCGACCAGATGGGGTGCTGGCCGGCGGTCAGCCGCTCTTCTTTTCCTGTCGCGGCATCCACGAGGAAAATATCCCCGGTTTCCCCTGTGCCAGGCGGGATGCGGGCGTAGGCGAAGCGCCGGCCATCCGGGTGCCAGCTCGGCCGGCTGAGGAACCAGCGCTCGTCCTGGAACAAAGGGCGCCGTCCCTCAGGCCCCACCAGCCAGAGGGCCGCCGATGGGCCGGCGTCCACCTCCACCTGCAGGCGGTATTCCCCCGCCGGCGCGGGAATATCCCAGAGCGGGGCCGCCGCGGTATGGACGGCCAGTTCGCCCCAGCGTATGCTCTTCCCCTCCTGCACCTCGCCGCTTGCCAGCGAGAGCGTCATCTCCTGCCAGGTATCGCCCTGCCGATGGGAGAGGAAGGTGACGTGCCGGCCATCCTCCGTAAGGCGCGGCTCGACGCCGTTATCGGTCAGGCGGCGGGCCGGCGAGCCGTCCAGCGGCACCAGCCACAGCTCCTGGCGCTGGAGCGCCTTCCCATCGGCCAAGGGGACCATTCCCCCGGGCCGGCCCACGATGAGCGCCGAGCCGTCCGGGAGCCACAGCTCCGGGGTATAACCGGCCGGCGCGAGGCGGACTGGTGTGCCGACGCTCCTCACGGGGTGCGCGAAGGAGAGCAGTATCAGCAGGGCGCCGGCGAACGCGGCGGCTCGCACCTGATAGACCCAGCCTGGCTTCCGTGTCGAGACCACAGTTTTCTCGCTCCTCACAGCGTCTGGTTTATGGTAGCGGATGACGGCGTATCCGTCAAGGCCGGCCCCTGACCCCGCTCAGGCAACGGCCGCCGGGTCCATGCCCTCGCCGGCCGTCACTTGGCGAACGGCCTTTCGTGTTGTAAAATAGACGTGGGGATAATGAGGAAAGTTGCGGAATAAGGAGATAATGGACATCATGCCGACAATGCCGCCCGTCGTATTGGAAGAGGATAAACATTGGTGGTTTGCCACCCGCACCCGGGCGCTGTACAGCGTGCTGGACCCGGTGCTCCCGCCGTACCGGGAGGGCCGGCGCGTGCTGGATGTGGGGTGCGGGGCCGGCAATATGTTCCACCACCTGGCCCGCTACGGAGAGGTGGAGGGCATTGACAACAACCCGAAGCCGCTGGCGGTGGCCCGTGCGCGCGGCTATCAGGTCGTGGAAGGGCGCGGCGAATCCATGCCCTTTGAGGACAACCGCTTTGACCTGGTCGCCGCGCTGGATGTGGTGGAACATGTCCCGGATGACCTGGCCATGCTCCGGGAGTGCCGGCGGGTCTGCAAGCCGGGCGGATATTTCGTCACGACGGTGCCGGCCTTTCAGTGGCTGTGGAGCCATAACGATGAGATTAACCAGCATCAGCGGCGTTATTCCAAGCGCCAGCTCGGCGAGCGCCTGGAGCAGGCCGGCTTCGCCGTACGCCGCATGACCTTCGCCTATTTCAGCGTGTTCCCGATGGCCGCGGCGCTGATCCTACTGCGTCGGATGATGAACCAGAAGCCGGCGCTGGCCGCGCCCACCACGGATCAGGACGCCTATCAGGTCGAGATGGAGCCGGTTTCGCCCTGGCTGAATGCCCTCCTGAACGGCATCGGAGGGATCGAGGCCTGGTTCCTGCGAGGGGTGAACCTGCCCTTTGGCACCACCATCATCGCCCTGGCGCAGAAACCCGCCGGCTGAACGCCATGGCCTCACCATGAGGAGGTGAAAAATGGCTGAGAAAGAGACGACCCGCAAGAAACCGGAGGAGTTCTCCTTCACCGATTGGCTGGTGGAAGGCATCGAGGGTATCACGGCGAAGGGCAAATCGGCGGCCTTCCTGCCGCAGGAGTTCCGCTCCCACGTGAAGGCCGCCAACCGGGAGGCGCTCCTGGCCCTGCGCAGTCTCCTCGACAAAGCCATCGAGTGGTTCGAAGAGGAAGAGAAGGCCGAGAAAAAGGTCACCAAGATTAAGGTGGAGTAGCCGGCCCTAGGGCCGCGGTGCCGCCGCGATCGTCGTCTCATTGCGATAGTAGACCTGGCCCGGCCGACCGCCGGCGCGCCGGCGCACGTGCCGGCATGCGGTATAGTCCACCAACACCTGGGTGTCCTGCCGCGCGCGGGAATAATACGCCGCCAGCTCCGCGGCGCGCTGGATGGCGGCCGGCGTGGGTGTCCGGCCGGCGGTGCGCAGTATCACATGCGCGCCGGGCACACCCCGCGCGTGAAACCACAGGTCATCCCCGCGCGCCAGCGTGAAGGTCAGGTAATCGTTCTGCCGGCTGTTGCGCCCCACCAGTATTTGGAACCCATCCGGGCCTTCCACGGTGAGAGGCGCCGCCGGCGCAGGTTTGGCGTGCGCCTTTTTGGCCGGCGTAGGCACATACCCCCACTGCACCAGCTCCTGCTCTAATGCATCCAGCTCCGCGCGGCTGGCGGCCAGCTCCACATCCAGGCGCAACTGCTCTAGGAAAGCCAGCTCCCCTTCCACCTCCTCGAGAAGCGCCGGCACGGCTTCTGCCGCGCGTTTGGCCTTGCGGTAGCGCTCGAAATAGCGCTCGGCGTTCTCCGCCGGCGAGAGCGCCGGCTCCAGCGCGATG
>Ga0315298_1010580_pt1 | contig 11087 bp, 6 predicted proteins | sample WHS_1_MG_FD_203077 | JGI IMG/M metagenome (GOLD analysis project Ga0315298, IMG submission 203077) | Extremophilic microbial mat communities from Washburn Hot Springs, YNP, Wyoming, USA - WHS_1_MG | ecosystem: Environmental > Aquatic > Thermal springs > Hot (42-90C) | place: USA: Wyoming... | reverse complement strand
ATGGCGGCCACATTTGTGGGCGTTCCCGGGACACCGATTAAGATGGCGCTCACAGAACCACCATTACCTACCACAGAAACAAGGGTGACAAGCATAACAACCCCGAAAAGGGGGTCCATATTATAGGCCAAAGGCATAAGGAGTGCCAAGGCAAAGGGTCCCCCGATTCCCGGTACCACCCCTACCACAAGACCCACGACGAGACCTACGGCCATGGCCAGAAGGGAGCCGGGCTGAAGCAAGAGGGAAAAGGCTTGGATAAAAATGGGTACCATATCCTCTACTCGGATAAGCCTAACTCTTTACGCCATCGGGTTTTGACCTGCTCGATGAGTTCAGGTGCCGTTTCCACCACCCGGGGAAAGCGGTGGCGTTCCTCGTAAGGTCGACAACAATCGATTATTGCTCGAGTATTGAACCCTTTTTCCTCGAGGGGAATGGCCACATCAAGGGGACCACTGCGGCACCTTCTCAAAATCTCAATGGATCTTGCAGGGTCGCTCCGGGTACAAATGGCCCATAGAACATCCTCTAAGTCGGTGACATCGATGTCCTCGTCTACAACGACAACATATTTATTCATATAGGCACCTGGTCCACACTGGGCGGCCATGAGTCCCACCTGCCGGGCATGGCCTGGATACATCTGCTCGATACTTACGGCGATAAAAAAGCGACCACCACCCGGTTCGAGACACCATACTTCCTTGATTCCCGGGATACCTGCCGCCTTGATGGCTTCTTTTATCTGGGCGGCCTGGGTGAGAATGCGAAAGATATCCGTTGCCCCCCGGGCCTTGCCTGGTGGATGGCCGAGTACTATGGGATAATCTCGGTGATATACCATCTCAACTTCCAAAAGAGGTACTTCCCTTATGGAATGGGCATAATAACCGGTCCATTCCCCAAAAGGTCCCTCTTTTACCGTTTTATCGGGAAGAAATGTCCCTTCGATGACGATTTCACCGTGAGCGGGTACGGGAAGGTTATGGATTTTCGTAAAGACCATAGAGAGTGGTTCCCCCAAGAGCCCTCCGGCCCAGGCGTATTCCTCCATCTCCCGGCGGTGCTGGAAGTAAGCGGTGGCGGCGAGAAACACTACCGGATGATGACCAAAGGAAATTGCCACTGGGCAGGGTTTACCTGCTGCAAAATGCTCCTCTATATGTAATCTCCCGTGTTTACCGGGACTAATATAGACCGCCAAATGGTTGCGGTCGACTATGGCGACGCGATAGCAACCCACATTAATCATGGTACCTTCGAGGTTTCTCGTGACCACAGCTGCCGCAGTTCCTATGTAGCGACCTCCATCTTCCCTATGCCAGTGAGGCGCCGGGAATTCTTCGAGATTGACAGCCTTCCCTTCGTGAATGTTTTCGAAAAGCGGTGACTCTTTTACGGGGATTGGATCGATCCGGGTATCTTGGTGAATTTTTTCCGACCAAAGTTTTAAGAGCTCCGTCTTGGTAAGATGGAGGGGGAGATTGACCGCGAGGGAAAATCTATTCAGTGAGCCTAAAGCATTGGTAAGTACTCGATATCCCTTGGGATAGCCTACAATTTCATCGAAGAGTAATGCCCGCGAGGGTTTTTCCTTTCTTGCTATATCGGTTAAGGCACCCATTTCGAGATAGCTTGACGCACCCGTCAAATAGGCCAATTCACCTAAAGAGGATACCTCGGCAATCCAACCTCTTAAATCCATAAATTACCTTTTGAGGGACTTGCCCATGTGCTGCCATAGAGACAAAATATTGTCAAGGAAAAGTTTGACATTCATAATGTTTTAAGGTACTAAAAAAGAAAAAAAACGAGGTAGTGTGGCTTATGACGAAGGAAGGCAAAAATGGGTTTACACCGGTAAAGAACAAACGTCTCTTCGAGGTTGTGGCGGAGCAGATCAAAGAGGCGATTTTTACTGGTCAGTATCGCACTGGTGACCGTCTATCTTCGGAGAAAGACCTCTGTCGCTCCTTTAACGTCGGTCGCCCCGTGATCAGAGAAGCGTTACGGACACTGGAAAATTCCGGCATCCTTACGATTCGCCCCGGGGCAAACGGGGGGATTTTTGTGAAAAAGGTGGATTCGGAACTCTTGATGAATTCGCTCGATGTCTTTGTGAAATTCGAGAAAGTAACCATAGAGCAGATAATCGAGGCGCGGCTTGCCATTGAAAAGAGCGTTTTAATGCTTGCCCTTGAGCGCATCAAGGAAGATGACATAAAAAAACTCGAGGAGAATATCGCTTTGGCCAAAGATAGTATCGAAACGGGTGATCCCGAGCCGAGGAGTTTTGACTTTCATATCATTCTTGCAGAAGCGAGCGGTAATCCCCTTCTTGTTATTATCATCAAGGCGCTATTTGATGTGATGCGTAACTATATTTCCCAGTTAGGATTTGACCTGGAGAGAAAGAAACGGGCCGTTCAAGTACACGAGATGATTCTAAGGCATTTAAAAGAAAGGGATTACACGAAAGTCTTAGAGCTTATGGAATTAGACATAACGAAACTGACGCCTGTTAGGCAGATAAATGCCTGAGGGTAAGGAGGCTTTATGGAAAAAATACTTCAGAAAATAACGGGAATTTATCTTCTTGGATTGATTTTGGCGGTTTTTTCAGGAGGGCACGTTTGGGGAGAGGACAGGAAAGCGGCTGAATTTTATCGAGGCAAGGCTATCGAGTGTATCGTGCCCTACAAGACCGGTGGAGGTTACGATGCCTGGGTGAGGTCACTTGCCCCTTTCTTTAAGAAATATACGGGAGCTACGTTAGTCATCAAGAATGTTCCCGGAGCGGGAAGTCTTATTGGCACGAACAAGCTCTATGTAGCCGACCCTAACGGACTAACCATTGGTATCCTAAACGGTCCCGGTGCCCTTCAGGCTCAACTAACCGGGATTTCCGGTGTCAAGTACGACCTTACAAAGTTTACCTGGATTGCCCGGCTGACGACGGAACAGCGGGTAATCTGTGTCGGAGCAAAGTCTAAGTATAAAACAATCGAAGCAATGCGCAAGGCAACGCGACCGATAAAATTCGGCGCCTCCGGTATCGGTAGCCCCACCTTTCTTGATCTTGCCCTCTTGGGAGAGGCCCTGGGTATAAAGGCGGAGATTATTACGGGCTACGAAACCATGAATGAGGTAGATGTGGCCGTGCTGAGGGGAGAGATCGATGCCGCCTTGGGCAGTTATTCTAGCAAGTTCCCTCTGCTCCAAAGCGGTGATATGATAGCCGTGGCTCAGTACGGCGGCGTAAAAATGGTGGAATTGAAGAACGTCCCCGATGTAACCACACTTCCCGGCTTGACCGATGAAGGGAGGCAGCTTATTTCCCTTGTGGTGACCCTGCTTAAAATTGGCCGTCCCCTTGCGGCTCCCCCTAATATGTCTCCCGCGCGGGCTAAATTTTTAGAGGAAGCCGTGAAGAAGTCCTTGGAAGATCCGGGGTTTGTTGCCATGGCCCAAAAACAGGGGATGGAAATTTTTTTCCTCCCCGGGAGTGAGGAGAAAAAATTGATTGAGGCGGGACTCACTATTTCTCCCTCATTGAAGAGAAGGGTTATCGAAATCATGGCCAAGTACCACTAAAAAATCCTTTACCCCCCATAGTTAATTTCGATAAGATATAAAAAATTAGAGAGGAGGTGCTTTTGTGGAGAAAAAGGAGGGCTTTTTTCTTACGGAGGAGGATTTGCGGGCGGCTATCAGGGAGATGAAGACCTACGTCGATATTACCGAAGGGGACCTGAAAAAAATATACGAAACAGCCCTACGCATTGCCAAAGAACGTTCCTTGACTACCGTACCTGTGGAAAGGGTTATGACAAAGGAAGTCTATAGAGTAAAGGTGGACACCACGGTAAGAGAGGTAGCCCAGATGTTGATGGAATATCGAATCAGCGGCCTTCCTGTAGTGGACGAAGAAGATCGTGTAATCGGCGTGGTAAGTGAAGCGGACCTTCTTCCCTTAACGGGAATGAGGGGTAGTGCTTTGGGTAGGTTTAAGAAATGGTGGAGGGAAAGGATAACCTCTCCAAAGATTTATGAGCGCGTGGGAGAGGTGATGAATAAGCCGGCCATTACCATTTCACCCTCTGATCACATAGGAAAGGCGGCGGCATTACTCAATAAATGGGGCATAAAGCGTCTGCCTGTAGTAAACGACGAAGGGAAATTAATAGGAATCGTATCCCGTGCCGATATCGTGCGTGTCATTGGAGAGGTGAATTGGTGAGCTGGAAGGAATATTTTTTGCGGATGCGGGGAGGAGGAAAGAGTCCGCCGTTAGTCTCCCCGAAGGAGTGGTTCTTATCTTGGCTGGGTGCTTTTTTAGGTGTTGGTTTAGTTGCTTATTTGTCTTCGCGCTATTGTGAACCCCATGGTACGGTTCTCCTTATCGGTTCTTTTGGGGCGTCGGCCGTTCTTGTGTACGGCACCGTAAAGAGTCCTTTGGCGCAACCGCGTAATCTCTTGGGTGGACATATGGTTTCTGCTCTTGTCGGTGTGACCTGTCAGCAGTTTTTTGGAAACTTGCCCTGGCTTGCCTGTGCCTTGGCCGCTTCTTTCGCTATTTTAGCCATGCATATAACAAAAACGCTCCATCCTCCGGGAGGAGCCACGGCCCTTATTGCCATTGTCGGTGGGCCAAAGATACATGACCTCGGTTACATGTACATCCTTATCCCATCCGGGGCGGGGGCATTAATTTTACTCATTGTGGCTCTTTTTTTTAACAATCTTTTCCAAACACGGCGCTATCCCGAATACTGGTTATAGTATATAGTACAAATGGGAAGTAGGTATGGAGGGGTTTAGGCTATATACCGGCAATCGCCTGGAGCAATTGGTTGAGAAGCTGGCGGGACTTCTCGACCGATCGTTCCATCCTCCCCTTACCCCCGAGGTGATTGTAGTTCAGAGCAAGGGTATGGAGCGCTGGCTTACCCTAAAAATAGCCGAACACTTGGGCATCGCGATGAATATCCGCTTTCCCTTCCCCCAGACATTTGTAGAAGAGGCCTTTGAAAAGGTGATAGGAAGGCGCCGTTCGGAGGCCTTCACGGTTGAGGTAATGACGTGGAAAATAATGTCTCTCATTCCCCAACTGCTCCATGAGCCGGCCTTTGGACTCCTTAGGGCATACGCACAGGAAGATTATGGTGGAGGAGGGAATAACCAACTTAAACTTTTTCAAATGGCAAGTAGGGTCGCCTGGCTTTTCGACCAATATATGGTCTTTCGTCCGGAAATGCTGGCCCAGTGGGAGCAAGGGAAGACAAAAGATGAGGATGAATACTGGCAGAGCATCCTCTGGCGAGAGATAGTCGCCTCCGACAGGGAAGGTAGCCCCCTGTGGCTCAAAGGGCGCTTGATTGAGGAAATTAGACGTCAAGATCGTGATTTTGATTTGCCAGAGAGACTTTTTATCTTCGGGATATCAACACTACCACGCTTTTTCTTGGAAATTTTCTATGCTCTTTCCTTTAGGTGCGAGGTTCATGTCTTTTTGATGAATCCCTCCCGAGAGTTCTGGGGTGATATTCTCTCGGAGAGGGAGAAAAAACGCCTCTTGCAGAAAGCACCGCGAAGGACTTCGTGGGAGGATCTCCACATGGAAGTGGGAAATCCCCTTTTGGCTTCTTGGGGAATCTTGGGGAAAGAGTTTATGGCCTTGCTTGCCGAATTCACCGTCGAAGAAGAAGAGTACTTTACCGATATTGGCGAAGATACCGTTCTCACCACTTTGCAAGCGGATATCTTACATCTCCGGAACCGCTACGAGAACGCAAAGAAGGTTGTTGATTCCCATGATTACTCGGTACAGATTCACGTATGTCACAGCCCACTGAGGGAGATCGAGGTTCTTTACGATAACCTCCTTGCTCTCTTTGAAGGGGATAGTGAGCTTTTACCAAAGGATATCCTTGTTATGGCCCCAGAGATAGAAGATTATGTTCCCTTTATAAAGGCTATATTCGATCGAGGGGAAATCCCCTATAGCATTGCCGATCGTCGAGATTTTCTTAAGAGTCCTTTAATCAGTACCTTTTTACAGGTTTTCTCACTGGCTGATGGTTACGTAGGTGCCACCGAGGTCTTGTCCTTTCTCGAATTGCCGGAGGTAAGAAAGAAATTTTCTTTTACCGACTCCGATGTGGGAATTATCCATTCCTGGGTAAGGTCTACCGGCATCAGGTGGGGCATAGATGCCCTCTGGCGTCGCAACTTGGGACTGCCGCCCTTTCAGGAAAATACATGGCAGGCGGGACTTTCCCGACTTCTTATGGGTTATGCCGTGCCGGGCGAAGAAAAAAAGGTGATAGAAGGGATCTTACCTTACGATATCGAAGGTGACGGGGCGGAACTTTTAGGTAGATTCCTTCTCTTTGGGGAAACGCTCTTTACCACTCTAAAGGAGCTTTCCCGGCTACGGACACTTCAAGAATGGAGCGTTTTTCTGATAAATTTTGTAGATGGCTTTTTTGCGGCCGAAGAGGAAGGGGAAGGGGAATTAACCCTCTTGCGGAAAACTCTGCTTGATCTTGCCATGTATGAGGCGAGTGCCGATTTCCATACCCCTGTGGATAAAAAGGTTATTGCCGCCTGGCTTACTCAAAGGGGGGAGGAAAGATGGGCAAGCCAGGGCTTTCTCGGAGGAGGTGTGACCTTCTGTTCCCTCCTTCCCATGCGGAGTATCCCCTTTGATGTCATATATCTCCTCGGTATGAACGGAGATGCCTACCCCCGCAAATCGTGGCGGGTGGCCTTCGATCTCCTTTACCGGCATCCGCAAAGGGGGGATCGCTCCCGACGCAAGGATGATCGGTACCTTTTTTTGGAGGCACTGCTTTCGGCAAGGAAGAAGTTTATCATAAGTTATATAGGTTACGATCTTAAAGATAACAGTATCCGTTGTCCTTCCGTATTGGTAATGGAACTCCTCGATTACTTGGAGAGTGCTTTTATCCTGGCCACAGGGGGGAATCTCCTTGACCGTATCGTCACTAAGCACAGACTTCAGGCCGTACATCCCGAGTATTACCGGGGAGGAAGATTGTTCAGTTACTCGGGAGAAAATTATGAGGCGGCAGTGCAATTGTTCAAAAAGAGCGAAGGAAAACGGAAGGAAGAATTCTTTAAACTGAGAACGGGTGAAGAGTGGAATCAGGTAACCCCTGAGTCGCTTGTAGCTTTTTTTTCCGACCCAGTACGCTTCCTTTTTGAAAGGAGACTCCTCGTCAAATTGCCCGATACCGAATCCTTACTGGAAGATTATGAGCCCCTGGAACTGGGATCATTGGATAAGTATAACTTGGCCCAGGAGCTGATAGAAAGGGCGCTTAATGGTTTAGCTCTTAAGGACTACTATGAAATAGCCCGTGCGGAAGGGGTACTACCCCATGATATGGTAGGAAAACGGGCTTACCGTTGGCTTGTAGGGGAGGTGAAATACTTTGTAAAAAAATTACAAACCCACGTAGATTTAAACCGAAAGTCTACTTTTAAAGTAGATTTTCGGTGGGAAGGATTTCATCTTTTCGGTGATATTCCCCTATATGATCGGGATTTTGTTCTTTACCGTTTTGCTGAGCTAAAACCCAGGGATTATCTGAAGGCCTGGATAAATCTCCTTGTTCTGATGGCGGCAATGAAGAGGGGAGATATATCGGCCTTCCTTTTCGGGAAAAATGAATCTTGGTATTTTGAAGCGCCCGTAAATGGTGAAGAATTTCTCTCCACGCTTCTTCAACTATACAGGGAGGGGATAAAAAAACCCCTTAAATTTTTTCCTTTGTCATCGTGGAAATACGGAGAATCTGTTTTCGCGAAAGGGAATTCCGTGGATAAAGGACTTGAGGCGGCAGCCGAGGTTTGGCGTGGCAAAAAGCATTCACAGGGCGAAGAAAGAGAGGGAGAGGTGGCCAATCCCCTCTTGAACTATCTCTATGGGGTTGAGCCTCCCTTTGACGAAGAATTTAAAAAAACGGCGGAGTTAATACTCAAGCCCCTTTTTGCCTCTCGGAGGAAATTCAAGGAAGATGAATCCCTTTAATCCTTTGGAGGTACCCCTTACGGGCATCAATCTCATTGAAGCGGCCGCTGGAACGGGTAAGACCTTTACCGTCGAAGTTATCTATTTACGCCTTCTTATAGAAGCTCAGCTTAATGTGGAAAATATCCTCGTCGTCACTTATACCGTTGCTGCGACGGAGGAACTCCGTGAGCGTATCCGCAATCGCATCAAAAAGGCAGCCGATGCCCTAAATACACAAGAGGGTGAAGATCCCTTTATTGAGGCTCTCCTCAAGAAATATCCCCATCCGGAGGAGCGATTAAAGATTTATGAGTACTTAAAGTCTGCTCTGTGGGGATTTGACGAGGCCGCCATCTATACCATCCATGGTTTTTGCCAGCGTATGCTTAAGGATTACGCTTTTGAATGCGGGTACCCCTTTGACATGTCCTTAATTCCCGACGAAGAATTTTTAAAAGAGGAGATAGTTCATGATTTTTGGCGAAAGCATATGTATAAAACCTATCCCGAATTTATTGATTATGCCACAAGCGTAAAATTTACCCCTACAAGTTTAAAGGTATTGTATTCCAAGATTTCTAATCACCCTCGGCTAAAAATCCTGTCCGAACCGAGTCCACCTGACAAGAACAGCTTAGAGGGTAAAATTGCTACCTATCGTATGTTGGTGAGAAACATTAAAGACCTGTGGCAAACGGAAAAGGACGAGGTGGTATCTTTATTGAAAAGTCCTGCCCTTGATGGCCGCTCCTATGGCAAGGCAGTGCCTGGACTCACCGATTTAATGGATTATTTTTTAGAGTCGGAAGCCTTCTTCTTATTAACAGGTGAAAAAGATAGTCTGCAAAAATTTTCCCAAAAGCATATCAATGACAAAGTAAGAAAAAGATACCGTGCCCCTGAGCATCCTTTCTTTAATCTCTTTGATAAGCTTTGGGAAACGGTCACCTTACTGAAGGCTGATTTTGATCAATATCTCCGCTTCCTGAAGGGGACTTTCTTGGCAGAAGCTAAACAGATGCTTGCCGAGAAGAAGAGGAAAAGAAACGTCCTTTCCTTTCAAGACCTCCTGGTGATGTTTAATGAGGCCTTGGTGAAGGAGGGTAATGAAAGGTTAAAAGAAATCATTGGAAGAAAATACAAAGCAGCCTTAATAGATGAGTTTCAGGATACAGACCCTGTGCAGTTTTCCATTTTCCAGCGCCTTTTCGGTAAAGGTGACCATATCCTTTTTTTTATCGGTGACCCCAAACAGGCAATCTATAGCTTTCGGGGCGCCGATGTTTTCACCTATATGCGGGCGTCTAATCAATGTCAGGCCAAGTATACCCTTCAGGGGAACAGGCGATCTACGCCGGACCTGGTACAGGCCGTTAATACTATTTTCACTCTCAGGGATAATCCTTTTCTTTACGAGAACATCCAATTTTGCCCGGACTATGCTGCTGGAAAGGATGAGCCTGTAGATTTTGTCTGGCAAGGACAAAAATGTTCTCCCCTCGTCCTTTGGTTTTTACCCTCCGAAAATGTAAGAAGGACAAAGGTAAAGATCGCGGATGCTATTGCCCGTGAGGTTTCCCGTCTCCTCGGTTTTGCGGAAGGAGGTGTTGCTTTTTTAGGGGAGCGTCCCGTAGAACCCAAAGATATAGCCGTTTTGGTGCGTAAGCATGAGGAAGCCCAGTTGATAAAAGAGGTTCTCAATGAACGAGGAATTCCAGCGGTAATCCAGAAAACGGGCCACATCTTCTCCAGTCAGGAAGCAAAACAACTTATGATCTTACTCGCGGCCTTGGCGATGCCCGAAGAGGACGGTTATGTTCGGGCGGCATTGCTTACGGATTTTTTTAACACCAGGGGAGCGGATTTGGAAAGGTGGGAAGAGGAAGGCGGTCCCCCTCCTTCCGTGCAGGAGAAATTCTTCCGCTATCGTGATCTCTGGTTGGAAAAGGGATTTATGACCATGTTTCTCACCTTTTTGGCAGAGGAAAAGGTAAAAGTACGTCTCCTTTCTTTTGTCGATGGGGAACGAAGATTAACGAATGTCCTGCATTTGGCGGAGCTGCTCCATCAAAAGAGCGAATCCGCTAAACTCGGTTTAATCAATCTTTACACCTGGTTTACTACCCAGATCCAAAGATGGGATGACCTAACGGAAAAAGAGTATGAAATGCGTATCGAAAGTGACGAGGACGCCCTCCAGATTGTTACTATTCATAGCAGTAAGGGATTAGAATATCCGATAGTTTTTTGTCCTTTTCTTTTTGACCCTCCCACAGAAAACAAAAGGGATGTTTTTCTTTTCCATGAATGGCCGGAGGAAGAGACGCTTCTTTGTGCTTTTCGCGAATCCCTTGCTGACGATCAGAAAAGAAAATTCGAGAAGGAATGCCTGGCGGAAGAATTACGCCTCCTCTATGTAGCCTTAACGAGGGCGAAGGTCCGTCTCTATCTCTGCTGGGCAAATAAAAAAGGAGCCGAAGATTCGGCTTTAGGTTATCTTTTGTCCGGCTTAGATGGCGCTATTACTACAAATGATGAGGCAATGTTTCGTTCTCTTGAGAGACTTGCCGCGCGGGCCGAGGGAAGGATAGAGGTTTGTTCCTTGCCGGAGGGGGAAAAAATTTCTTCTCTCCAAGGGAAAAGAGAGGAACCGCTTCTGACTTTTAGACCCTTTAAAGGTTCTATCGACCATTCCTGGGGCATTGCCAGTTTCAGTTCCCTAATCTCTGGAGTAAAAGATATGGGGGAACAACCCGACTATGACGGGACAATGTACGAGGACATAAGTGTGCCACTTGAGGAGGGAAAAAGCATCTTTACCTTCCCCCGGGGTATAAAGACGGGGATTTTTTTTCATGAGATACTGCGGCAGATTGATTTTCAAGACCCTGTAAGCGAAACGACAAGGTTACTCATAAGGCGACAACTTGTCACCCAGGGCTTCTCCGGGGAATGGGAAGAGGTGGTCGTAGAGGTTCTAAGGCAACTTACACTGGTAAAATTACCATGGGATAATGAATCCATATGTCTCGCCCAGGTGGAT
>Ga0315298_1010579_pt1 | contig 11091 bp, 8 predicted proteins | sample WHS_1_MG_FD_203077 | JGI IMG/M metagenome (GOLD analysis project Ga0315298, IMG submission 203077) | Extremophilic microbial mat communities from Washburn Hot Springs, YNP, Wyoming, USA - WHS_1_MG | ecosystem: Environmental > Aquatic > Thermal springs > Hot (42-90C) | place: USA: Wyoming... | reverse complement strand
GGCGTCCCCCCGGTTCCCGGCCCCTGCCCCTCCATGGCCAGAATGCCATCTACTATGGAGAGCCGCGGACGCACCAAAGCCGCGACATCGAGAAGCATGTCGGCAAAGCGCCCAGGTTCCGCCAACGTCGCGTGATAGGCGACCTTATTCAGTCCAGGTACCACCCCGAACAGGTTCTTGGTGGCCCCGGTAAAAATCATGAAATTATGGGTCTTGAGCTTGGCTAAGTTGATGACCCCGTCCACGCGCAAAATGGATCCCATCACGTCAAGACGCTTAAGGAGATGGCCGTTCGGGCAAGGCACCGACTCCCAATCGGTGTCGTAGCAAATCTCTAGGTCGTACTTCTCCGCTACTGCGAGGTAACCGGCTTTCCGGTAGACGCGCTCAATCACGGGCCTAACGTGGACCACCCCTGAGCCAGGGCTTTCGATCACCACCGGGTACGCTCCAGCCTCCCTGACTAGCAAAGCCACCGCCGCGGTCACATGCGGATGAGTGGTCACCGCTTTGTCCGGAGGCACGCCGAAGAGAAGATTGGGTTTGAGACCTATCCGCTCACCTGGCTTGACAAAGGCAGCCATGCCCCCCAGAGGAGCAAGCAGCTCGCGAAGCGCGGCTAGCAGCGCCTCCATCTCATACTCTTGACAGCGCACAGCCACGACCGGACCGGATGGCCGCCCGGCCAAGACCTGCGCAAGTGGTGTGTCCAGCATCAAACCTCCCCCTAGCAGGTGGCTGCTATTCTAACCTTCAGCCGCCCAGAGCTGCCCAACCTTATCGGGCATAGGGAGAGCCGCGGAACAGGGGAACCGCAGAACAAAAGAATCGTAGGCCAGGTAGATGTAGAACACGCAACCCACGAGGAGAACAGCCGTGAACACCGCCCAAGTGTACCGTGTCCGTTTGATTGAAAAGATCCCTCGCGGAGCGGAGACCAGCAGTTACCGCTTCTCTAGGCCGCCGGGCTACCGCTTTGCCGCTGGCCAATTCTTGATGCTAACTGTCCCCTCGCCGGATGGACCGCTCACCCACGCCTTTAGTCACGCCGACTCCCCCACCGAGCCCTTCATAGAAGTGACCACGCGCCTGACCGGTTCGGCCTACAAGAACGCTCTGGACGCGCTTGTCCCTGGAGCGGAGGTGGAAATAAAGGGTCCCTACGGCAAGTTCTTGTTTCGCCCTGACATACCCAAGATCGCTTTCCTCACCGGCGGAATAGGCATCACCCCCGTGCGGAGCATCTTGAGGTATGTAGCTGACAGCGGAGGACAGGAAAGAGTGGCAGGGCAAGAGATTGTCCTCTTCTACGCCTCCTCCACTGTGGAAGGAATAGTCTACCGGGATGAGCTTGAGAATCTCGCCAGCACGATCCCGGGATTTCGACTGACCCACGTCATCAGTCAACCCCCGGACGATTGGCAGGGACATCGCGGGCGGATCACCGCGGAAGTGCTGCAGGCTGAGTTGGGCGAGCCCCGGGCGTGGACCTATTACCTTGTGGGCCCGCCAGGGATGCTGGCGGGCATGGAAAAACTTCTGGAGGAGCTAGGTGTACCTGCTCCGCAGCAGATCAAGGAACAGTTCGCCGGCTATGGAGCCTAGGGCAGAAACCCGGTCGGGAACCCCTAGGCCGTATGTCCAGGCGGGAGGAGCAAAACCGTGAGGCGAGCACAGCTACCCCGAGGCGCTGGTACCGCCCTTTTTGCCGGCGGAGGCGCCTGGCTCGAGACAACGAGCAGCACAGAGCGACCTGGGCGAGGAGATGACGCCCTGTTCCTAAGTGATCCGCTAGACATCCTCGTAGCTCAGCATCCCCAGGAAGTAACGTCTCTTCTCCACGAGGTAACTGCTCAGCAGCAGAGCGGCCGCTATGTGGCTGGCTTCTTGACCTATGAAGCAGGGGCAGCCTTTGGGTTCACCGTCCGTCCGCGAGCCGCCGACGCGCTACCCTTGGCCTGGATGGCTGTCTATGAGCCGGAGCGAGTCATCCGCCTGGGTATGAGGGAGTGGGAAAGCCTTCTTGCCCAGGTGGATGTCGCTCGGGTGGCAAGCGCTCTTGCCGGAGTGAAGCCCCGTCTCAGCGTTTCGCCCGCGGAGTACGACGAGGCGATTAGGCGAGCGCGCGAGTATATCGCTGCTGGCGACACTTACCAGGTCAACTACACGGTGCGCGGGTACTTCGAGCTGAGCGCCGCCGAGGCGAGCTCGGCCACCCGGCCCACTGAGCAAGTCTTGCCCATTCGGCCCACTGGGCAAGGCTTGACCATCGACCCCCTGGACTACTTCCTCGCCCTGGTGGTGCGGCAACCGGTCCCCTATGCGGCCTTTCTTGACCTAGGAGAGGCGCAGATCATCAGCCTCTCCCCGGAGATGTTCCTGCGCCGGCGCGGTACGTGCTTGGAGAGCAGGCCGATGAAGGGCACTCGACCCCGAGGAACCACCCACGCTGAAGACGTGGCCCTCGCCTACGAGCTGGCTGAGTCGGAGAAGGAAAGAGCCGAGAACCTGATGATCGTAGACATGGTGCGAAACGACCTGGGTAGGATCTGCCGGCCGGGAAGCGTGCGTGTGCCAGCCTTGTATGTGTTAGAGCCGTATCGCACCGTGTGGCAGATGACCAGCACCGTGAGCGGTCAGGTCAACCCGCGAGCTACCCTTGCCGAGATCATGGCGGCAGTCTTCCCTGGGGCTTCCATAACTGGCGCTCCCAAGCACCACACCATGGAGATCATCGCGGAGCTGGAGACCGAGCCCCGCGACATCTACACGGGAACGCTTGGCCTGTTTCTTCCCGGAGGTGATTTCACGGCCAACATCGCCATCCGCACCATCGTGCACCGCAACGGACACTGTAGGTTGGGCACCGGTTCAGGCGTGGTCTGGGACGCAGCAGCGGCAGCCGAATATGAAGAGACCCTGGCCAAAGCCGCCTTCGCCACTCCTCCCTCCAACGACACCTGGCTTCCCAACCCAGCCAGGCAGCTGCGCGTGGCGGCCCAACCCGCTGCTCGCACCGCCGAATCCTCAGGATTCTGCCTGTTTGAGACGATGCTTCTGAAGCCTGTGCATGAGGTCACCCCCATGACAGGAACCACGGCCCCCGCGATTAGCTCGCCGTCCATGGCCACTTCACCCGCCAACCCCAGCACACGCGAGGCCGCTCTTGCCCGCTACCTATTTCTCGACGAACACCTGGATCGCATGGCCGCCTCAGCCGAAGTACTGGGTCTGCCTTTTGACCGAGAGCAGGCCCTCGTCCTGCTGTTGGCTCACGCTCAGGCCCAGAGCGACGCCCAGGCGGTCAGGCTGGCTCTCGGCGCAGAAGAAGGTTTCACTCTCTCCGCCCGGCCCGCGCCCACTGGCAGAAGCAGCCAAGCCGGCGCCAGCTGGGGAACCAAGGCCAGCCCGGGCGCAGTTCCCCTCTCCTGCAGCCCGGCCCCAGTCAGTCTCCTTGTCTCGCCCTTCCGCACCGACCCGGCCGATCCCTTCCTATTCCACAAGACCAGTAGGCGTGGTCTATACGACCGCGAGCATCGGCGGGCGCTTAACGAAGGTTGCTTTGACGCGCTCTTCTTGAACCGACTGGACCGCGTAACCGAGGGGGCTATCACCAACCTCTTTGCCCGCTTTGGCCAGCGTTGGGTCACACCGCCCCTGGAAGACGGGCTGCTGCCAGGCATCTGGCGCGCCTACTACCTGGCCCAGACCAAGGCTGAGGAAGTCACGCTCTCCCTTCAGGACCTGCTGGTAGCTGACGAGATCGTGGTAGGCAACTCGGTGCGCGGCGCGTTTAGGGTGGACCGCCTTCTGGCCGACCCGCTCACCTTCTAGCCGCACTGCCTGCACCACCGAAACTTACCAATACACCCTGTCCGCCCGCGCTCCGCCGGCTTCCCGGCCCCGGGCCACGTTGTTCAAAGCCCGGACATAGGCTTTCGCCGAGGCTTCCAACACGTCAATGGACACTGCTTGTCCCGCATAGCGCTTCCCATCCACCTCCACCACTACCCGAACCTCTCCGAGAGAATCTTTGCCTGAGGTGATGGAGCGCACCTGGTAGTCAAGCAGCTTGCCCGTGATCCCCACCGCATCATCAATGGCAGAGAAGATCGATTCCACCGACCCTCCTGAGAAGGCCTTGCCAGCACAGGTCTCTTCTTCGCCATTCGACTTCTTGTGCACGGCCACTTGACTTGAGGGCACGATGTGGCTGCCGGCGGACACGTAGAAGTGCTCCAGCGAGTAGACATCCTCGCGCTCCCGGATTTCCTCACCCACCAGGGCCTCCAGGTCAGCGGCGGTAACCTCCTTTTTCTTGTCTGCTATCTCCTTGAACCGCCGAAAGACCTCGTCAAGAGCAGGCCCATCCAGGTGTATGCCGATCTCAGCCAGATGCGCCCGCAAAGCATGCCGACCCGAGTGCTTGCCAAGTACAATGTCCGACTCGGTGAGACCGATGTCGCGCGCATGCATGATTTCGTAGGTGGTGCGCTCCTTAAGCACCCCATCCTGGTGGATGCCGGATTCATGGGCAAAGGCGTTCCGACCGACAATCGCCTTGTTCGCCTGTACCATCTGTCCGGTGAAGCTCGATACCATGCGGCTCGTGCGGGCGATCTCGGTGGTCACAATGCGACAAGGTCGCTGCAGGAGGTCCTTCCTAACCACCAGCGCCATAGCCACTTCCTCCAAAGCAGCATTGCCCGCCCGCTCCCCGATGCCGTTGACCGCCACCTCCACCTGGGTGGCTCCCCGCTCCACGGCAGCGAGGGTATTCGCTACCGCCAGGCCCAGGTCGTTGTGACAGTGTACGCTTAGCACCACGTTTCCCAAGCCAGGGACTTTCTCATAGAGCTCATCAATGAGAGCGGCGTACTCAGTGGGTAGCGCGTAACCCACAGTGTCCGGCACGTTGATCGTGGTTGCTCCCGCCTCTATGGCCACGGCCAGCACCTGGGCCAAAAAATCAACGTCCGAGCGGGTAGCGTCCATGGCAGAGAACTCAACATCCCCGGGACACAGAGAAACACACAGCCCGACCATATCCCGAGCAATACGAATCACCTCTTCTCGACTGAGACGCATCTGGTGGCGGAGATGGATGTCGGAGGTAGAGATGAAGGTATGTATGCGCGGTCGCTCTGCCTCCTTAATGGCTTCCCAGCAAGTGCGGATATCCGACTCGGTGCAGCGGGCAAGACCACAGATCACCGGTCCCTTGACTTCACGAGCTATGGCCCGGACAGCTGCGAAGTCCCCCGGACTGCTTGCCGGAAAGCCAGCCTCTATGACGTCAACACCTAGCCGGGCAAGCTGGTGCGCGATTTCCAGCTTCTCTTCGGGGTTCAAGCTGCAGCCAGGCGACTGCTCGCCGTCCCGAAGGGTGGTGTCAAAGAACACGACGGGCACTCCCAGGTTGCGTCGGCCCCCGGAAGTCGCGCGCAGGCTTGCCTCCTTGACGAATCCATCCGGATGCGTTTTCTTGCGTGCGCTACTTGCTTCTTGCTCAGTGGGCATGCTCTCCTGCCTTCTTTGCCGCTTTTTGAGAGGATCTTCGCGATTGGTGCGCCGGGTCCGGCCGGCCTCTTAAGTCTCTCCCCCTAGCGGGGGAGAAGCAAGAGCAAGCTAAGGACTAGAGAAGAAAGTCCTAGTTCACGTGCTGAGTTCACGGCTCGTCTCTGCATGTTTGCGAGTTTAGCAGGAGGCAAAGGCGAACGGTACACCCTCACGCTTGCGACGCTCTCCGTAGCCGATGATGAAAGCGCTCCCCAACAGGATCAAGGCCTTCCGCAGCGGCGGCATGGGCGTCCAGTGGTAGGCCACCCGCACTTTCAGGATGGTCCAAAGGGGAAGTTTTTCGGGAAGCCTAGCGATCCAGCCCTTCCCCTCGTTAGAAGCAAACGACGTGGAGGGGTCCTCAAGTTGAGTGACGTCCTTGCCCGGGTAATCCACCCAGACGTGGTCGAAGGAATAGCGGAAAGTGTAGGGCATGCCCTTAGCTGCAAAGATGCTCGCCATGAGTACGGCCTGAGCCTGACAGTCGCCGGCTTGATCCTCAATCACTTCCTTCACCGAGGGGAAGTACCACGGAAGGCCGTACAAAGTCCAGGCTGATTGCCAGGGCACATATTCTCTGACGTACGCTTCCACCGCCTTGTAGTCGTCGGGCAGACTGGCTGCCATCTCTGCCGCGGCTTCCGCGTCCACCGGTGGATTCTTAAGCCGCGCCAGTGACTCTACAAACGGGCGAGGATCCGGATAGACGACAGCCCCGGTCCAGGCTGCCACTAGCAACACGACCAGAAAGTGACGGGCCAAAGCCCTCATGAGACCCCCCGAAGCGGGGCGGCCCCGGGCTCCCGCAGCCCGGGGCCGCCCCCATCACCCAATCTCTCAAACCTCTATGGTCTTAAGGTCTTTGCTGACAATAAGCTTAGGCTCGGTGACCTTCTGCACATCTTCAGGTGTCAATCCCGGTGCCACTTCCTTCAGAACCAGGCCCTCGGGAGTGACCTCAATCACCGCTAGGTCAGTGATGATGAGGTTGACGCACCGCCTCCCGGTGAGCGGCAAAGTGCACTCCTTGACGATCTTCGGCTGCCCGTCCTTGGTGCAGTGCTCCATCATGATGATGACCTTCTTGGCACCTGCCACCATGTCGCCGGCGCCGCCCATTCCCTTGATCATCTTGCCCGGGATCATCCAGTTAGCAAGGTCACCCTTCTCCGATACCTGCATGCCGCCCAAAACGGTGGCGTCGAGGTGACCGCCTCGCACCATGGCGAACGAATCTGCGTTGGAGAAGTAACTTGCCCCCACTATCTCTGTGATGGTCTCCTTGCCGGCGTTGATCAGGTCGGGGTCCTCCTCGCCTTCGTAGGGATAAGGCCCAGCTCCCAGAATGCCGTTCTCGGAATGCAGAAAGATGTCCTTATCTTCCGGCAGATAATTGCTCACCAAGGTGGGCATGCCGATTCCCAGGTTGATGTAGTAACCATCTTCGAACTCGGCGGCCACCCTCTTTGCCTGCTGCTCCTTTGTCAGAGCCATTGTTTCCTCCTGCCAATAGTCCTTCGGTCCCCACTCACCCTTGCGGCCTCGGCCGGACCGTACGTCTCTCGATCCACTTCTCGTAGAACTCTCCCTGGATAATACGGTCTACGTAGATGCCTGGAGTATGCACGTGATCCGGATCGATCTCCCCCGGCTCCACCAGGTGCTCAACCTCGGCGATGGTTATCTTGGCCGCGGTAGCCATGATGGGGTTGAAGTTGCGAGCGGTCTTGCGGTAGACCAGGTTCCCGTAGCGATCGCCGATATAGGCTTTTACGATGGCAAAATCGGCGGTCAAGCCACGCTCCATGACATACTCGCGGCCGTCGAAGACCCGCGTCTCCTTGCCCTCAGCCAGCATCGTCCCCACCGCGGTGGGAGTATAGAAGGCCGGGATACCGGCACCCCCGCACCGGATCCGCTCGGCCAGAGTCCCCTGGGGGCATAGCTCCACCTCAAGCTCACCGTTCAAGAACTGCTGCTCAAAGTACTTGTTCTCCCCCACGTAGCTTGCCACCATCTTGCGCACCTGGCCGGCCTTCAGAAGGATGCCAAGGCCGTAGTCGTCAGTCCCGCAGTTATTGCTGATAAGGGTGAGGTTCTTGACGCCTTTCTTGTGAAGAGCCCGGATCAAGTTCTCCGGGTTTCCACAAAGACCGAACCCCCCGCTCATGATGACGGCGCCGTCTTCAATATCGAAGATGGCTGCCTCGGCACTCGGGAAGACTTTGTTCATCGTCCGTCGCCTCCAGACAAGCTTTTTAATAAACCGACACCCTCGCGCGATTTGCTCACGCGGTAACTTCCTCGCGGCCTAAGAATATCATGCAGAACGCACCGCCCCCCCTTGCAATTACCGCCCCGGAGCCATAACCTCTCTAGGACTCGCTTATGCCTTACTGTTATTACACCTGCAACCTGCTACCGCTGGACCTCATCGTCCAGAGCGGCTATGTACCCCGCTGGCTGGGGCGATATCTGGCCTCCTCTCCTAATTCCGGACCTGCGGAGGGCCTGGTCGTTCATCCCATGACCTGCCCTTGTGTCACGAAATTTGTCGCTGCGGCCGAGAACGTCCTGCAGGACGCTCAGGGTGCCCAGGACAACTGCCTGATCATCCCCGGAGGTTGCGACGCCATGCGCCGTCTCGGGGATTTGCTAGCGGCCGCCTATCCAGGCCGGGTTTTCCTGCTGCCTTTGCCCCGTTCCTCCGAGCCACGAGCCATGCGCACCCTGGCGAACGACCTTCGTCGCCTGGGAGACTGGCTCCGTTCCCACCTACCTGAGGCCGGCGCCGAGGATGCCCCTGCCCAGTTGAACTCCCGGGTATGCGCACGGGAGGACGTTCAAGTGCACGCCCGAGGGAACGCTGAGGTGTATTTCCCCGAATCCTGCCCGCCAGTCGACTACCCCAGTCCTCCCCAGCCGGGAGGCGCTTTCGTTATCGCCGGGCCCCTGACAGACAATTCTCTTCTCCGCCTGGTGGAGCAGTGCGGCGTTCCTGTGTCGGCGTTTGAGTCGTGCACCTCCCCTGACCGATGGCGCCCGTTGTCTGGGCGCCACCCGCTAGCGCAATACGAGGCGCTAGCCGGGTTCCTCCTCCAAACCGGTATGTGCCCTCGGCGTTCCACCGCTGAGCGACGCGCCCACCTGGAAAGACGCATCATGGAGACCCACGCCTCCTCCGTCATCTATGCGCGCCAGAGCTTCTGCGACCCCGGAGCTTACGACGCACTGCTGGCAGCAGATCTGGCCAGCAAGCTTGGGCTTCCTTTCCTTGAGATTGAGGTGGATTTCCCCTTTGATGCGAACGGACCGCTACGCACCCGGGTAGAGGCTTTCCTGGAGGCTCAACTTCTGGACGATGAGCTGCTGGATGACGCGCTATTCGACGAGGCGTCATCGCTGGACAACCTCCCGCTCGAGGAGGACTGACTGCTTGGAGACGACTCTCCACTTAAGGAGGACTGACCGCCCATGCCCGGCGTAACCGACCTCACCGGCGATTCGCTCAGCGCTTCACTAGTGCGAGCCGCTTTCCTTGCCCAGACCCGTCTCAAGGCCATGCAATCCCGCACCGCGCGCCGCTACCTGGAGCTGCATGCGCTGAGCGCCTCCCTGGAGCTGTTCAAGCCGGGCGCCATCGTACCTTGGGTGTCGTACCTTTTCCCCACTGAACTTCTGACTTCCTACGGGCTCACACCCCTGATTCCGGAAGTCGCGGCTGCCACTCTTACCGGCAGCGACCTGCGCGAACCGCTGGAAGCAGCGGCTGGGCGGCTGCCGCTAGCCCGAGACGTCTGCAGTTATCACCGGACTGCTTTGGCCGCCCTGGAAGACAACCTCCTCCCCGCTCCCAGCATGTGCCTGGGGACCACGCCGCTTTGTCTGGGGAAAGAGTGTCTACTTGAAATGCTGGCCCTCCGTCACGGCGTCCCCTTCAGAGAGATACAAGTGCCCCTGCCGCCCGACGAAGGCGAGGCTCCAGCGGAGGTCGTGACTGAGGTGGCCGAGCAACTAAGAGGACTCCACGAAGACATCGGCCGTTGGACGGGGCGTAAGGCCGACCTGCGAAAGGCCATCCAACTGTCTAACCGGGCCTCGGCCGCCTGGGGACAGGTCATGAAGGAGCGGCTTGCCGGGAGACTGGAGCTGGATGGCAGGAGAACCTTTGCCATTGTGTTTCTCGGCCAGCTACTTTGGGGCACTGAGGAGGGCGCCAAAGACTTCGAGAGACTGCTCACGGAGCGGGGCCGCCGCGACGTTGTGGCCCCCCAACTGGCACCGGGACGCAAGCTCAAGCGTCTCCTTTGGCTGCATACCGTGCCCCATCACGACGGCGAGCTTTTTGATCTCCTCCGAGCTCGCGACGCGGTGGTCATCTTCGAGGAAATGGGGCAGATGCACCTAGAGACCGTGGACCCCGATGACCCCTTCCCCGGTCTGGCAAGAAGGCTTACCGACAACGTTCTCTGGGGTAGCTCCACTCGCCGAGCGCGACTGAACGTGGCTTTGGCCAAGAGACTCAAGGTGGATGGAGTGGTCCATTTCAACCACTGGGGATGTCGGCACGGCCTGGGCTCACTGCCCGTGGTGCGCGCCGCTTTTCAGGAAGCAGGGATCCCGTTTCTCGCTATTGATGGAGACGCGCTTGCTCGGGGTGGGCCCCAGCAAGAAAAAGCCCGCGAGGCCATGGAGAGCTTCCTAGAGCTAATCTAGGGGGCAATCTTCATCTAGGGGCGATCTTTAAGCACGATTGGCGAACCCCGGCCAACAACTCCGGTTACCAGTGCCGGGTGCGCGCCCTTGGACCCCAAGACGACCCGCGGCACCCATGCCTCAGGAACACGCTCCCTGCTAGAGTCTGCTAGAGTCACAGCCCCGCACGGTGTTATTGTATATACACCGGTAACATTCAAGCTACACGCCCAAATTTGCAGGGCTGCCAGATGGGAACCGCACCCGAGGAAAGCTGCTCTGGTTGGGAGACTGAGAACCCAGACTCGGAGTACCGAGAGACATCTAACGGCTGGGACACTGCAACGTTCTCTGGGGCCGACCTTGCCTCCCAAGTCCCCGACTTCGACCTCGCCTTCCAACTCTCAGAGGCCGCTTTCTACCACACTAAAGATGCTCTTTTCTTCACCGGCAAGGACGGCCGGATTATACGGTGCAATCCCGCGGCAGAGGAGGTCTTCGGACTATCTCAACAAGAGATCCTAGGTAGACCCTGCTGGGAGATCATGCACGGAACAACTGAACCGCCGCCAGCATGCTCAGTCTGCCTGCTGCGCGAGGACCCTTCACACAAGACAATCGAGTATCAGCTGCGGGGGCGCTGGTTCCAGACCGAGATTTATTCCCTCCTCCACCCCAGTAGCGGAACTTTGCTAGGAGTCGCTCACATCTTGACGGACGTCACCGCCCGCAAACAGACGGAAGAGACTCTCCGCACCAAGACCAGCCATCTCGCCGCACTTCTTGAGACAAGCCGAGCTCTGGTCGCTCAGCGAGATCCAGATCGTTTGTTTCAGA
>Ga0315298_1010578_pt1 | contig 11091 bp, 7 predicted proteins | sample WHS_1_MG_FD_203077 | JGI IMG/M metagenome (GOLD analysis project Ga0315298, IMG submission 203077) | Extremophilic microbial mat communities from Washburn Hot Springs, YNP, Wyoming, USA - WHS_1_MG | ecosystem: Environmental > Aquatic > Thermal springs > Hot (42-90C) | place: USA: Wyoming... | reverse complement strand
GAAAAGCGCTGGATCGCCATTTTCCATCCGGAGAAAGTGCGTGATCTCTTTGCGGGAATGAAATTCATCGATGGATTACCGGCTAATGAAACCCTGCCGGATGATCAACAGGACGCCGCCTAAGCTATGTTAGAACACGCTCATACACCAAAATTGACGATAGCTCCCAGTAAGAACAGCCAAAGAACTATGAATATATAATAGGTACAAAAGTTACACAAGAGACAGACCACACGGATACTTCTCCATGACTTCATCTCTTATGTAGTAAACCAGTAGATGTATATAAGCATACACATACACCTATTACAAGTCACTTATTATATATAAGTAAATTTATCTTTTAGGCACAAACACTACCTGATATGGTTTATTTGCATACTCGATGCGAGATATGCCGAAGGAGCAAGACGCTCCGTGGTCATTAGACAGAGCACTCATACTGGGACTTTTCCCATATAGCTTTAAGTCACCATTTGGTATTTTCCTGAAGTTCATGACAATAGGCACTTCAACCATGTGTGCTGTCCCTCCATGCATACTTAATACACTACTGGAACCCTTCAGAATAAGGCTTTTGTTGGTCTCTTTTGCGATGCTGAGCACTACTCTGCCTCCGCCACCCAGCGCCCACAATTGGCTACTATGACTGCCTGACCATGCGTCAGCGTCAGCGTGTCATTGCCATCCATGGCTCCGAGGTGAACTTACACGCGTAGTGGTGGCAAAATTGCCGCAGGAAAAACAAGCCATCAAAAGAATGCTAGTTGTAAAATACAGCCTATAGTCTTATGAACCATTTATGCAAAAAAGGTTGACCAGAGATCGTGAGTCGGTGGAGGGAAAATACCTGTCGTGCGCAAGAACTGGATGACTAAGGTCATTTTCAATCTGTAACGTTCTGTGTAGAACAGGGTTCAACAGGCAGTCTAGAATCGGGAATTAGACCCTCTGGCTGGGCGTATATCATCCTCATCTTCTGAATGCGAATGGCCACATCGCAGCGAAAGCGAACTTTCCAGTGCTGCCTGTGGACGTGTATTATTGGCCAAAAGCAGATATTCGCAAGGAGTCTAAAGACATGATCTGACTCCAGGATTTTTTTTGCTCTACCTTTTTAGCATAATTCCTTCATAGAAGTAGTTTAAAATAAAAATATCAAACTTATCCAGTATGTGGACATTTGATACAACTTCCTGAAGACTTATATCCAGAAATATATTAATGATATCGTGTAGATCAACATCTTTCTGTTCGAGGTCTATCACCCGCGCGTCTTGCAACTTCCTAGATATCATCCTTGGTAGTCCATACTCTTCTAGTTGATAAACGATAGGGGGAAGAAATGCATGTGAAACCTTAAATATAAAAGGAGAGATATCAACGCTAGAGTCTTTTAAAGTTCTTTTTAGTATAGTGTTTACATCATTGAGTAAGGCTGAGAGTTTATAGCTGACACTTCGCTCTAGACCAAAGAAATCATCTATGCTGATATTTTGGTCATTTAAATTTTCGACAAGTTCTGGGAAAGGCAGTTTCCAGCCATTTGAAATTGCTTTTGTAAAATTTACTATGTCGGTGTAACTGGCATCCCATCCGGCGGGGACTATTTTCAATATTCTGTAAAGCGAGTGATCCCAGTCATCAGGATTGGAAGAGTTAAGATACGAGAGGCTTTTCCATTCCGAAGGGTCTTTGGCAATTTCTCGAGCTACTTTGAGAATGGTGTTGGTATTACTGCTCTGAAATATGTTTTTGCTAAAAATAGAATCATATGTCTTTACTCCTGTCAACTCAGCCATTTCGTCTTTGTAGCTAATTATCTTTGCAACTTGATCTGATGTTAAGTACTGCTTGAAGTCATTATCATCTAAATCCGGTAAAAGATCATCGGGAAAGTCAATATTAAGCTGGGATTCAGTGGGGTCTGGAGGTGTGTCTAATAGGTATATGTTGCCGACAAAATGCTTAAACATTCTTCCGCATCGACCAATAATATTCCTGTAAGTGAAATCGTTTAATTTACTTCGACCATTTTTGTTCTTCCAAATAATTACGTTTTCTGTGGAGGTATTTACACCTTCTATTATTGATGAGGTAGATATGATGCCTTTGAGTCCATCCTCAATCTCAAAAAGCTTTATCTGAATTTGCGACAAAGATCTATGAAGTTTACCGTTATGTACGCCAAATCCTCTATCAACTAACGATGTCAAAACCCAGCTTCTAGAGTAGTTCTTGGATAGCCATCTTGAAAAATCGGATAATATACCACCCTTTCTGGGGGATAATTTATCAATTATAAGGTTGGATATTTGCGCTATGTTACTATATGTTCCAGCATAAATAAGTGTTTTTTTATTCCTATCTTTTATTAGTGACAAAAGCGCGGCGCTTTTTTTGGTTAGGTCGTTACCAATAACTTCGTACAGGTTATGCTTTTCTAGGTATACAGTGTTGAAGTCTAAGTGAATAAACTCAACGTCTCTCGTAAATGGATTGTCTTTGAGTGTGGAGATATTTGGGGCAAGGAAATATTTTTGTTTTGATATCTTTCCAAGCTGAATCATGACGCGCAGTAATGAGGGAGCCCTTTCTTTATCATATTCGGCACTAGCTTTATAAAATTCATCAATAACAAGCATGTCAAGAGATTCTAGCTTGGGAATGTAGGATATTGCTCTTTCCTGTGGGAAGATAAAAATATTTTGGTTGGACACATCAATATCTGTAGTTGTGATTATTTTGTATTCGTCCGAAAATTTCTGTTGAAGCCTTCTTCTTGTCTCGTCTGCAAGGGCTATGGTCGGGACAATAATAGCTATATTTTTTGGTTTGTTGATTGATATAAATGCATCAATCACAAAGCTTTTCCCGAAGCTAGTCGGGGCGCTAACAGCTAAACTTTTACCTTCCAGTAATTTTTTTAATAGTAGAGACTGCTCTCGATGTAAAGTGACTGGTGATTCAAAACCAATGTTAATTTTGAAAGACTCATGTACAAACCTATCTTCCCAGCTTGAAGTTTCCGGATCTAGGTAAGGATAAAGACCTGTTTCACGTATTAGGTGGTTCAGGGTAGGAGAGTATGGAATACCTTCTTTCTCATGAAAATCTAGTACCTTTATGAGTTTATTTCTCGCCGATAAATCATCTCCACTTTGGATGTGATCATTGATGCTGCTACAGGCTTCAAAAATATCCATCTCATTGATCCTTGTAGTGTTTGACATTTGATACGAACTTATCCACGATCTTTTTTTTGCTGGGAACAGGGAAGAGAATTATGTGAAAGGATATATCCGAATACAGGTGAACAGAATCTTTGAGTGCTTTGATTTGTTTTTTGAAGTAGCTTGTTGCTCTGTCGCGATGGAATGATAAGATTTTCTCTCGGTACTGCTCATCTAGTTGCGTTGCTTTTTCAGTTATCTCGCACTCGTGCATGATCAAAATTGGGATGTGCAACCTTGGCTTTAATTCGTCTATTGAAGACCTGTTTGAAAGTGTTTGTTTTATTTTTTTTCTTACACTTTCGTCTAGTACAAGATCATCAAGGTCTTGAACATTGGTTATGATGGCATTTTCTTTCTTCAGCTTATCTGTTTTCAGAGAATTTTCTACAGATGCGACAATACTAGATAATCGCGCATCTTCAATGTTGTTATAGAATTTTGCCTCGCCGAACCAAATAGAAAAAGAATCATTAGGTTCTAGTACTATATGTACACTATCTGCGCCTTTGGCGTTATCTTGAGAATTTTGTTTGTAGAATATCTTGGGGACTACGGGTAGCGCTTGATAGTGGTTCTTCATTATCCCGTATAGAACGATCTCTGCCAGCTCGCTGCCTCGGCCAATATCTTCTTGATCTGAGTCCGTAAGGCGTAAATTCTTTGCTGCTGCTACGAGTAAGGAGTGATTAACTAATGACTCTCGTTCCTTGTAGGAGAGGGAGGTCTCTGCAATGTTATCCCAGATAAAACTTTGAAACTTTGAATATCTCCACTGACCGTCCTCGAAATCATTCAGAAAGCTTGCGCTGAATTTGTTATCTATCGGGACGAGGGATTGATCAAGGTTAATCTCTGAAAATGCGCAATCAAATAATATCTCAAGTTCCATGTTTTATGCTTATTTCCTATATTGGCTCAGGTTCGCATTGCTGTTTTTGCCATGAAAATTAGAAAACGCACATCTCGGGGGCATGTTCTTGCCTTCTGGCTTGTGTCCGATATGGGTCGAATGCTGTGATTTGAATATCATTAATGAATTGCGTTTGCAGTCTCGATCCGCCTTTACCATATTATGGTCGCCACCGACTTTCCGCTCCAAAGACTATCTCATTCCAAGGGCTGATTCCACTCTGTGCTGGCCCTTCAGCAGAAAATCTCTACGGAAGACATCTGACCAGGTAGGGGTAGAAATCATAGTTCCGTAAGCTATACACAATCTCATTCTAACCAGAAACCTTCTGCACGCGCTCCTCACCGATCTTCACCCTTCAACCAAGGTAAGTAAGGATCATCACGGTTTTTGATCTCGGAGTTTCCAACCAGATTTTGCATATAGTCCAATGAACGGAAGATCCTATATATGCTTTCCGAAAGCACTAAACAAGCCGCTGAAAATTTCAACTCCCTGATAACACGAAGGAATAGCCTGTGAGTGTGGCACTGGTGTATTTTGGTGGTACATTTTTGAAAAAAGGCTCAGGAGAATAACCTAAGCCTTTGTTTTATTTGGTGCGCCTGGAGGGACTCGAACCCCCGACCTACGGCTTAGAAGGCCGTTGCTCTATCCGGTTGAGCTACAGGCGCAAGGGATAATCCGACAATAAATCGTCCGCGTCATTGTAGAGGAGCGGTGGCAGTCAGGGAAGCCGGTGCGTGCCCCTTTTCGCTGACGGCTGCCAGCGTGTATGGTTGGTGGTATAGGCCGATCGGAGCAGAGCATGGATAAGCGCTTTACCCTGGAGAGCAGTTTCCCACCGCAGGGCGACCAGCCGGAGGCCATACGGCTGTTGGTGAACGGCCTTGCCTCTGGTGAATTTTTCCAGACCCTGTTGGGGGTGACCGGTTCTGGCAAGACCTTTACCATGGCCAACGTTATCGCAAGCACTCATCGGCCCGCCATCATCATGGCGCCCAACAAGACCCTGGCGGCGCAGATCTACGCGGAGATGCGCGCGTTTTTTCCCCACAATGCCGTGGAGTATTTCGTCAGTTATTACGATTACTATCAGCCCGAGGCCTACGTTCCTTCCTCCGACACCTTCATCGAAAAAGACGCCGCCATCAATGACCACATCGAGCAGATGCGCCTCTCCGCCACCAAGGCCCTGCTGGAACGGCCGGATGTCATCATCGTGGCCACCGTTTCCGCTATCTACGGTTTGGGTGATCCGGCCTCCTACCATGGTATGATTCTGCATCTGCGCGAGTCCGCCACCATGGATCAGCGCGCTATCCTCAAGCGTCTGGCGGAGATGCAATACAGCCGCAATCCTTTGGAAATGAAGCGCGGCACCTTTCGCGTCAACGGCGATGTCATCGATATATGGCCCGCAGAAAGTGAGGACGAAGCCGTTCGGATTGAGCTTTTTGGCGACGAACTGGAGCGTATCTCGCTCTTTGATCCCCTGACCGGCAAGACCATCACCCGTTTGCCGCGTTACACCATCTATCCCAAAAGCCACTACGTCACCCCGCGCGAGACCATTCTCGCGGCGCTGGACGCTATTAAAGATGAACTTCGCTCGCGTCTGGACGACCTGCGCCGCGCCAACAAGCTGGTCGAGGCGCAACGGCTGGAGCAGCGCACCCGCTTTGATCTGGAGATGATGGCCGAGCTGGGGTATTGCTCGGGGATCGAGAATTACTCCCGCTACCTCTCGGGGCGGGTGCCCGGCCAGGCGCCGCCGACCTTGATGGACTACCTTCCCAAGGATGCCCTGCTGTTTATGGATGAATCCCATGTGACCGTCCCGCAGTTCGGGGGGATGTACAAGGGCGATCGTTCGCGCAAGGAAACCCTGGTGGAATATGGTTTTCGTTTGCCCTCGGCGCTGGACAACAGACCCCTGATGTTCCCCGAATTCGAGTCGCTGATGCCGCAGACCGTGTTTATTTCCGCAACACCCGGTCCCTACGAGCTGGAGCACTCCGGGCAGGTGGTGGAGCAGGTGGTACGGCCCACCGGTCTGGTCGATCCGGCTGTGGACGTCCGCCCGGCAAAGGGGCAGGTCGATGATCTGATCAGTGAAATCAACGTCGTTGTGCGTACCGGTTGGCGTATTCTGGTGACGACGCTGACCAAGCGGATGGCCGAGGATTTGACCGATTATCTCCATGATCTGGGTATCAAATGCCGTTACCTGCACTCTGATATCGAGACGGTGGAGCGGGTGGAGATCATTCGCGATCTGCGCGCCGGGGTGTTCGACGTGCTGATCGGGATTAACCTGCTGCGGGAAGGCCTGGATATGCCGGAGGTGGCGTTGGTCGCCATTCTGGATGCGGATAAGGAGGGCTTCCTGCGCTCGGAGCGGTCGCTGATTCAGACCATCGGGCGCGCCGCGCGTAACCTGCACGGACGGGCCATTCTCTACGCGGACAGCGTCACCAAATCCATGGCCCGGGCCATGGCTGAAACCGACCGCCGCCGGGAGAAGCAGTTGCAGTTCAATGCGGCGCATGGCATCACCCCGCGCGGCATCATCAAGCCGGTGTCGGACATGATTGAAGGGGTCTATCGGCGCAATGCGCAACCCGCCGCGCGCGCCGCGGAAAAAAGTGCGGATTACCGCGTGCTCAATGACCCCCAAGCTGTTGCCAAGAAAATCAAGGAGCTGGAGGAGGCCATGTACCGTCACGCCCGCAACCTGGAGTTTGAACAGGCGGCGGCGCTGCGGGACGATATCAAAAAATTGGAGACCCGTCTGCTGGGCACCGATCTGCCGGTATCTCTGGAAGAGGACTGAAGTGCGACTCATAAGGACAAAAGCACGCCCTGCAACTTGACGCCGCGTAGGGCATTGCCTATCCTGTAAACCAACCGGACGGTATGCAACGACAGGAGAACATGATGATTAAGGCTAAAGCCTATGCTGCTCAGACCGCCAGCAGTCCGTTGGCGCCCTACGAAGTCCTGCGTCGTGAGCCGGGTCCTGATGATGTTCAGATAAATATACTCTTTTGCGGTGTCTGCCATTCCGATTTGCACACCGCTCGGAATGAATGGAAAAACACGCTGTATCCCTCCGTTCCAGGTCACGAAATTGTGGGTCGCGTCGTTGCCGTTGGTAAGGATGTCAAAAATTTTAAAGTCGGTGATTTCGCCGGTGTCGGTTGCATGGTGGATAGTTGCGGGCACTGTCCGTCCTGTGACGAGGGTGAGGAGCAGTACTGCGATAATGGATTCACCGGAACCTACAATGGCCCGGTATTCGGCGGCGAAAATACCTACGGAGGCTATTCCCAGAGTGTGGTGGTCAAAGAATCCTTTGTGCTGAAGATTCAGCATGATGAAAAAGATCTGGCGAGTGTGGCACCGCTGCTCTGCGCCGGTATCACCACTTATTCGCCCCTGCGCCACTGGGGTGTCGAACCGGGTAAAAAGGTCGGCATTGTGGGCCTGGGCGGCCTTGGTCATATGGGCGTCAAGTTGGCGCACGCCATGGGTGCCCACGTGGTGCTGTTCACCACCTCCCCCGGCAAAGTGGAGGATGGTAAGCGGCTGGGGGCGGATGAGGTCTGCATCTCCAAAGATGACGCGCAAATGACCAGCCATGCCAACAGCTTCGACTTTATCCTCAATACCGTGGCGGCGTCTCATAATCTGGACGCCTTCCTGAACCTGCTCAAGCGGGATGGTACGATGACGCTGGTGGGTGCGCCGGCAGAGCCCCATCCGTCACCGGAAGTCTTCAACCTGATTTTTAAGCGCCGACAACTTGCGGGATCCCTTATTGGCGGCATTCGGGAAACGCAGGAGATGCTGGATTTCTGCGCGCAGCATGGGATTGGGTCGGATATCGAGATGATCCCCATGGACTACATCAATACCGCCTACGAAAGAATCCTGAAGAGCGATGTGAAGTACCGCTTTGTGATTGACATGGCGACGCTGAAATAATCTCCCCAGGGCCGGAGATGATCGGCCCAGATTGCCAGAAGAGTGAAGGGCACGCCGGGCTGAAGTGATAAACGACAGTCCGGCGTGTTTTTTGTTTCAAGGTGAAAAACGTCAAGGCAGCAGGAGCTACCCGCGTGCTGTCGCAGAAGGGCGGTTCGCGTTGTGCCTCGCGTCCGAATTGGCTACCATGCGCAGGTTAAATGCGCGCACTGCGAGTCCTATGAGCAAATACATTTTCGTAACAGGTGGGGTGGTTTCTTCTCTGGGCAAGGGTGCTGCTGGCGCAGCTCTTGGTGCACTGCTGGAGGCGCGTGGGTTGAAGGTCACCATGCTCAAGTTAGACCCCTACATCAATGTCGATCCAGGTACCATGAGCCCCTTTCAGCACGGTGAGGTTTTCGTCACGGCCGACGGTGCGGAAACGGATCTGGATCTGGGCCATTACGAGCGATTTCTCTCGACGCGGATGGACAAGCGCAATAATTTCACCACGGGCCTGGTTTATCAGACCGTTATTGAAAAAGAGCGGCGCGGTGACTATCTGGGACGTACGGTGCAAGTCATCCCGCATGTCACCGATGAGATCAAACGGCGCATCCGGCTGGGTGCGGCGAATGCCGATGTGGCGCTGGTGGAAATCGGTGGTACCGTCGGTGACATTGAATCGCAGCCCTTTCTGGAGGCGATCCGGCAGATGGCGGTGGAGGAGGAACATGGTGACACCCTCTTCATGCATTTGACGCTGGTACCCTACCTGGCATCTGCCGGAGAGATGAAAACCAAGCCGACTCAGCACTCGGTGCGCGAACTGCGTGCCATCGGTATTCAGCCGGATGTGTTGCTCTGCCGTGCCGACAGGCCTATACCTGCCGATCACCGGGCTAAAATCGGGCTCTTTTCTAATCTGCCAGAAAGGGCGGTCATTTCCGCCATCGACACCGATAGCATCTATCGTATTCCATTGCTTTTCCATGCGCAGGGTCTGGATGATTTGGTGGTGCAGGTTCTCGGCCTGCAGGTGCCAGCCCCCGATCTTTCGGTATGGAATGGCATTATAGATGCCCTGGAACATCCGGAAGGTGAGGTGGTGATTGCCCTCGTGGGCAAATATGTGGGACTTACCGAGTCTTACAAGTCATTGGCCGAAGCGTTGCTTCACGCGGGCTTACGGGCGCGACGGAGTGTGCGCTTCCTTTATGTGGATGCGGAAGATATTGAGATGCGGGGGACGGAGATGCTCGCGGAAGCAGACGCTATTCTGGTGCCCGGCGGTTTCGGCGGACGTGGCACTGAAGGCAAAATCACCTCCATTCGCTACGCACGGGAGCAGAAGGTGCCTTATCTCGGTATTTGCCTCGGCATGCAGTTGGCGGTCGTTGAGTTCGCCCGGCATTGCGCCGGGCTGAGGGATGCCAACAGTACAGAGCTGGACCCCCAGACTCCGGCGCCGGTCATTACGCTGATGACCGAGTGGTCCGATCCCGAAGGTCATAAGGCGTATCGGGAGGAGGGCGGTAATCTGGGCGGCACTATGCGGCTGGGTGAGCAAGAGTGCCGACTGGAACCCGGCAGTCTGGCGACACAAGCTTATGGGCAGGAGCGGATTTACGAGCGACATCGCCATCGCTTCGAGTTCAACAACCGTTACCGCGATTCGTTGGCCACGGCGGGGTTGCGTTACACGGGTTTCTCTGCGGATACCGAGTTGGTGGAAGTGGTGGAGTTGCCGGGCCACCCCTGGTTTCTGGGCTGCCAGTTTCACCCGGAGTTCACCAGTAACCCGCGTGAGGGGCATCCATTGTTTGATGCCTTTATGCGCGCCGCCATCGCACAGCGGGAACGGGAGGCTGCAGCGTGAAACTTTGTGGCTTCGAGGCAGGTCTGCAGCACCCTTTCTTTCTGATTGCCGGACCTTGCGCGATCGAGAGTGAATCCCTGGCGTTGCGCACGGCGGAAGATCTGCGCGATATCTGTGCATGTCTCGGTATCCCCTTTATTTATAAAAGTTCCTACGACAAGGCGAACCGCTCTTCGGGACAGAGTTTCCGCGGACCCGGTAGGGACGAAGGACTGCGCATTCTCGAAAAAGTCCGCCGGGAAGCGGGTGTGCCGATCATTACAGATATCCATGAAAAAGAAGACGTGGCAGCCGTGGCGGAAGTGGCCGATGTGCTGCAAACCCCGGCCTTCCTCTGTCGGCAGACCGATTTCATTCAGGCCGTCGCTGCTGCCGGTAAGCCAGTCAACATCAAGAAAGGCCAGTTCCTCGCGCCCTGGGATATGCTGCACGTCGCCAACAAGGCCAAAGCCACCGGCAATGACCAGATTATGGTCTGTGAGCGCGGTGCCTCCTTCGGCTATAACAACCTCGTGTCGGATATGCGTTCCCTCGCCGTGATGCGCCAGACCGGATGCCCTGTGGTTTTTGATGCAACCCATTCGGTACAACTCCCGGGTGGTCAGGGCGATCGATCCGGGGGCCAGCGTGAATTTATCCCGGTGCTGGCGCGCGCAGCCGTGGCGGCAGGTGTGTCAGGGCTTTTTATGGAAACGCATCCTGATCCGGCGCAGGCCTTGTCCGATGGCCCCAACGCTTGGCCGCTGGGACGTATGGAGAGCCTGTTGCGTGTCCTCCAGCGGATTGATCATCTCGTGAAAGACCAAGATTTTCCTGAAAACCATCCTGAGGAGTTAGCATGAACACCATCGTCCGCATACAAGCCCGTGAAGTTCTCGATTCGCGTGGTAACCCCACGGTGGAAGCCGAAGTCCATCTGGAAAATGGTGCTATGGGTCGTGCTATTGTTCCCAGTGGCGCCTCTACCGGTGAGCGCGAAGCCGTAGAATTGCGTGACGGGGGCCAGCGCTACGGTGGCAAGGGGGTGCGCAAAGCCGTGGAGCACGTCAACGGTGAGATCCAGGATTTACTCCTCGGCATGGAAGCCGAAGAGCAGG
>Ga0315298_1010577_pt1 | contig 11091 bp, 10 predicted proteins | sample WHS_1_MG_FD_203077 | JGI IMG/M metagenome (GOLD analysis project Ga0315298, IMG submission 203077) | Extremophilic microbial mat communities from Washburn Hot Springs, YNP, Wyoming, USA - WHS_1_MG | ecosystem: Environmental > Aquatic > Thermal springs > Hot (42-90C) | place: USA: Wyoming... | reverse complement strand
TTTTCGATTTCGATGATCTTTTCCACCATCTGCCAGGTGATCGGCTCGATGTAGGTGGCATCCGCCATTTCCGGATCGGTCATGATCGTGGCGGGATTGGAGTTGACCAGGATCACGCGATAGCCTTCCTCGCGCAGCGCGCGGCAAGCCTGCGCCCCGGAATAGTCGAATTCGCAGGCCTGTCCGATCACGATCGGGCCGGAGCCGATAATCAGAATGCTTTTGATGTCTGTACGCTTCGGCATGTCAGGCCCTTGCTCCTTCCATCTGCGCCACGAACCTGTCGAAAAGATAATCCACGTCTCCCGGGCCGGGACTCGCTTCGGGATGCCCCTGGAAACAGAAAGCCGGCCTGTCCTTCAGGGCAAATCCCTGGAGGCTGCCGTCGAACAGGGAGACATGAGTGATTTTGGCATTGTGCGGCAAGGTGGCAGGGTCGACCGCGAAGCCGTGATTCTGGCTGGAGATCATCACCTTCCCGGTATCCAGATCCTGAACGGGGTGGTTCGCGCCGTGGTGCCCGAATTTCATCTTGAGGGTTCTGGCGCCCACCGCGAGCGCGAGCAGCTGATGCCCGAGGCAGATGCCGAAGAGCGGGAGCTTGGTCTCCAGAAGTTCCCTGATCGCGGCGATCGCGTAATCGCAGGGCTCGGGGTCTCCGGGGCCATTGGAAAGAAAGATGCCGTCCGGCTTCAGTTCCAGCACTTCACGGCTCGTGGCCTTGGCGGGGAGCACGGTCACCCTGCAGCCGCGGCTCGCGAGCATGCGCAGGATGTTGCGCTTGATGCCGTAATCGAAGGCCACCACATGATATTTCGGGTTTTCCAGTCTGCCGTAGCCGTGGCCCAGTCGCCATTCGCACTCGTTCCATTCGTAGGGCTCGCCGCAACTCACCGCCTGGGCGAGGTCCATTCCGGAAAGTCCAGGAAATTCGCGCGCCAGGCCGATCGCCTTTGCCTCGTCGACGGCGCCAGCCATGATGCAGGCACTTTGCGCGCCTTTTTCCCTCAAGATCCGGGTAAGCTTGCGGGTGTCGATATCGGCTATCGCAACCACCCCGTTTTCGGCGAGATATTCTGAAAGCCCCTGCTTCTCCCGCCAGTTGGACGAGGCAAGGGGCAGATCCCGGATCACCAGGCCGCTCGCGTAGATTCGGCCCGATTCGACATCCTCCAGGTTGGCGCCGGTATTGCCGACATGAGGATAGGTCAGGGTGACAATCTGCCTGCAGTAGGAAGGATCTGTCAGGATTTCCTGATAACCCGTCATCGAGGTATTGAAAACGACCTCCCCGGCGCTCGCCCCTGCTGCACCGATGGATCTGCCGCGAAAGATCGTGCCATCTGCGAGCGCAAGAATTGCAGTCTGTGGCACTGTTAAAGACTCCTAGGATGCTGGATGATAGAAGGAATGGCGGAGCATATCCGGACCATATGGACGGCAATTATACTATCAAAGCGGCGCCTTCATCAACGCAGGCCCAACACGTCGCGCATGTCGTAGAGGCCGGCATCCCTCCGGAACAGGAAGCGGGCGGCGCGCAGGGCGCCGATCGCGAAGGTGGCGCGGCTGCTTGCCTTGTGCGTGATTTCGATGCGCTCCCCGGTTCCGGCGAAGAGGACAGTATGGTCCCCGACGATGTCCCCGCCCCTGACGGTCGCGAAACCGATCGTCGAAGCAGAGCGTTCCCCGGTCACCCCTTCCCTGCCATATACGGCGCATTCCCCGAGATCCCTTCCCAGGGCATCGGCAACCACCTCGCCCATCTTGAGGGCGGTTCCGGAAGGCGCATCGACCTTGTGGCGGTGATGGGCCTCGATGATCTCGACATCGTAATCGTTGCCCAGCACCTTCGCCGCGACTTCCAGGAGCTTGAAGGCGAGATTGACGCCGACGCTCATGTTCGGCGCGAACACTATCGGAATGTCGTCGGAAGCTTCGGCAATGCGGGATTTTTCCTCCTGGGAAAATCCGGTCGTTCCGATCACCATGCCGATCTTCATGCTGCGGCAGAAGTCGAGATGGGCAAGCGTCGCTTCCGGCCGAGTGAAATCGATGAGCACATCCGCTCCTGGCAGCGCCTTCTTCATGTCGCTGCTGATTTTCACGCCGCACGGCGAACCGACCAGCTCTCCCGCATCTTTGCCGACGCAGGCATTGCCTTCCCGGTCGAGCGCAGCATGGAGCCTCAGATCATCGGCATCGAAAATGGCAGACAGCAGACTGTGCCCCATCCGTCCCGAAGTACCCGCAATCGCCACGCTGTTCATGTCAGAGCCAGTCGAAAATTCTGGAGAAGAAGCCCTTCTCCGGGGTCGAGAACAGCAGCGGCGCTTCCGGAAGCCCCTTGCCATCCACCTTGGTCAGGCTGTCGCCGTCGAAATAAACCGTCACCTTGTTCTGGGTCAACTTTCCCTTGCCGTCGTCGTAACGGTAGACATAGTCCCAACGGTCCTGATGAAACACATCCATCACCAGCGGGCTGCCGAGTATGGCCTGAACCTGGGAACGGTTCATGCCCGGACTCAGCTCGTCGATTTCTTTCTGGGTAATGTAATTTCCCTGCCGAATCGGCACATGATACTCGCTGAGCGCGGAACAGGAAGCCAGCAGGAAAAGCAGCAGGACGATGGATATGCGCATGTCTGTTTCAAAAGACGTTCAAACGCTATATCATACAGGAAAACAGACAACCTGGCATAAGGCTATGAGCAACGCGAGCGATCTCAAAAACATCGGCCTCAAGGCAACGCTTCCCCGGATCAAGATACTGGACCTGTTCGAGAACAACCCGGTCCACCACCTGACTGCGGAAGACGTGTACAAGCTATTGATCAACGAAGGCATGGACACCGGTCTTGCGACGGTTTATCGGGTGCTCACGCAATTCGAGCAGGCAGGACTCCTGGTGCGCCATCATTTCGAGGGGGGCAAGGCGGTCTACGAACTCAACAAGGGAACCCATCACGACCATATCGTCTGCCTGCAATGCGGGCGGGTGGAAGAATTCTACGACGCAGAGATCGAGCGCAGACAGACCAAAATCGCGAAGGAAAAAGGGTTCCAGGTCTCCGACCATTCCCTCTACCTTTACGCCGACTGCATCAAGCCCAACTGCCCCCACAAATCCTAAAGCCCGAGCATTTCCCTTGCGTGAGTGCGCGTCGTATCCGTGATCTCGACGCCGCCCAGCATCCTCGCGATTTCCTCGACCCTGCCTTCGGCATCGAGAAGCTGCGCCCGGCTTCTGCCGTTTTCCTTGGATATTGAAAACTGCCAATCCGCAAGGGAAGCCACCTGAGGCAGGTGGGTCACGCACAACACCTGCCTGTCGCACCCCAGCTTCGAAAGCAGCCTGCCCACGATTTCGGCAACGCCTCCCCCTATCCCCACGTCCACCTCGTCGAAAATCAACGTCTGGACCTTTTGCGCGCGGCTTCCCATCACCTGGATCGCGAGGCTGATTCTGGAAAGCTCGCCGCCGGAAGCCACTTTCGAAAGAGGCCGCAACGGCATTCCCGGATTCGCCGAAACCAGGAATTCCACCTTTTCCGTGCCGTGAGAATCTCCTTCCTCGATCGCTTCCAGATGTACCTCGAAAGCGCCGCCTGCCATGGACAGCTGGCGCATCGATTCGGTCACCCCGACGGAAAGCTGCCGCGCCATTTCCTGTCTTTTTTCGCTCAGCCTTCCGGCAAGCTCCAGATAATGCCTTCTCGCCAGATTCTCCTTCTCCAGCATCGCGTCCAGGTCGCCCGCGCTTTCCAGTTCAAGGAGGCGCAATTTCGCCTTTTCCAGCAGGGCGGGCAGCTCGTGAGGAGGCACGCGATACTTGCGCGCCATGGAATGCACGGCATCGATCCTCGCATCCAAGGCCTGCAGGCTTTCCGGGTCGAGGTCGAGCCTGTCGACGTAATGCCTGAGCGCGTGGACCGCCTCTGCTATCTGAATTTGGGCGGCATCGATGAAAGGACGGATCGACGCGATTTCGGGGTCGAACGATTCGATGGAAGCCAGACGGGAATCGGCCGAACTCAGCCCGGAAGTGCAGGCTCCTTCCGACTCGGAAAGAATATCCAGGACAAATCTCGCCCCTTCCAGGAGGCTCACCGCATGGGACAGCCTGCCGTGCTCGCGGAGCGTCTCTTCCCATTCGTCGGAATCGAAAGCGAGACGGGATAGCTCGTTCGCCTGCCAGGAAAGGCTCTCTCTTTGCGCATCGGCTTCAAGCCGGTTCTCCTCGAACTGGAGGCGGGCTTTCATGAGATGCGACCATGCCCTGTAAGCCTCCGAGACTTCCATGGCGAGCTTTTCCGCTCCGGCGAGCCCGTCCAGCATTTCCCGCTGCATGGCGGGCTTCAGCAGGGACTGGTGGGCATGCTGGCCGTGGATGTCGACCAGATATTCTCCCGCCTCCCGCAATTGTTGCAGCGTGACGCTCCTGCCGTTGACATAGGCCCTCGACCGCCCGGAAGCGTCGACGATGCGACGCAGCAGGCAGAGTCCGTCGTCGCCTTCGAGGTCGAGCTCCCTCAGCCAGCTGGCGAATTCAGGAATGCCCTCGACAAGAAATTCCGCGTTGATTTCAGCGCGCTCGGCACCCGCCCTCACCACGCCCGCATCCGCACGCTCTCCCAGGGCGAAGGCGAGCGCATCGACAAGTATCGATTTCCCGGCCCCGGTCTCCCCGGTGAAAACCGTAAACCCCGATTTGAAATCGATCTCGACCTTCTCCACGATGGCGAAGTCTAGAATTACGAGCCGCTGCAGCATCAGAAGCTCTCGCTCCAGTGCAGCTTCTCCCGCAGCGTATGGAAATAATTGTGTCCCTGAGGATGGAGCAGGCGTATCATTTTTTCGTACCGCCTCACGAAGACGCTGTCCCCTTCCCCGAGATCGCAATGGGAATGGCTGTCGAAATGCACACGCGAATCGCCGCTTTTCTTCATGATGATCTCGATAAGCGAATCTCCGCCGATCACGATCGGCCTGTTGCTCAGGGTATGCGGGTTGACCGGGACCAGCGCGATCATCGGAAGCCCGGGATAGAGGATGGGTCCGCCGGAGGAAAGCGCATAGGCGGTCGATCCTGTAGGGGTCGCGACGATCAGCCCGTCGGATCTCTGCGCATAGACGAACAGCCCGTTTATCCTGACCTCGAATTCGATCATGCTTCCCGTCACGCCGCGATGGACGACCACATCGTTGAAGGCGAGTCCGCTGAACACCCTCTCGTTCTTGCGCACGACCCAGGCTTCCAGCAGCATCCTGCTCTCGGTGACATAGCTGCCGTCGAGCATGGCGCCTATGGTTTCCAGCATGGAATCGATGGAAATGTCGGTGAGGAATCCCAGCCTGCCCTGATTCACGCCGACCAGGGCGACGCCGTAGGGGGCGAGCGTTCTCGCAATGTTGAGCATGGTGCCGTCGCCGCCCAGCACGATCGCAAGATCGGCGGCCCGGCCTATCTCGTCGAGACCGAGGGCAGGAAAATCGCACCCGGCGACGTTTTCCGCAGTCAGCTTGTCCTGTATCACGGAAATGCCGCGGCTCTCGAGAAATTTCCCGAGGCGGGCAAGCGGCTCGGCGATCTCCGGGCTCTTGTATTTCCCGATCAGCGCGACGGTTTTGAAATGGTTTGCCATGGGTGCGATTAAACCATGCGTACCGGACAAATTCAAACCAGCCCGAGGGCGACGTGTATCGCGTCCTTTTCGGTATCGAGATGCCTGATCCCGATCAGATCGAACAGCCTGAAGCGCCCCACCCGGGTGGCGAGCGGCTTTTCGAGGGAAGGAATCTTGTCCAGCATGATCCCGATGCGATTCCCCTCGGACTTGAAGTAGGGTTTTTCATCGATGGCCGACTCGATTCGATCCGAGCCCGAAGCCGCCCGGAAGACCGCAATCGCGAGGGTGCCGAAAACCCGCCCGAGCAGGGTATCGCTCGCCGAACTGGCCTCCTCGGAATACTGCATCCAGACAGTGCGGTTCGGCCAGTCCACCTCGAGAAACTTGAAATCCACCCTGAGTTCAGTATCCACCGAATTTCGGGTAACCAGGACAACGGTTCCCTTTTCCGGGGTCAGGATCAGGTCCTTCACTTCGGTTTTTTTCGAATCGACGGATTTCCTCAGTTCATCCAGCAGCAGCGCACGCGGCAGGACGATGCCGTCCCGGGCAAGTCCGGGGAGCTTGCCCTGCGCCTTCAAGGCATCGATCTTTTCGAGAAGGGAGCCTCCCGCGACAGCCGGCGCGCCGACCACCAGAGCCAAAAACAGGAATGCGATGCGGATCCGATTCATTGTCGGATGATAGCATCAGGCGAGAAGGGCCGCCACGATCCCGGTAATGAAGATGCCGTCGAAGCTTCCCGCCCCGCCTATGGAAGCGAAAGGCGCTCCCATCCGCTTCAGCTCCTTCAAATGCAGCAGGTCGGAGCCGATCAGCACCCCCAGGGTTCCGCTGATGTAGGCAAGCGGCGCGGCCTGCCTGGCATCGAGCAGATAGGATACGGCTGCCGCAGTAACCGGCGCGAGAAAGACCGGCATCCCTATGCCAATTCCAGGAAGCTGGCGGCTCACCTTCCAGCTCAGGAGGGTCACGGCGGAAACTGCGCCCAGGAGGGCAGTCGGCTCGAAAGAATGATGCTTCAGGAGATAGATGCAGAATGCCACGGGAACGACGCAACCCCCGACATTGACCATGATCCGGGTCGCACCTTCGTCCGCTTCCGCCTTCATGTCGAAGAGCGGAAGGTTGATCATGCTCCCTATCAGGATGGTCATGAAGAGCAGATAGGCGGACTCGGCGGAAAGCCCGAGCTTGTCGAAAGCGACCGTGAGTATGCCGATCTGGACGAATGCGACGAAGAACATGAAAGCTGCGATGAGCAGCAGAAAGCGCGCCGGCATGATGCTTTCCCCGAACAGTTTATTCCATTAAACCTCATTTTTCAGGGACGATCCAGCCTGCCCCGATGCGCCGCCGCTCGAATTCGCGCGGGCGAGAAAACTTGCCGCCATCGTCTTGTAGAGGGGTGTGGGGCAGACGATGCGGGAAACCGCGTAAGCGATCACGGAAGCCGCCATCAGCGGGATGGTCATGTTATGGTTGTCGGTCATTTCCATCACGATGACGAAAGCCGTGATCGGCGCCTGGACCACGCCGGAAAAATAGGCGACCATGCCGAGGGTTGCGAGCGCACCGGCAGGCGCATCGGCGAACACGGCGGCGAGATTGGAACCGAAGCCCGCGCCTATCGCAAGGGAGGGCGCGAATATTCCGCCGGGTATGCCGCTCACGTAGGAGACGATGGTGGCGAGCATCTTGAGTATGCCGTAGTCCTGCGGCATGCTGGCCGTTCCTTCCAGGATATGCTTGGCCTCGCTGTAACCCGTGCCGTAGGTCGAGCTCCCGGATAGAATCCCGATGAGCGCGAGAACGAAGCCGCAGACTGCGGCGAACTGGATGGGCTTTTCCTTCATGAAAGCGCTCGCCTTGGCCGGCAGCATCCTGTCCGCGTTGAGCAGCGTCAGGCTGAAGATCCCGCCCATGATGCCGCCCGAGATGCCGCAAATCAGAACGTAAACCCAGCCCTGGCTGAACCCCAGCGAATCGTTGGTATGGCCGAAATAGGTGTAGTTGCCGAGCATCGCCAGGGAGGCCATCCCTGCCACGATGATGGCTGTCAGGACCGCGCCGCTGGTGCGCTCCTCGAAGGAGCGGCTCATCTCCTCGATGGCGAAAACGATGCCGGCGAGCGGCGTGTTGAACGCCGCGGCGACTCCTGCCGCCCCTCCCGCCAGAATCAGGCTGCGCTCGACGTCGACCCTCGAAAAGAAGCCTAGGCGGCCCAGGGCATGCATGATCGATGCGCCGATCTGCACGGTCGGCCCTTCGCGCCCTGCGGAAGCGCCCGAGAACAGGGCGAGCAGCGTCATGAAAACCTTGCCTGCGGCGATCTTGAGTGAAAGCACCGATTCGCGCGCATCGGGGTCGGAAATCTTGAGTGCGGCGATGGTTTGCGGAATGCCGCTCCCCTGGGATCCGGGAAAGTATCTGCGGGTGATGGCGACCACCAGGGCAAGCCCCAGCGGGCTGATGAGCAGCGGCAGATAGGGAGAAACGTTGATCAGGTCGTGGAATACGTCGTTGGCATAGGTGCTCGCGACTGCGAACAGCACCGCGATCATCCCGACACAGACCGCCCCGCCCCAGAATATGAGCCTGCGCTTCCAGTAACTGGTCGAGAACCAGATGTATTTCGAGCGGCGGTAAAAGCGATTTTGCATCGGCCAAGTATATCAGAGTTTCAGGAAGCTCTGAATGACTCCGGCGAGCCTGCTAGCCGACATCGGAAACGCCCGCGCGCAGCAGCTGGCGGTGGATCACCCACATCCCGACGCAGGCAATCCCGACCACGACGATCCACTCGAGCGGCTCCAGCGAGGTCAGGCCGAAAAAGCCGTCCATCAGCGAGCTGTAAACCGCAAAGACATGAAAAATCACCGCGCCTGCCAGAATCGCCCATACGCCCCAGCGCTGGCGCCAGGTGGCGGCAGCCCCTCTTTCGATGACGGAGACGCGGAATACGGCATAGAGCGCCATGAACACAATGACAGAAACCGCCCCGGTTCTCCCTTCCATGGGATCGCTATCCATGAAATAGAAATTGACGTAAACGAAGAGAGAGAAGAAGGCGATGGAAAATCCGGCGACGAGGGCGAACTTGGTCGTGTCGTACAAAAAATGCTTGAGCGACTGCCTTTCGAAAACGGGGGTCATGAAAGTCAGGATCGTCGTGGGAATGCCTATGGTGAGCATGTCTATCCAGGTGATGTAGCGCGGGCTCAAGGGGAACTCCAGCCCCACGAAGCCGGAAAACAGAATGAAGAAAAGCGTGTAGATGTTCTTGGTGAGAAACAGCCGGGAGACGCGCCTGATGTTGTAGATGATCCTGTCGCCTTCCTCGGAAGCTGCGGGAAGATAGGTGAACGCATCCTTCAGGAGGATGATGTCGGAGACATCTCTTGCCGCAGCAGATCCGCTGTTCATGGCGACTCCGATATCGGCCTGCTTGAGGGCGGGGATGTCGTTGAGACCGTCGCCCACCATGCCGACGAATTCTCCCGATTCCTGCAGGCATTTCACGATCTGCAGCTTCTGCTGCGGGTCCAGGCGCCCGAAGAACTGGCCGCGCGCAATTGCCGCGGCAAATTCCGGGGAGTCTGCGGGCGGCAAATCTTCGCCGCTCAAGAGGTCCCCATGCACCGACATGCCGGCTTCCCTGGCCAGTGCCGCAACGGTTTCCGGATGATCCCCGGAAAGAATCTTGAGCCTGACCTCGCGCGACTCGTAAAAACGGATCGCATCCGCGACGTCCGGCCTCAGTTCGTCGCGCAGCACGATGAAGGCCAGCAGGGTCAACTCCTCCCTGTGGGGAATGGGCTGCGGCGTCGCCCCGAATGCGAGCACGCGAAATCCCTTCTGCCTGAAGTCCGTCAGCATCGATTCCTGTGAAGCGCTCAGGTTTTTCCCGAAAAGCGCTTCCGGCGCCCCGAGCCACAGGGAAATTTCGCTTCCGTCCTGATCCCTCACCCGCACGGCGCTCATCTTCTGGCCCGAAGAAAAAGGAAATTCGTCGAGCACCTCGCAGGCCATGCCGGGATACTTCGCTTCGATGGCGAGCAGGGTCTGGTTCTTTTCCCCCGCGGACGCCGTGAGCAGCCTTATCCTGCGCACCGTCTCGTCGTAGGAGGAACCCAGAAAGACGAGCTCCTCGAAATTCAGCCTGTTGGTGCCGAGGGTGCCGGTCTTGTCCATGCAAAGGGTGGTGATGTGGCTCATGGATTCGATGGCGCAAAGCCGCTGCACCAGCACATGGCGCCTTGCAGCGCGCAAAGAGCCGAGCGCAAAGGCGAGCGTCAGTATCAGCACCAGCCCCTCGGGGACCAGGGATTTGATCACGGTCACGATGGAAAGGATGTTCGCGGCGATCGGCACCTGCTTGATGAAATTCGCAAGCAGCAGGAGCAGCACGAAAAGGATCATCACCGCGGTCAGAACCTGGATGATCGAATTGACATCGTGCTGGAGGGGGGAGCGCATGTTCCTGTATTTCCTCGCCTGCTCGGAAAGCGCGTTGGCCCTGGAGCCGGCTCCCACGCCGGTTGCGACATAGCGCCCCGATCCTCTCATGCAATAGCTTCCGGAAAAGATCGCCTCCCCGCGCCGCTTCTCCACGGCATGCGATTCTCCGGTGAGCAGGGATTCGTCCATGAAGGCCGGCACGGAAGAGACCAGGATGCCGTCAGCGACGATCTGGTCGCCCGGGCCGAAAACGACCAGGTCGTCCCTGACGACCTCCTCGCTCCTGATTTCCAGCTCCAGCCCTTCCCTGATCACGACCGCGTTCTTCCTGCGCAGCAGGGCTATCCTGTCCAGCGCCCATTTGGCGCGCAGTTCGCCGACTATCCCGACGAGCATGTTGCCGAAGGTCACCAGGGAAAGGAAAAGGGCGTCGCTGTAGGATTTGATGGAAAGCAGCGCTGCGACCGAACCCGCCAGGATGCCGTTGAACAGGGTGACGATGTTGCTGCCGAGGATTCCTGAAACCGGGCGGGAAGTGGCCTTCTTGACCCAGTTCGTCTGCCCGTCTCGTATCCTCTGGGCGACCTCTTCATGAGTCAGGCCGCCTTCCTTCACGGCGGGAATATCCGAAATTTTGCGCATCAGGCTTTATAACAAAAAGCGGTCGATGCAGGCAACCCTTCATGACGCATGCGCATTGCATGAAACGGGCGGCAATTCGGTATACAATCGGCTTTCTGCAAAAGGATAAACATGCTCCTGCTCGGCCTTGACCTTGAAACCGGCGGCGAATTCAACGGCCCCGGCGACCGCAACTTCATCATCGAAATCGGCCTGGTATTGTGGGACACGGATTTCGGGCAGCCCGTCGAGATTTATTCCGTTCTCATCGACAACGACCGTCCGATATCGCCGGAAGCTGCGGAATACACCGGAATATCGGATGCGCTCCTGAAGAAGCACGGATCGAAACCCGACATCAGGGTGCTCAATCCGGTCA
>Ga0315298_1010576_pt1 | contig 11093 bp, 6 predicted proteins | sample WHS_1_MG_FD_203077 | JGI IMG/M metagenome (GOLD analysis project Ga0315298, IMG submission 203077) | Extremophilic microbial mat communities from Washburn Hot Springs, YNP, Wyoming, USA - WHS_1_MG | ecosystem: Environmental > Aquatic > Thermal springs > Hot (42-90C) | place: USA: Wyoming... | reverse complement strand
CTCGAAGTGCCACGTCCCGCCGGGACTTTTTGAAAACGTCTGCGCGTGTGGCTGCTGGTACTGCCGCCGGGTTAGCGCTAAGCCGCAGCGTTCACGCTGCCGGCAGCGATATTCTTCGGGTGGGATTGATTGGGTGCGGTGGCCGGGGGACGGGGGCGGCGGGCAACGCTCTTAACGCCGATCCGCACACCCGGGTGACCGCCTTGGCCGACGTGTTTTCCGAAAAGATCGAACACACGCTCAAGGTACTTCGGGGGCAGTACTCGGAACGGGTCGACGTACCGCCCGAGCGCCGGTTCACCGGGTTCGATGCCTATCAGAAGCTGATCCACAGCGGGGTGGATGTGGTGCTGCTGGCCGAGCCGCCGCACTTCCGGCCGCGGCACCTGCAAGCCGCCATCGAGGCGGGCAAGCACGTCTTCTGCGAGAAGCCGGTGGCGGTGGATGCGCCGGGCGTCCGCTCGGTGTTGGAGACCTGCAAGCGGGCCGAGCAAAAGGGGCTGAGCGTGGTGTCGGGCCTGTGCTGGCGCTACCACAACGGGGTGCGTGAGACCATGGCGCGGGTGCTCGACGGAGCCATCGGCGACGTGGTGGGCATTCAGGAGACCTACCTGACCGGCTTCCTTTGGGAGCGGCCGCGCCAGCCCCAATGGAGCGAAATGGAATTCCAGATGCGCAACTGGTATTACTTCACGTGGCTGTCGGGCGACTTCAACGTCGAGCAGCACGTACATAGCCTGGACAAGGCGTTGTGGGCCATGCATGACGAGCCGCCGGCCCGCGCCTGGGGACTGGGGGGACGGCAGGTCCGCACCGACAAGAGATTCGGCGACATCTACGATCACCACGCCGTGGTCTACGAGTATGCCAATGGGGTGCGGGTGTGGGCCTATTGCCGGCAGCAGGCCGGGTGCTACAGCGACGTCTCCGACATCATCATCGGCACCAAGGGCCGCTGCAACGTGCTCAAGCACCAGATTGAAGACCTTGCGGGCAATGTGATCTGGAAGTTCCGGGGCGAAGGCGGCAACATGTACGACCTGGAACATCAGGCCCTTTTCCGGGCCATCCGCAGCGGCAGGCCGATCAACAACGGGGTGTATATGGCCCGCAGCACCATGCTGGCCATCTTGGGACGTATGGTCGATTACACCGGCCGGCTGCTGACCTGGGAGGAAGCCCTGAACTCCAAACAGGTGCTGGCGCCTTCGGCCTACAGCTTCGAAGCCGATCCGCCGGTGCTGCCCGGCCCGGACGGCCATTACCCCATCGCCATGCCAGGCCAGACGAAATTCATTTGATGACGCGGCGGGGAGGCAGGGCGGCGGCGGACTGTGTGATTCGCAGGACCTCGCTCCCGAAGGCGTTGAAGGGAACGCCAGGGGACGATTATCGCCGGGGCCAAGCTGTGGGACCGGCATTGCGTCCCGGGGCGAACGACCAGTCTCCGACCCGTGTTGCCGTTTCTTGCCAGCGGCGGTTGACACCTATCGCTAATCTCCCATGACAGGTCGCGAGCGGATTCGCCGAGCCATGCGGCACGAACCGGTGGATCGGGTGCCGGTGATGTGCCAGTTGGCTATCGGCCATTACCTGTTGCATACCGGTGTGCCCCCCGCCGAGTTGTGGTTTACCAGCGAAGGATTTGCCCGCGCGCTGGTGACGCTCCAGCGGCGGTACCAGTTCGACGGCATCCTCGTAAATCTGCCTGGACGCGACCCGGAGTGGATGCGTCACGTGGAGCGGATCGAATCGGCGGCCGACGGCAGCCAGACTGTGTTCTTCCGCAACGGCGACGTGGCTCGGTGTCCGGCGGACGACAATGTGCAGCACTTTCCGGCCGGTGGCCGCCGGCGCCCCACAATCGAGGAAGTGGACCCCGAGTTGCTGTATTATGACGACCCGCACGATCTGGGCGGGCTGAAGTATCCCTACTACTTCGGGTTGGAACCCTATCGGGCTGACCGTTCGCGCTGGTGGCCGCCTTACATGTTCCGCACGATTGATCTGGTTCGCCGCCAGGCCGGAGAGGACGTCTCGGTGCACGGGGAAATCTTTTCTCCCTTTACGCAACTGATGGAATTGTTCGGCTATGAGCAGGCTTTGATGTATCTCTTGGATGCGCCGGACAAGTGCAAGGCGATTTTGGCGGCTTATACGCTGGGGGCGGCCGACCTGGGCGTGCGCCTGGCGGAGCACGGGGTGGACGCCGTGCTGATCTCCTCGGCGTTTGCCGGCGGCGGGTTTATCTCACCCCGCCAATACGCCGAGTTCGTGCTGCCGTACGAGGCCGAGGTGGTCCGCCGTATCCATGCGGCCGGCGTCCCTGTGTACACCCACACCTGCGGCGATATCGGCGACCGGCTGGAACTATTGGCCGACACGGGCACCGACGGCATCGACACCCTGGATCCGCCCCCTTTGGGCAGCGTGGACCTGGCCGACGCCAAGCGGCGCGTGGGACACCGGGTGTTTTTCAAAGGCAATATCGACCCGGTGAACACGCTGCTTGCCAAGTCTCGCGAAGAGGTTCGGCGCGACGCCCTGTGGCGGTTGTCGGTGGGCAGCCCGGGGGGCGGCTATATTCTTTCCAGCGCCTGCTCCGTCTCGCCGCGAGTACCGCCCGAGAACCTCACCGTGCTGGTCGAAGCCAGCATCCAGTTCGCCCAACAGACAGGCCCGCCGTGATGAGTCTTTGCCTTTTCCTCGTTTGGATGCTCCTTGCTGCCTTGCTTGCGCCGGACCTCGGCGCGGCCGAAAGCAAGACCGAAATCTCGGGAATCTACCCGCACCTGGCCATGTATAACAACGAAGGCGAGTGCGGCACCGGGGCCGTAGTGCCCTGGGCAGGACGGCTCTGGGTGATTACCTATGGGCCGCATTTGCCGTTTGGTTCGTCGGACAAGCTGTACGAGATCGACGAGAGGCTTTCGGTCACCATCCGGCCGGAGAGCGTCGGCGGCACGCACGCCAACCGCATGATCCACCGCGAGTCGGGGCAGTTGTTCATCGGCCCCTATGTGATCGACGGCCAGCGGCGGGTGCGTGTCATCCCGCCCAGCATCATGCCGGGCAGGCTTACGGCGACCACGCGGCACTTGGTGGATCCTGCCGGCAAAGTGTACTTCGCCACCATGGAAGAGGGCTTTTACGAGGTGGACGTAAAGATGCTTTCGGTCCTCGAGCTGTATCCCGACGCCAACCGCACCAAGGGCGGCTTGGCCGGCCCGCTTTTGCCCGGCTATCACGGTAAAGGTGCCTACACCGGGCAAGGCCGTGTGGTGTACGCGAACAACGGCGAGGCCTCGGCCGAGGCCCGTAAGCGGCCCGATATCCCCTCCGGCTGCCTGGCGGAATGGAACGGCAAAGACTGGCACGTGGTGCGCCGCAATCAGTTTACCGACGTAACCGGCCCGGGCGGCATCTTCGGCAACGACCGGCCCCAGACCGATCCGGTTTGGAGCATCGGCTGGGACCACCGCTCGCTGATTCTGATGCTTCTGCACAGCGGGCGCTGGCACGCCTTCCGCCTGCCCAAGGCCGCACACACCTACGACGGGGCCCACGGCTGGAATACCGAATGGCCGCGAATCCGCGACGTGGGCGAACCGGACCTCTTGATGACCATGCACGGCACGTTCTGGCGCTTCCCGCGGACTTTCTCCGCGGCCAACACGGCTGGCATCCGCCCCCGTTCGACCTACCTCAAGGTGATTGGCGATTTCGCCCGCTGGGGCGAGCGGTTGGTTTTCGGCTGCGACGACACGGCCCGGTCGGAGTTCATCAACAAGCGTAAAGCCAAGGGTGGTCTGGCGCCGCCGGGACAGTCGCAGTCGAACCTCTGGTTCGTCGAGCCCGGGCAGCTCGACCGGCTGGGGCCTGCCTTGGGCCGCGGCGCGGTCTGGGTGCGTGACGCTGTCAAGGCCCGCGTGCCTTCGGATCCGTACCTGTTGGCCGGCTACGACCGCCGCGGCGCCCACCTGGCGCACACCGAGCCGCACCCGGTGACGTTCACCTTCGAGGTGGACCGCGACGGTCGCGCACAGTGGCAGGAATTGCGCCGGGTCACGGTGCCCGCTGGTGGCTATGCCTGGATCGAGTTTTCTCCCAGCCAACAGGGCCAATGGATTCGCGTCGAGGCCGACCGCGACTGCCACCAGGCCACGGTGGCCTTCCACGGTTCGAATGTCGATCGCCGCACGGCCAAATCCGACGCGATCTTCGAGGGGCTGGCCACTGTGGAGGACGCCACGTTTTCCGCGGGTCTGGTGTGGGCCCGGGGCGACAACCGCCGGACGCTGGCCCTGGCCGCCACCACGGTGCGAGGCCACGAGGTGACCGACCTAGGCTATTACGAACTCGACCAGGGGATGCGGCTGCGCCGGCTGGACGATCCGGCGATGCACGCCTGGATGAAAAAGCACGTGGCCATCCCTCAGGGCTTTGTGACGGCCGACGCCGCCTCGGTGCTTTACGTCGACGATGCCGGCCGGCGATGGCGCCTGCCCAAGGGCGATCCGGCGTTCGACCCGCTGACGGGCGCAGGATTGGCGCGCATCGATCGCGAAGTAGTCACCGAACGCGACCTGTTTTCCTGCCACGGTACGTTTTACGAGTTGCCGGCCGAGAACGCCGGCGGCTTCGCCAAGATCCGGCCAATCGCCAGCCACCGCTTCCGCATCACCGACTACTGCTCGTACCGCGGCCTGTTGGTGTTGACCGGCGTAAAACCGCATTCCCAAGCCGCCCAAGCCAACCAGCACATCGTGCGTTCCGATGATGGCAAGGCGGCCCTATGGGTCGGCGTGGTCGATGACTTGTGGAAACTGGGCAAACCCGTGGGGCGCGGCGGCCCGTGGAACGACACGAGCGTCGAGGCCGACCAGCCTTCCGACCCCTACCTCATGGCCGGCTACGATTGCAAACGCCTCAGGCTTTCGCACAAAAGTTCCCGACCGGTAACCATGCGCGTCGAGGTGGACCTGACCGGCGACGGTCACTGGGTGGTGTACCGGAGGTTCGAAGTGCCGCCAGGCCGGCCCATCGAGCACCAGTTTTCGCCTGCTTTCCAGGCCTACTGGGTGCGGGTGGTCGCCGACCAGCGGTGCGTGGCCACGGCGCAACTCAGCTACGAGTAATGCCCCACAAAACCGGCTTCCCCCACCTTCAGGCCATACCGTGGGGGATGATCGGGCTTTGCTCGGCCAAGCCGACCTGCTAAACTCCGCCCCTCCGCGGGTGTTGGCAACGGGGGCCTGCTGGCCAACCCCGGTGCGGACATCGTCGGCCTTGCATGGAAGGGATGTCATGCGGAAGTTTGGTTGGATTGTGGTTTTGGCGTTGATGGGGACCTTTGGGCTGGCTTCAGTGGGACAGGGGGGCCTATTGAGCCTCTTGGGTTGGGGGCGGAAAAGCCGGCCTGCCTCGGCCAGCAGCGCCAGTTCGCGAGGGTCGGCCGGGCCAAATGCCGCCGGCTACACCGGCACGCGGGCGCAAAAAGCCACCTATCACGCGGCCGGTGCATCGCAAGACGGGTATGACGCCGGCCAGGCGCACCGCAACGGTTACCAGGGGCAACGTGCCACGCGCACCGGTTACGGAACCATGCCCACCGGCAGCCGCCGCTAAGCCTCGCCAGCAGGGCCTGCGGCTGAAGCCGAGCACGCTCTGGCCACCGGGGCACACCCAAGGGCCCTCTAGTTCCACGCGAAGGGGCCGGCCGCCCCTTGGGTCGCTGCCGGCACTCGGCGGGGGCCCATGCTAGAATTGCGCATGGGCTGGTGGCCAGAGTCCATTACCGATTGGGAGGCGGGGGTCGAGACCATCCGCCGGCGGCGCTATGGCGTTATCGAGTGCCGCCAGGGGGCGTTTGCCGCACTCCATCTGCGTCCGCTGCCCAAACTGGTCTCGGTATGGGAGGTTTGGACTCTCGGCCACTGGAGGCATCGCCTTTGCCCGGGCGATCGGTGTCTGGCGTACTACAACCAGCCGCGGCGATTTCCCAACTTTTTGGTGCTTATCTACTTAGTGTCGTTTCGCGACACGTCGATCGGCACCTTGCGGCGGGCCTTGGCAGTGCTGGAGGAGGTGGCTCGGCTGAAACGCAGCGACGCCTTGTTATGCAACGTGGCGAGCTGGCGAATTTCGGATCGGGTGATGCTCCGCCTGGGTTGGGAACCGCATTGCCCCTCGCGTTGGTCGCGGCATTTCATCAAGCGCTTTTATGGCAAGTGGCCTTGCCACCCCCCCGAAGCCCTGCTAGGATTCGCCCCTTCCGCCAGTGCGGGCTTGGCCGATTCGCCCGGGAGTCTTATGCCATGCGCCGATTCGCCCAATGGGGAGGGGTGATTCTGCTTGCGACCGCGCTGGCAGGGTGCGCCGAAAACGCGCTGGTCCTCAAAGGGCAGAACGACAAGCTGCGGCAGGACCAACTGGCCCTGACCCGCCAGAGAGACGAATTGCAAAACCGGGTGGCCGCCCTGGACCGCGATAACCAGGAGCAGGCGGCCCTGTTGGCCCAGATCCGCCAGCAAAACAAGCTGCTGGAAGATCAGATCTCCGTATTGCGCGACCAGTTGGCCAGCACCACGGCACAACTGGCGCGGCTGCGGGACGAGAAGAAAGCCACCGAGCAGAAGATTCAGGCCATGACGGCCTCGCTCCAGCGCCAAGGGGGCATCCCCATCACTCCCAACAACAGCCTGCTGCAGACCCTGCCGGCCATCAATCTGCCGGATGTGTATGTCCGCCGCGACGGCGATGTGGTGCGGGTGGAACTGCCCTCGCACCGTTTGTTCGAGACCGGCTCGGCCCGCCTGCTCCCCGGCGCATCGCAGATTATCGCCACCGCCATGGCCGAAATCCTCCGCACCTATCCCCAGCAAATCCTGGGGATCGAAGGCCACACCGATTCGGATCCCGTTTCCAACGCCCAGTACCGTAACAATCACCAACTTTCGGCGGCACGGGCCCTGGCCGTGTACGACCTCTTGGTGACTCACGCTCGGGTACCCGCCAACCAGCTTTTTGTCGTTGGCCACGGGGCCAATCACCCCATCTTCTCGAACGCCACCCCCGCCGGCAAGCAGCGGAACAACCGGGTGGAGTTGGTCATCTATCCGGAAACTGTGGCCTCGGCCACCGGGGGCTGAGCCGCGGGCTTGTCCAGCGGGATCTGCTGGAACGGCGTTTCTGCTATGACCCGCGTCCGAAAGGGCCCGGTCGGGCTGCGATAACGCGTGGCCATCGAGGCGGGGCCGGACCTCGTTGACGGCGGGCCGGCCAAAGAGCTACCATGGCCGCCAATGCGGTCGAGCCACAACGCCTATCCCGTTCGAGAGGGGTTTTCAAGTAGGAGATGCGATATGCCATCGTTTTCGCGCCGGACGTTTTTGCAACGGGCTGCTGCGTATGGGGCGGCCTTGAGCGTGCCCATGGTGGCTTCCTCCCGGGTGCTGGGGGCCAATGACGAAATCACGGTGGGGGTGGTGGGGCTGGGGATTCGCGGGCTGGGGGCGCATGTGCCGGGGTTTCAGCATCAGAAAGGGGTGCGGGTGCTGGCCGTGGCCGATGCCGACCGCACCCGCGCCGCGGCCGCCGCCGAAACCATCAAGAAACGTTACGGCCTTGCCGTGCAGCACTTCCAAGACATGCGCAAGGTCTTCGACATCAAAGAGATCGACGTCATCGGCAACGCCACCATGAACTACTGGCATGCCTTGAGCACTATCTGGGCCTGCCAGGCCGGCAAACATGTTTACGTGGAAAAGCCCCTCTCGCACTTCATCTGGGAGGGCCGGCAGATGGTCAACGCCGCCCGCAAGTACAACCGCTTGGTGCAGTGCGGTACGCAAAACCGCTCGGCGGGCACCCAGCGGGCGGCGGCCGCGTGGATCCGGGCAGGCAACCTGGGCAAGATCAAGTTCATCACGGCGTTTGCCAACAAGCCGCGGACCTCCTGCGGCAAGCGCGATAAGCCTCTGGAAATCCCCGAGTGGATCGACTACGACCTGTGGTGCGGCCCGGCCCCCAAGGCGCCGGTCTATCGCGACCGCCTCCAGTACGATTGCAGCTTCGACTGGCGCTATGGCGACGGCGAATCGTGCAATCAGGGCATCCACGAGATCGATATGGCGCGGCTGGTCCTCGGCGATATCCCCGACCTGCCCCGGCGGACCATCAGCATCGGCGGCCGCTTCGTGTTCAACGACGCCTGCGACGTGCCCAACACCCAGATTATCTATTACGATTTTCCCGAGGCCCCCGTGCTGTACGAGGTGCATAACCTCCGCAAGGCCAAGGGATCCAACGAGGTGCCTACCTTCCGGGGCATCCGCGTGGGTGTGACCGTCGATTGTGAGGGCGGGTGGGTAGACCTGTACAGCGGGAAGGTCTACGACACCAAAGGGAAGCTGGTGACCACCATCACCGGCCCCGGGGAAGACCACTTCGAGAACTTCATCCGTGCCGTACGAAGCGGCGATCGCCAGGTTTTGACCGCCGAGGTCCTGGTGGGCCATCTCTCCACCCGCATCTGCCACGTGGGCAACATCTCGTACCGGGTGGGGGCGCCGGCCCCGGTCAGCGAGGCGCGCAAACGCATCGACGGGACGGGCGAGTTCGTGGCCATGTACGAGCGCTTCCTGGAACACCTCAAGGCGCACGAGATCGATCCGAACACGGCCGTGCTGGGCCAGTGGCTGGAATGCGACTCGGAAAACGAGTGCATCAAGAACCACCCCAAGGCCAATGAGCTGGTCCGGGGTACTTACCGGCCGCCCTACATTGTGCCCGATTTGAGCTAGCCGGGCGCACTGCTTGCCTTGCGGCAAGCAGTGGCACACCGCGCACACCGCGTGCACACCGCGCGGGGATCAGGTGTGAGGTGAGAGTTGACAGGTCTCGGCCGTGTGCCCGTGTGCCACGGCTTCGTCAGAAGCAGTGCCCTAGCTGCGGCGCACTGCTTGCCTTGCGGCAAGCAGTGGCACACCGCGTGCACACCGCGCGGGGATCAGGTGTCAGGTGAGAGTTGACATGTCTCGGCCGTGTGCCCGTGTGCCACTGCTTCGTCAGAAGCAGTGCCCTAACCCCCGCGGCACTGCTTGCCTTGCGGCAAGCAGTGGCACACCGCGTGCACACCGCGCGGGGTATCAGGTGTCAGGCGAAAGGTGACAGGTCTCGGCCATGTGCCCGTGTGCCACGGCTTCGTCAGAAGCAGTGCCCTAGCTGCGGCGCACTGCTTGCCTTGCGGCAAGCAGTGGCACACCCGCACCGACGCTACGGCGCTAATTCGTCCAGCCACGAGCCCACAAGTGTAAGGGCCATCTCCACGGCTTCCTGCCGTTTGCGGTCGGTGCCGCCGCGCATCGATTGCGCCTGCACCCACGCGAAGTCCAGGGCCTGGACCCAATGATCGGGATATTCCAGTGTGGCGGAGCGGCCCACCACTTCCAGCCGGTCGTCCCCCGGCGAGTCGAAGAGCCTCGCCTGCGAAACGGCAGGCAGCCCCCGAGCTACCACGCTTTCGAAGCCGAAGGCTCGGTAGTCGCCGCCGCCGTGGACGCGAGCGAAATGGGGGTAGGCCTCAAAAATCTGGTCGGCGGCCAATCGCCATTGCGCCGCATCCCTGCCACCAGCTCCGGCTTGCGCAGTCACCCGGGAGAATCCTTCGACGCGATGGCTCCAGGCGCCACCGGCCAAGATGGCTCTCCCCGGCTCCACGCTCAGAACGTCGTCGGCCGGCGTGTCGAACAGCCAAGCGCTATCCTGGCCGCCGGCCCCATCGACGGTTACATTTTCGAAGCCTTCCAAAGTGATCGAGTAGCCGGGACCACTCAACACGGCTAAACCTGGCTGTCCCACGTAGGAGTCCGCAGCGGCGGAGCCGACCAGCCTGGCCGTATCGAATCCTCCCTGGTTGGCGTGGACTGCCACGTGGGGGACGCTTTCCAGGCGCGCGCTATACCCGGGCCGCGAGAGCTCAAGCCACCCGGGACCTGCTTCGAGCACGTCATCAGCGAGGCTTCCGTAAAGGTCCACTACCTCACCGGCCACCCCATGCACCCAAAGGGTGGTGGCAAAGCGCACCGTGTTTTTCACTATGCCGTCGGACCACACCACGCCAGAAGGAAAAATGGAAAGTCGGCCCGGCATAGCCGCGTCGGCCAACAGTTCTGCGGTGAAGCCGGCGGTCGCTTCGAGGGTGACTTCGGCCAGGTTTTGCAATGAGACGGTCAGCGAGCCAGCCTGGACAGTAACCTCGCGGGGTCGGAGGACGGCGGTCTGCCCCTCGGCCAGCCCGCGGATTACCGCCGTGGTTGCCTGGGCCACGCCACGAAAGTCGAGTTTGGTGAGATCCTTCGGCAGGTCGTAGCGTAAGCCATTGAGTGTGAACTGCCCGCGGTCCAGGCGAACTTCCAGCCGGTCGCCCAGGCCGCTGAAGACGGTCCACGAACTACCAAGGCTCAGGACCCGGTTGGCTAACCGCAGGGTATAACTCTCATCCGGGGCAGCGGAGGAATCGAATTGACTGACCCGCAGATAGTAGCGCTTGCCCGCCTGGCCCGGGAAGTCGATCCGCTGGCTATTGCCCGCCGGCACTGAGTCGGCCAGCGGCCGAAGCTGTTGGTCGTACAGGGTGAGGCGGACCCGGTTGGGCCCAGCCGGAGACGCCACCTCCAGGGCCAACAGCCCATCGCGGACTGCCTGGAAGGCGTACCACGGATCGCCCTGGTCGAACCCCGCCCCCACCGTCTCACGCCACTCGACCGGGCCCAAATCTTCGAGCCGCTTGCCGAAATATAGCCGCGTAATCTCGTTTTTCGGCTCCAACAGCTCGTGCACCGAAAGTGTGTCTTGCGAAACGGCGTACAGGTAATCCTCGATCCGCACAGTGCGGCGAATGGGCTGGTCGTGCTCGATAGTGCCCAAAAGCACGATCCGGCCATCGGTGCCCGCCCGGTTCTGGATGTCCGGCTGCGATGGGTTCTGGCCATCGGCCGAAGGCACGTCGATGCGGAACACGAACAACTGGGTTTTAGGCGGCAGATAACAGCCTTCGGGGCCGGGCAGCCACCAGCTAGCCGAGGTTACCG
>Ga0315298_1010574_pt1 | contig 11094 bp, 9 predicted proteins | sample WHS_1_MG_FD_203077 | JGI IMG/M metagenome (GOLD analysis project Ga0315298, IMG submission 203077) | Extremophilic microbial mat communities from Washburn Hot Springs, YNP, Wyoming, USA - WHS_1_MG | ecosystem: Environmental > Aquatic > Thermal springs > Hot (42-90C) | place: USA: Wyoming... | reverse complement strand
ACTAAAAATAATCGTCTACTTTGTAAGTTTGCCAAAAATATTTACTAACTGAAAATGTTTTTTTATAGTTAAGTGATTTATATTAAATATAAAAATTTATATTGACAAAAGCCTGTTTTTATAGTATGTTTACATCGTAATACATTATATTTCTTCGTATTAAATCTGTATTACTATGTAAAATAAGGGGGTATTATGGCAGACGTAAAAAGTTTTAGGTTTGATGATACACTAAAAAATTTAATAAAAGAGCTAAAGGACTTCTATGAAGTTGAAAATGACAGTGATGTTTTAAAAAAAACTCTTTTAGATGCAAAAAGAATAAAAGAAAATTTTTATATAAAAGCAGATGATTGTTATAATCTAGAAAAGAGATTACAAGAAGAAATTAAAAATAAAGAAACTTTTATTCAAGAAAAAGATAAAGAAATTAGACGTTTGTATCTAAAACTTGGTGAAGTTCAAGGAGAACTTAATACATACAAACAAATATATTTACCAAAAAGAGAGAATAAAGAAAAAAAATGGTGGCAATTTTGGAAAAAACATTCTTCAGAGTCGGAACGAGCGAGAGCGAGTGAAGTAACTGAAACTGACAAAGATAAATCTAACTAGCTATTAGATAAAAAAAATTTTAGACTCTTTTAGGACTTTATGCGTTAGCGCTTTTAAAGAAAAAAAGAAATTTATAAAAAAACACACAAACAAAACAAATTTACTTTTCTTGCTCTTTTTTTGTTACTAATAGCGAGCGAAACAAGCTTCTTGCTTTGAGCAAGAAGCGCAAGTGAAGCGAGCATAGAGATTCTTATCTCCTGTTTAGTAGTGTTTATATATATTTAATACTGTTTAAAAGAGTTTACAGATGTATGATAATGCTGTTAAGATAGCGAAAATTAAAGGTGAAATATGATAAATTTGGGGTGAAATATGATAAATTTGGGGTGAAATATGATAAATTTGGGGTGAAATATGATAAATTTGGGGTGAAATATGATAAATTTGGGGTGAAATATGATAAATATTTGAATTTATCATATTTTATTGTATAATCCGACTAGAGATTGTTTTTGGAGGTTAATTATGGATTCAGATTTGAAATCACTTGTTGTAAAGTCTAATGATTTAATTCTTTCACGCTACAATTTGTCTTTGTCGGAACAAAGATTGATATTAAAAGTTGTATCAATGATTAACAAAGATGATGAAGATTTTAAAGACTATTATGTTAAAGTGTCTGATTATATAAATTTAATTGAAAGTAAATCTAAAAGTTGTTATTCTCAAATAAAGAAATTTACAGAAGGATTACTAAAAAAGCCATTGTTTATACCACAGGAAGATGGTTTTTTAGCATGTAATTGGTTTTCAAGTATTAAATACGTAGAAAATAAAGGAGAGTTGATTTGCTGTTTCGATCCTAAATTAAAACCTTATTTATTAAAGCTAAAAAGTTGTTTTACAGCATATCGATTAGAAAACGTTTTAAAACTAAAAAATAAATATTCAATTAGGCTTTATGAAATTTTAAAACGATATGAAAATATGAGAGAAAATAAGATAATGCTTGATAATTTTAAAAAGTATTTGTCTATACCAAATACATATCTATATGGTGATATAAAAAAACAAATTTTAAAACCAGCCCAAAAAGAATTTAAAGAACACACCGACATAATGTTTGATTTTGAAGAAATTAAAGAATCTAGAAAAGTAGTGGCATTAAGTTTTAGGATTTACAAAAACAAAAATCACAGTATTGATACAGATTCTAAAAACAATAACCAACTACCCAACGATATACCGCAAACTCCTCCTAAGTATGAGAATGAGCAATATATTCAAAATCAAGATGCTCAAATCACTAAAAGCAATAACTCAAATAATAATATCAGTGAGACAATGCAAAATCTCCTTTTGCTCGTACCTGAAGACGCACGCACTATAAATCTAAAAAATTACCTTGAGAAGGCTTTGGAGCACTATGATGAAAAATACATCAGATCACAAATTGAGTATGTAAATCATCAAAAAAAAGTTTCAAACTACAAAGCATATTTAGCAAAAGCTATTGAAGAAGATTACGCAGATATTGAGAAAATAAAACTTGAAGAAAAAGCGCAGGTTATTAAAAACAAATACAGACCACAGATAGATAGAATAATGAGCATGAATACCAAACAAACTCCACTTTATAAATCTAAAACAGGTGAGTCTTATTACCTCTCAAGCATCCAGTTTAGTGAAAATGAGCTTATAATATACCACGATATTAAAAAAGACGATGATGAGTTTGGCCCATATTCTGCTGCTCCCTACGTTATACCTTTGAATGATGAAAGAACAATAGCATCTAATTTGAAACAAATTGAAGAGATTTTAATCTCTAAAAAAGAAAAGAGTCAAGAAATAAACCAAGAAACACAAAGCTAAAATTAAAGAATATATCTTATGTGAAAAAAGTAACGCTCAAATAAAAAAAACAAAGAATAAGGCCTAACTATTGTGCTTTATTAGCGTTTGTTTGTTGTTAAATTCTGTTTGTTTTTTTGGTTTGTTTGAATTTGTTTTATAACCCATCGTTTTAAAGCCCCATATTGCTAATTTAAATTAGCGTGGTGAGCGTTTAGAGCAACCTATAGTGGTTTTCATCATTTGAACCAAAAAACACTCGAAATTGACGCTTTATTTAGATGCTGTATATATCTATACTAAAATATCCAACAAAAAATATACATACTTATATAAAATTTCATAAAAAATTGGATTTTTTTGTATATTTTTGCATTTTTTGGTATCTGTTGATATCTTTTTTGGAGAAAGGGTATAGATAATTGCGCTGTTAGATTAATGATTTTTTTCTTTACAAACAATAACCCATATAATAAAAATTTAATAATTGTTAATATTATTAGATTATACGCTATAAACACTTATAAGTGTTTATAGCGTTGGTATAGAGGAGGTAGTGTAAATGAGGAATAAAGTAGAAATTTTTAACTTAACAAGAGGGTTTTAATCACAATAAATTTTAACAGGAAAATTATACTGTCAAAGAAGGCATTGCATCAAAAAAATTAAAAAAAAGGTTGACGGGATTATATTAATAGTATAGTAATAGTAGAGTGAGTAAGGTACTATAAGCATCAGGAAGTTAAATAAGAATGAAAATGGAAATAATTAAGTTAGACCCAAAATTTAAACCCTTATATGCGAATCTCTTAAAGTTGGGTATTACAAAATACTTAATTTCTAAAAATTTTAAATATTTACGTATAGAGAAGAATATAGACCAACTATGGGCGGAATATCAAGAAAATATTAGAAACTTTGCTTCCAGCAACTATCGCGAACTAGCTTTACTCTTCACTGATTCGGATTATGCAGAAGAAACCTTAAAGGCATTTTTAATGAAGTTGTTTTTAGATGGAAAAGAAAAATTTATCGAAATATTAGGTGAAATACTTATTGACTTTGCTCAATGGAGTAGTGAAGAAAAAGATTTTAACAAAATCAAAAAACCTCTTTTAGACCTAGGATACCATGAAGAAGTATTAGGCCCTATATTTTCTAAACTTAAAAAGGAATTACCTAGTACAGAAAAAATCGCAAAAGAATTAGCATTTTCAGAAAATAAACTGGCAATTGATAAGACTCTTTGTTTTGTTTTAATGCCACTTGCTGATGAATTTATACCTATTTATAATGTAATAAAAGAAGTTGTAGAAAATTCCAAATTAAAATGCATAAGATCCGATGAGATTTCTAGGCCAGGAATAATAATTGAAGACATATACGAAAACATCCAGAAAGCGTTTATTTTAATTGCAGATCTTACAGGCAAAAACCCAAATGTGTTTTATGAGCTTGGATTCGCACATGCTATTGGTAAAGAAGTTATTCTAATAACACAAAATATAGAAGATGTCCCTTTCGATGTTAAGCATCATAGATGCATTACTTATGAAAATTCTATATCTGGAGCTGAACAATTAAGAACAGGTCTAAGTAACACTCTAAAAGAAATATTAAAAATTAAAATGTAATAAGCCCAATTTAATTTAATACTTCGTAAAATACATATAAAGCGAAACATACAAGAATTAAAGAAGGGTATAAATAATTGCGCTAAAGGATGGTATGATTTATGAAATTCGTTTATTTAGATGAAAGCGGAACAGGATGGGAGCATATTTCTGTAATGGTAGGTATAATTGCCGATGCATATAGAATGAGACAGACAAAAGAAGACTGGGAAAAATTATTACAAGAGTTAAGCAAGATTATAGGTAAAAAAATTTCCGAGATTCACACGAATCGCTTTTACTCAAGGAATGGTATTTGGAATAAATTAGAACCTAAACAAAAAGAAGACACTATTACAACCATATTCGAGTGGTTGAACGGCAGAAAACATCAAATAGTTTATACAGCAGTTGTTAAAGACAAATTTCATAAAGATCTGAAAAATAATGAACGACTTAATGAAATCGGGTCATTGTGGCGATTTATGGCTCTACATATAGCATTATCTTTACAGAAAAGCTATCAAGGAGGAAAAAGAGGTAAAAGTAGAATTGTTCAGAATAAAGGAAGTATTTTATTAATCTTTGACCATGCAGGTAAAGAGGAAGAACAATTTACAAACTTATTATTATCACCACCAAATTGGACAGATACGTATTACAATAAAATGCCAAACCAGAAGAAAATGAATCAAATCATTGATGTACCCCACTTTGTAAACTCTCATCAAGTTGGTCTAATTCAACTTGCCGACTTTATTTGTTTTTTTCTAAGAAGATATATCGAACTTAAAATGGGTATTACTAAGCCAAAATATGAAGACGAATTATCAAAAATACAAAAATGGATAGAATCAATCTTTAAGCTGGCCATACCAAAAAATAATATTTTTTTAAGCAAAGGACGCTGTGAATGTTCTAACTTGTTTTATGAATATGCTCCAGATGTAATCAAAGAAAATACTACTATCAAGCAGTAGTTCCAATTTGATATAAAAATACCCATAAAAAATAAGATGAAAAATCCAGAAAAGCTTATTTTTATATATAATTATCAATATTTGTATTTTTTTAAAGAAAAAGATACAAATTATTATTTTGTTATTATTAAAACTTTTGCAATAGTTACATATGTTTTGTTTTTGTAAGTAAATGTAATTTCATCTTCTTTAGAAATTGTTTCTTTATCAAAAAAATCATCAATTTTTTTAAACACAAGATTAAAATCTCTTTTTAGTTCCCAACTTTTTTCAGGATTGTCTTTATCTAATAATATGACATATAATCTATTATCATCTCCAAATCTTTCGGCTCCTTGATTTTCGTACATCCATATTGCTAATTTAGTAGGATTGGTTATTGTATCGACAGGATTATATCCACGAGGTAAATATGTTACTTTTAAATCAAAAGGTTGGTTATTAAAGAAGATGTCAATCCCTTTAACATTTTTTATAGTGGGAATTACTTTTGAATGAGAACTTATGTGGTCTTCAATTAATACTGTTGTCCAATGGTTAAACCAAGTGCATATAGCATAATTTGTTATATCATCATGAAGTTTTGCTTTGACACTATTTAACAAATCTTCGTATCGGACAATTCTTCTTACATATTCAGTTTGGATTTTTTGATCTAATTGTCCCTGAACTGCACCCCAAGAAAAAGTTTTTACTTTCATTAACTCTTTTTTTAAATCATCATCGGATATTATATTTCTTCTCTCTTGTATTTTTTCTGCATATACTTGCTTAATAAAATTATTAATAAAGTCATCAAGCGACTCTTTATTATTTTGTTTAATTTCTAATATTTTTTTTATAATCTCTGCAGATGAACCCTTGTTAGTGATTTCTAGCTTTGATGCAAGAATCTTTAACTGAGGAAGGGGAATGCAATTAAGTTTAAGGTTTAAAATTTCTTTTTGAGTTAATAATGGCATAAATATTTCACCTATTCTTTTTTAAATATCATTATGTATTCGTGTTTGAAAACGTAAAAACCACCAACTAACGCTCTATATCGCCAAAGCGATTTTTGATTTCTTTTTCCCCTTGTTTCTTCGAAATTTTTGACAACAATGCTTTTTAACAAGAAGTTTCTTTTTATCACTTCTTGCATAGAGTAAAAACCTAAAGGTATCCACTCTCCTTTTGAATACTTATCGCCAATAACTAACACAAGATATCTATCTTTTTCCAAATATGGAGATATGTTATCTACTACTTGACCAAACATTTCTAAAAAATGCTCTGTACTGTTGGTATTAGATAAATCGTTTGCGTCATTTGAAAATTTAATAATATCGGAATAAGGTGGATGCATAATAATAAGTTGAAATTTATTGATATTATTTTGTTTTAAAATTTTTTCCAGATTAATTGTTTTACTATCACCAGTAATAACATCTGTAATTACACTATCTTTATTGCTTTCTTTTTCAATTGCCTCTTTAGCTTTTTGTGCTACATTAGAATTAAGTTCTATACCAATCCCATTCCTACCTAATCTTCTGCATTCAATTAGTGTCGTTCCACTTCCAAGAAAAGGATCTAAAACCCAATCGTTTTGCTTTGTGTATCTTAACATCATTTGGTGTGGTATTTGAGGTACAAAATTACCCCAATACCATCCAAGATGAGCACCTGATGTATCTCTTTTGTCTAAAATCCAAAGGCTATCAGTGGTTATGTCATTATATTCTTTCCATCTTAAAATATTAATATCGTTAATTTTGCTTGTTTTAACTTTTTGGATGCTATTTTTTAACCTTTTTATATAATACCTAGCTCTTTCTATTGTTTGTGAATTAAGAATTTGATCTAATTCTACAATCAAAACATCTTTATATAAAGATATTTGATCTTGGCTTGATTTTGCAGCAAAAATTGAACTTTCAGTGTTTTTATGATTTTCTATGCCCGCTTTTAAAGTACCAACTCTATTCTTAAGCAATAATAAATCATTTATATTGTTTATTTCTTCTAAAGTTTGAATAAATTTTTCTTTACTTAAAACAAGAGGCGATTTTGGTGGAAACAATTGTGTTTGTTTTGGCCATAACATTATGGTAGTATTTTACAGAATAATAATACTTTGTCAAAGATTTAACAACATTCCAGTGTATTACAATGGAGACGGTGATAAAGTCTATAACGCTAGAAAAGTATTATAAGTTTGCATAAATGTTTGGAATAAGAAAAAACTTGATTTTGGTATTGACAAAAGGGGACAGTAACAATATCCATGAATACATATTCTAATTGAAGAAGGTGAAAAAATGACAACGACGCATGTTTTTATCGTAAACACAAATACATTCAAGTATCATTTGGAATATCTTTTTGCAGGGACTGGAGCAAAAGATAAAACCATTGATTTTAATAACAAGCCATCCACACCCTTAGAACCTCAAACCGAGAATAATTTAGTTGAAATGATTGCTGACTCTCAAAGAATTAGAAAGGGAGATTTTATTATTTTTTACTTGCAACAAGATTCCTCTAAAAAAGTTTGGGAGGGTAAATTTTATGGAATTTTTAAAGCTAAAGAGGATTTATCTTTTTTAGACAATAACGACTCTAGTCAGTTTTTAAAAACAGAACTAAAAAAGTCATTAACATTTAGAACTTTAATTGAGCCTTTTAAGGTTTATCCAAAAGGTGTAACTGAATGGGAAGCATTAGATGGAATAAATCATATTCAATCACCAAATCAAATGCTTTGGAGTTTAATTTACAGAAAACTAAAAGGTAATCGTGGCAATACTATGATTACAATATATGAAAGCGAAAGACTTTTTAAATTATTGAGAGATAAAAATAATCACCAACCACTTTTAGAACAGAAATTTACTTTTAATCTTAAGACTCAAGAAATAGAACAAGGCAATACTACAAACGATTACACAGGAAGAAAAGAAACAATAAATATTCTTCCAAGATTGATTCAAAAATACAAAGACAAGAAAGCATTTGAAGCTCATTTACAAGCATATATTGTCCAAAATATTGCTAGAGGAACTAATAAAAGTTTGGATGATATTTTGCTTAATGGTTTGACCTTAGAATGGTTGGGGAATGAGGTTTTTTGTGGCGTAGGAATGCAAAGAATAGATATAATGCTCTCTTTGCTTAAGGAGGACATTAAAATTATATTACCTATTGAATTAAAAGCTGCTATAGCAGAGACTAATAATGTTATTCAAATTCAAAGGTATGTTGATTGGTTAGAACAATATTATATTCCAAATAGAATAAGCGACATACAACCAGTTTTAATTTCTATGAAAATTGCTAATAAAACATCGAAAAAGTATAAAAAAATTATAGAAAGTTTTAAACAATTCAATGAAAAGAACAATATGTGTATCCCTATAAAATATATTGAATATGAATTAGTAGAAAAAGAAAAAGGAGAAGAAGAAAAAAAATTTGATCTTAAGTTTCAAGAAATAAAATACTAAACTCACCCTTACAGAGAAAATTGAATGACGGAAAATAAGAAAAAACTATGGCAACATACATGCACCCCCTTTTGCCAAGTCAAAAATTTCTAATTTTTTATTCTTCATTTACGCTGCTTCCTGTATAGTAGTCTTATAAACACTCATAGGTGTTTTATAGCAAATATTATACAGATTTTATCGCAAAAATGGTACAATTTTAAAAAATGATTTTACCATTTTTATCTTATGCTTTAAGATTTCGTAAAATACATATAATAAGAAATTTTAACCGCTTAGTAAAAAATAGAAAGGCTTTATAATGTATTTTTATGTTTTGCTGTTGCTTAAGTTTGTGGCTTAATTTTTCGTATTATATCCAGATAATACGAAAAATTAAATATTAGCGTATACTTTTGTTGTGCTTTCTCTATTGTGCCCAAGCTCATTTGAGACTTCGGTTTTGCTTGCACCTTGAGAAAGTCTCTCTTGTGCATAAGAATGACGCTCGCTATGATAATGGTAATGCTCATTGTTATATGCTTTATTGAATTCGTCTTTTACATTCTTTGCGAAATTATATTGTTCTTGCAAATACGCTGTGGGTATAAGAGAGCGTAAATTGTTTTCTTTTTGAAAATCTAGAGCAGATTTTAAAGCTTCTATTTGCTTTTCAGTCCTGATTTTTATATCGCGACTTCGAGAGTTTTTAGTGCCGTCCTGACCTGTTAGGTGAAGAGTATTTGTTCTTAATGCTTGCTCTATGGTTTCTCTTTTTATACTCAGGCTTTCTCTTAACCTAAGTCCAAAAGTGTGCTGTAGCATTACGCTGTGCTGTAAAGCCTGCGCTCTTATGTCATCGCTTTTTTCTAATAAAAAAGACATAAAAGCATTATGCGTGTTTTCAGATACTGCACGATTAACATATTGAAATGAGCCACGCGTAAGTCCAAATTGGCTTTGGCTTATGGTTTGCAAGTTTTTATCCAAAAAATGATCTACATATTCAATTACGCGGTTTAAAGCTGAAACATAAGTCTCAGCTGTGTGGCGGGACAAAGAGTTTGTTTGCACACGCTCTTGTAAAATTGCTATATACGACTCTATCGTTTGCTCGTCAAGTCTTTTTAGACCCTTGACGCCAAGCTCATCTCTGAGCTGGTTTAGGACAGTTTCAATTTTAGACTCAATCGCGCTACCTTTGCTGAAAAACTGACTAACATTGTATGCGACATAGCTTGCCTTTTTTGGTGTTTTTATATCAGTTTGCACGGTTGCTTTCATATAGCCTCCTTAAAAGGTTTTTTATATATTCTACTTACCTACCTGTAGAATATATAAAAAACCTTCAAAAAACAAAAAGCCCGCCAAAAGGCAGGCGGGCAAATGGTGGATATAATCCACACAAACTACAAAACTAGAGCAACTTTAAAATTTCATTCTTTTGCTGTTCGCTGATGTTGTCTATTTGCAATATATCAATGATTTTCAAAAGCTTTTTTTGTTTTGTTCTTGCTATACTGCTTGTAACATTTACTGGAATTTTAAGGTGGGCTCTTTGAAAAAACTCTCTAAGCGACAACAAATATTTGCGCTTTGTTGAAGTACTCTTTGAGTTTAAGTGTATAGAAACAAAACTTCTATAATGGTCATTAGTAATGTCGTGAATTTTCTTTACTCCAAGCGTTTCACAATATCTTAAAAATTTTAGAACATGGCTTTTGCGCTCGTTCTCAGACTTTTTTGTAACATTTGTTTTTTTCCTTAAATACACTTTTAAGTTGTTCAAATATTCACTCGTAAGTGATGGCATAAAGCGACCTCCTTTCTCTCGGACTAAATGCGTGCGAGAGCATTTTTTGGTAAATGTCTAAGACCTGTTTTTTGCATACGCTTGGCACAGGAGAGCCAATGGCTATAGTATAGCCGATGTATGTAAAGCCACGCTGTGGCGAATTAAGGAGGATAGCTTTTGTTTTTTTAATGTATATAAAATAATAAATACTATTAAAACAACAAGTTCGAAAGTCCGACAAAATTGATTAAAAATGTAAAAAAACAAATTTTTCACATAGCTATATTTTTATTGTTTTTATAATGTTTTTGATGTATTTAGGTTTAAGAGAATAAATTATAGGTTGGATTAGTCCGATAAAGAAAAAGTTAATTTAACAGTATTTACGCTTGCTGTCTCTTGCTTAACAGCAAGAAACAGCAAGCTGTCTGTTGAATAAATTAAGCTTTTTTAGTTAGTCGTTGCTACTCAATTAAAAATCAAAAAGCTAAAAAATACGCTCAATAAGGTTTACTCAGTAAGAAAATAAAGGTAGGCTAAAAAATAGACACAGCACTCAATTAAAGCTTTTAAGCTAAATATACATTCTAATTTCTTACAGCTATGCGCCGTTCGTCCCTGCAGGCTTGCCAGACCCCAAAGATACTCCCTTGCATACCCGAGTGGGTAGATAAGCATAACAAAAAGGTAAGCAAGGATTTTGAAAAGGCCAAAGGCCTAAAAAGTTATTAATATTATAATACCTTGGAAGAAAATGTCAAGAGTAAGAGAAAAACACCTGACGCCTCGCGTCGGAACGACGCTTCGTTGTCGCCTTGCGTTCGCTACAG
>Ga0315298_1010572_pt1 | contig 11097 bp, 13 predicted proteins | sample WHS_1_MG_FD_203077 | JGI IMG/M metagenome (GOLD analysis project Ga0315298, IMG submission 203077) | Extremophilic microbial mat communities from Washburn Hot Springs, YNP, Wyoming, USA - WHS_1_MG | ecosystem: Environmental > Aquatic > Thermal springs > Hot (42-90C) | place: USA: Wyoming... | reverse complement strand
GTCTCCTTCCCGTAGGCGTTGACGAGGCGCCTGGAGATCTCCGGCCCGATCCACTTGCAGTTCTCCATCAAGTAGGACCGGATCGCGTCGAGGTCGGTGGGATACGACACGCGGTAGTCGGTGAAGGCGAACTGCTCGCCCCAACGCGGGTGCCGCTCCCGCCGCCCGCGGAAGGTGTACTCCAGGCCGACCTGTGGTGAGAGCATGTTGCCCTTCACTGTGGTTCCGTCGTCCAGAACCCCGATCAGAAAGTTCGCCTGGTGGAACTTGATGGTCGATAAGACTCCCTGGAGTTGCTCGTGGCCGTCGCGCATGGGTCCCTCATGAGTTGGGCAGCCGTCTGGCAAGGATTCCCAGGAGGATCTCCGTGATGTCCGCATTGCGGATTCGGACGATGCGCCAGCCCATGCTGGCGAGGACCTGGTCCCGCATGCGGTCTCGCTCCTCGATGCGCGATTCGGCGTGCTGCTTCCCGTCGATCTCGACGTCGATCTTCAGCTCGGGATGACCAAAGTCGAGTTTGTAGGGCGGACCCACCTGACCCGATAGAACGCAATACTGCCGCTGGAACCCCAGAGGTTCGAGAAACACCCAGGCAAGGTCCTCATAGGGCGGCGGGGCCTGCCGGTTACCCATTGCGCCCAGAGGACTCTTCAGCACTCCCGCGCGGTACAGAGCCTTGGTCTTGGCGGAGAGGTGCGCTCGGAGCTCCGGATGCTCTCGATACTTCTGGAGCGCCGCCTCGCGCATCCGCTTCCGCCATTCGGGACCGTACCGCGCCTCTTGCTGCCTGACAAGGCGCATGCGGGCGGCTTTGGAAAGAATGGCGCTCCAGGGCCGGTCCGGAAGCGCCCGAAGTAGCTCCTCTGGCGCAGCGGTTGGGTATCGCACCCGAAGAATAGCCTCTTCTGCCGAAGTCCATGAATGCCGCATCGCCGACGCCTAAAAAGGCAGGTCCGATTCCGAATCGTCCTCGCCGCCCGCCTGCTTGGCCTTCGGCGCTGCCGTCGCGGGCGCACCGTCGGCGCGGTCGTAGCCGGCGAAGGGGACTACGTTGCGCTGCTTCGTGTTGCCTTCGTAGTCCTCGTACTCCTCGGTCTCGACCGTCACGTAGCAACTCCGCCCCTTGATCAGGGCCGGCGTGAGGTCGAGTTCCCGGGAGACGTCGAGCCCAAGGCGGGAGCAGATCAACTTCACCCGCTTGAGCGCCGCGTCGCTGAAGACCATGTTGTCGAAGATGTAGCGTCCCCGATGCGGGCCAGACTCCACCACGAAGCGGAGCTTCCACATCTCGTCGCCGTACTGGGTGGCCGCTTCCTCTACCTCCGCCAGCCGGCAGAGGTATCGCCCGTCCGGCAGCGGGGAGAAGTCCTGGACATCGTCCACTCGATTGAAATCAATCCTGGGCATGCTCATGTCTCCTGAATCGAAGTTGTGGCCCCGTCTTTGGAGGCGGAAGCCGATCGAAACTTGGCGAGGATGATCCTCGCGTTCTCCTCGGTGAGTTCGTCGAGGCTCTCGGCCCCGTAAGCGGCCAGCCGCCGGGCTACCTGCTCCGGTGTAATCCCGAAGCGCGCGATCTCGTCGCGAATCTGCCGTTTCTGCTCCTCGGTGGCGAACAGGGTGGGCCGTGCCTTGCGCGCCAGCGTCTTCTTCCCGAAGATCTCCTCCAAGCGGGCGAACGAGCACTCGAATTCGCCAGGCGGGAGCCGGTTGGAGCGATCCTTCAGGCACTCGCCCAGGAACCGGCCCTTCTCATCGCGGTAAAGGCGCACGATGGTATCGAACAGATAAGGCAGCGACTTCTCGCCGTCGAAGGTCTCCCCGATGGCCTTCATGAAGGCGCCGTCCGCGTACTGGACCTTCTGCCGCGCGGTGACGATAACGTTCATGTCCAGCGCAATGAGCTTGCGGATGAGGTCCTTGAACTCCGCCTTGACCGTCATCCAGTCGCGCGGCTGGAGATCGTAGAACTCGAACTTGTAGCCCTTGGAGCCCTTGTTCCGGCGCAGGAAGATGTCCGACCATTTCTTTTGCAGCGCGTCCCAGTAGACCGTGATCGGGTCAATGACGAGGGTCCGGTACGAGTGCGGATACGTGAGCAGCCACTCGACTGCCCCCATCACCTCGTCCGCTGTCGAGGCCCGCAGGACGTCGAAGTCGAACGATTCTCCGTAGAGGTCGGTTCCGCCCTCGAGGTCGATGACCACGGGTTTGGGGAACTGCAGCGCTAGCGTCGTCTTGCCCACGCCGGAATCGCCCCAGAGGAACAGCTTGAGTCGCCGATCGAGCGACCGAGCCTTCTGGAAGGGCGATTGGGCGTCTTGCTTCTTGGAGAAGTCCACATGAATGGGCCTCTCCTTGTTCGTCGCAGCCACGCCCTCCGGTGCTTCTGCCTCCTGCGCCGCGGGCGCGGGCTGCGGCTCATCAGGCAGCGTCACGTTCGTCTTCACGATTTCACCTCCCGTCTTTCCGTCTCATGCAGCGGTCCCAATAGCCGCAGTAGCGCGGGCTACAGTGCCAGCCGTTGGGGTTCGGGTAGAAGATCCCCGAAGCAATGGCCTTGCCGGCCTGCTCGATCAGATTGAGGAGCCAACGGCAGTCGCCGTTTGTGCGACTCGTGTGGAGCTGAACCGCCCTGGGGTTTCTGGTCTTGACGATGGCGTCCATGCGCAGCCCGGGCTCAATCACGCCGCGAGTGGCGCGGAACCCGAGGGCGTAGATGGTGAACTGGAGGTCCTTGTCCAGGTCCTCCTGTTGCGGCATCTTGCCGTAAGCCTTGTTGTCGGCAATGGTCCCGTCGCGTTCGACCAGGTCCCACACGCCCGTAAGGTCGAAGGGGAAGTCCTCGCCGAGGCGGACGGTGAACTTCTCCTCGACGAGGAGTGGCCGCACCGCCGGCGCGATGGCTTTGTGGTGCGCGGCGACAATGGCGGTTCCCTGGTCCTTGAGCTTGCCGGGCTTTTCGCCTGGCTCGAGGGCGACCTCTTCACTTGCGAGCGCCGCGTCGAACTGGCTCACGAAGAACTCTTGCATTTCTCCGAGAGCTAGGTCGCAATCGGAGTGGATCTTCTGGCGGTAGTTGAACTCGACGGTTTGATGCCACACCCGGCTCTGGACCATCGCTCCCGTGGGAGGAACCTTCAGCCCGTGGATGTAACGGTACTCGTACTGCCGGGGACAGCGCAGGAACATGTTGAGCTGCGTGTAGCTCAGTTGCCGCTTCTCCGGACGGCCTTCCGCCGGCACGGGCGCGCCGCGATTGACGGCCGCCTCAGCGAGATTCGTACTCGAAGGCGGCATCTCGTTCATGTCCTTGCGCCTGCCTGTGTTTCGGCGACGGCTCGGGATCGCAGTTGCCCTTCAGGTAGTTCACGATCAGATCCGCCACGGCATCCACCACGTCGTTGGTCTCTCGCTCAGAGAGCCTGCGGTAGTGGCGTTTCCGTTCGATGGAAGTTGGCGGCACCGGCTACGTCCTCCTCAGCGCGAGGAGGAAGTCCTCAATGGCCGGATGGGGCTTGAGGTTGGTCCGCCGGGGCGGCGTGCCATCCCCATCGCCTGGTGCCTTGTCCTCGAGGCGGCGGAGGACTTTCCCCCGAATCACGTCGATGTTCTTCACCAGCCGCCAAACCAGGTCGTCGTCGATCTGGCGGACCGCAACCAGGCCGCCGATGACCAGGGCCTCCTCCTCGAAGAGGTCGTTGATCAGTTCTCTCGCTTCGGTCTTGCTGATCATGGCGTCGGTCACGTCACAGGCTCCCGAAGGCTAAAAGGGGGAAGAAGCTCCCGCACGGGGACAGGCCGGCGTGGGCAATCACCGCTGTGCCACTTCAAACCGGCGAATGATTGCCTCTGCCCTCTGGCGGCGCTTCTTGGCGACCTGGTAGTCGAGCCCGGCCCCGCGAGCATAGTCCGCGACGGACTGACCGTAGACGCGGGTGCCGGCGAGGAGCAGGAAGTCCGCCTCGGAGATGCGACCCGCCTCCATGTGCTGCCGCAGGCGCTCGATCTCTTTTTCCTGTACCTCGCGCAGCTCGATGCCGGAGGTGTCGATGCCCTCCGTGCCGCCGGCAAGCGCCTCGATCTGCTCGGGCCCGGCGGAGACCTCACGATCAGCGCGTTGCCAGGCGCGCCGATACTCGTCGTGGAGGCGGTGGACCGTGTCGTTGTAGACTTTCTGCACCAGACGGTCAGGCCGCCGCCTCACGTCAATTCGGCAGAGGACCTGGAGAAAGGTCCAGATGATGTTCTGCCACCGCTCGTCTGCGTCCGGGTCCCAGCCTCGCTTTTGGAAGTGAATCGATTCCAGACCGGGCCAGAAGATCACCAAAAGAATCGCGCGCCAGCGCGGATCTCCGTCCCGGGCGTGGGCCTCAAAGATCCGGCGGAGGATCTCGTCCTTGCGCGGATCGATCGAGGTGCCCTCCCGCATGAAGGCGATGACGTCGGCCCAGGTGAAGAACTGCCGCAGGAAGGGCTCCTTCCCCTGAAGCCCTTTAAGCAGGTCGTGGTAGTTGGTGCTTTGAAGCGCCTGTTCGAGTCGTTCTCGGTCACGGTCCCTCGAGGGGCTTGCCATGACGCCTGGCCTTTCCGGCCGGGCGTCTGGCGCCTCGATTGGCCTGCGTTAGGGCGTCACGCGCCTCGTCGTTCTTGAATCACTACGTGCGACCCTACTGTCGTTCCACGTCGAGTCGCTCCTGTTTCAGCGGGTCGTCCGTAAGCTCATTCAATGCGTTGCAGCTCCTGCACACACAGTTCGCAGGGAAGCCGACGATGTACTGGTAGCCCTTGGAGAACCGGATATACAGCCGCCCGTTCTCGACGACACCGAGCAGCTTCCTACAGCGAACGCAGCGCCATTCGTGCTTCACCGGGCCTCACCCCTGCGCCTGTGCGCAAACAAAAACCCCCGAGAGGCTGGCCCAGCGAAAGGCTCCTCTCGGGGGTTCCGTTGGACGCCCTCACGGGCGTCCACTTGCATATCTTTTCGCCGGGCCGCGCCCACAACCTGAAGGCGCTACAGCCGGCGTAGCACGTGCTACTTTTGGCGTAGCATCGCTGGAGTCGTTAAGCTACTATGTTTCCCATTCGATCCTCTCCTTCGGGTCATAGCAGGGTTCCCATCCGCAGTTAAGGTTCGGGGGCTTGAGATGTTCCGCGAGGCGTTTGTCGAATTGGGCGATCTCCTGTACTACGGCCCGAATCCTCGCCCGAAACGCCTTTCGCACACGGTCGCGGTCGTCCGAGTCCCTGCGGAGCCGCCCTCCCAGGCCCGTATCGCGCTTGATGTGGTCGGCCAAGAACTCCATGTCTGCACGTATCTTTGCCTGCCTCTCTTCGTCACCAAGCTCCCTGGCGGTTTCCATCTCATCCTTGAGACGCTCGTACTCTGCCCGATAGGCTGCCAGCGCGTCCCGGTCAGAGGCCTCTCCTGCGTCGCCAAGGGGATACTGGTCAGGCGCCTTTGCCACGAGGAACACGAGCTTGGTGACAGGGAACGCTGTGCGTGGGTTCGAAAGCAGGATGTGAAGGTAGGCCGCCCCCTTGGTGGGCAGCAGGATGAAATCCTGCCCGCCGGCGAAACGGACCTCCCATGCTTTCCCCTTCCTTCGAAAGACGTAGTCGCTTGTCGTCGCGGTACTCCCGGCTGCGCCTCCCGCCTGCACTGTGGCCGGCCCTATCGGCCCAGGTCCACTGGCCGCGCTGGCATCGCACACGAGCCTTAAGAGGCAGCCCGCGGGCAGGGTTCGCTCACGGATGGCCCTCGCGTGTGTGGCGATGGCGTCGTCAACCACTTTCGTAACCTGCCGTGCATGCCTTTGGTGTAGCTCGAACAGCCTCAGACCAACGCTCTCGGGAGAGCCGTCAAGATGTAGCAAGACTCGGCTCGCCTCGCCAAAGCGGGAGAAGAACTCGACGGGTGACATCCTTGCGACCTCCGACGCCATCTCGACGTAGGCCGCTACCATGGTCCGAGGTTCCCCCTTCTGGCGCTCATCAGAAGCGGTGGACACATTTAGAGCCGGGCGCTCCCCAACAAGGAGGTTGACCTTGTACATGGCCTCCGGACCTGCCTCCTCCGCATCCCCTACCCCGGCAGCGAGGACGGCGAATCTTCGGTCGATGCATTGAGAGCAAACACCGCAATGGGGATGGAGAGTCGTCATCTCCCAGGTGTGCGTGCAGCTTGTCGTATACTTGATCAGATCGGTACAGGCGGCCTTGGCAATAAGCCGGACGACATCTGCCTTCGTGAGCCAGAGGAATGGATTCTCAACCGCGAAGCGCTTGTCCGCGACAGCGGAGAGTATCTCAGCGAAACCCTTCAGCACTTGTGGGTGTGTGGTCCGCGTCGCCTTGGCCCCGACGATCTGCGCGGTGGGGGGCAGGTTAAAGCTCACAATCCCGTTCTCGTAGAACCGGATACGCGACAACCCGAGCATTTGGGCGACTGTTCCTGCTAGCGCCATGTACAGGAAGGAGCGAGTCCTCTGGGTGAACTCCCGCCCCAGATTTTTCCGTTTGTTGATCTCCACGGCAATATGGAGCGGAGCGTCCTTGCAGTGCTGCGCCAGAAGTTTCTGCAGATGCCGGTGTCGCCTTTCCAGTTTCCGAGTGGCCTTGTGAGTAACCAGAGCGATCCGGCGCTTGTCGACAACGGCTTCCTGGATCGCGCCGCCGAGGGAGTCGAGACCGCCGGAGAACAGCACAACCTCTTCTATGTGCTGTTCTGTTGAGAAAAGACACCTTTGGCCGGAGGGTATCTCCCGCATCGGCGTGAAATCGAAGACGTACTCGTCTTCGGAGAGAAACCCCAGCGTCGAGGTCAGCATGTCCATCACCTGGGTGCTGCGCCACAGGTCCGGGTGTCGCACTGGAATACGGAAGAAAAGACGCCGCCTCCAGTCGGCACCAAGGCTATCGACACCGCTACCCCCGCGACTGACAATCTGATCTGCGCAGTACACGAAAGTCGCGATTTCGATCAGATCGGTGAAAGGCCCTGGAACGTCGCCCAGCACAGGCCAACTGAGCTCGTTGATGTCCAGGGCAATGTTGCGCCGCCCCCACAGGCGTAGCCGCAGCGGTTGCACATCTTGAAAGGGGATGCCCGAGTCGGTAGCCTCGCCGCAAATGATGGCCCGCTCATTTCGCATCGGGGCGAGCCCCTTCTTTTAGCTCGGAGCACATCTTCTGCATCGCGACGTGGGCGAAGCCAGCGGCTTCCGTTCGAGAGATTCCTCCCTTCTCCCAGTTGGTTTTGGAAAACCAGCCACCGGAGAAATCTTCAACGATCCGGGCAGCTTCATAACAGTGCTGTTTGAGGGCCCTGGAGAACTCCGCATGCTGCGCAAGGGTTGTAAACCGACGTTCCTCGCCCACATGGTGGGCAACAGCGCGGCTCAAGAAGTAGTTGAGACAGCGCTCTGTCAGCCGCGCGAAGAAGTCCCGAGCGAAAATGCTGAACTGGCGATTTGTGGCGAGTCTGGCGAAGGCGTGCTGGACGTCCTCGGCGGTGGTGCCGAAGAGACTCTCGGTTCGGGGACCGACAACCTTCGTTATGGTCTCGGCGGCCGCCATCTGCGCCATCTCACCCAGGTCTGTTCTTCCGCCGCTTTTCGCGAGTCGCTGGTCCACCGCGTCCGAGAAAGCGCCCACAACTTCCAGTAGGGAAGGTGCGTCTGACACGCTCAGTCCAGCTTTCCGAAGAGCCCCACCGAAATCGTTGGATCGGGCCGCGAGCGGAATCTGAGTGAGAAGCCAAATGGTCTCGACGAGACCCGCGTCTTCCGCAGCGAGATTAAGCCCCTTTTCCGCAGCAGCAATCGTCGCATTGGCGATCTGAGCGGCACCGGCGCCGCAATCAATGAGACCAACGACCTGCTGCCACTTTCGTGTCCGGGGAAGATCCCCGAGACGGAGGTGACCCATTCCCCAACCTCATGCTTGCCGCTGACCGCGACCTGGGCCAGCAGAACTCGTACCTTGATCAAACCTGGAGCCGAGCAGGACGATGGAGCGCGCCTTGTGTGCTTCGCGCCTGATGTACCCCTTTTCTTCCAGGGCCTTGAGCAGGTCGAAGACGCTAGAGCTCTTCGTGCCGAAAGCCGCCCCGATCTCACGTACCGTTGGCGGTATGCGGTTCCGGCGGATGAAGTCCCTCATCCATTCAAGCGTCTCCCGCTGGCGCGGGCTTAGATCATTCCTTCTGCCCAATTCCACACCTCCAGTCCCACCGGATCGCCGCCCGACCGGCAACACCGTGCACTTCGAGGTCGCAGACGAATAGACCAGTATACCTAACATACGTTAGCAACACCACGTTTTTGCTCCGATTACCCCGGTTCCCCCCATGTGGCTCTTGGCGGCCTTTTCCGTGAGTGGAGCACGAGCGCAACCCCCTGGGATCTTTATGAATTGCCTTGCTACGGCGCGGCCCACAGAGGTAGGGGTGTCAGTTGGAAAAGGCACGTAGCGTTCGCGATTCCAATAGGTTACGGACGATGCCGACGCCAAGGCCGAAGGTCAGGACGGAGCCGGTCTACGCCCGGGCGGCCGCCGATGATGCCGCCGGAACCGCCTGCGAGGCCCAGGTCCGGGAGGCCCTCCGCCTCGTGGAGGACACCGGGAGTGCGGCCCTCGACACCGACGCGCGGAGGTCCCGGCTGAACGCCAACCGACCCGCGCTCCTCTGCCCGCCGGCCGACGCCCGCCGAGGCGGACTGCGCCGGGCGCTCGTCCGAGACCTCCCACGCTTGGCCCGGAGCGCCGGGTTCCTGGAGACCACCCTCGGGGAACTTCGCGCCGCTCGCGTGGAACTCGTGACCGCCGGGAGGACCGACTGGCGTGCGTAACGAACGCGACAGCACCCGCTACGAGATCAATTCTTCTGGGCATGTCTCCGTCGCGCGGCCCGGGGGGCCTTTACCGGGTGGAGGAATCCCGCTCGGTGAATGCCTCGCGCGACGTAAACATAAGGCGGCGACGCCGCCCACAGATGCACTACGAGGTATGCCTTGCCTCCTCGCGGGACGGCGTTCCCCCGGGCGAGGTCAACCCCTACCGCTCCATGGACGAGGAAGAGCGGGAAGCGATGCTTCTCGACTCATTTCTGCGCATCCTGCGGGAACCGCTGGAACGGCAACAAATGCCGTCCGGCCCGAGCCCGCATTCGGAAGTGACTTGATCCATCGGGAACGCCATGCCTTCATGTGCGAGGGAGAGATGCCCGAGCGAGCTGGGGCATGGTCATGAAACCGAACGAGAAGTCCCCGAAGATGCAACGGGTCGCCCTCTACTGCCGGGTCTCGACCGACAAGCAGGCCTCCAAAGAAGACTCCTCGCTTGACACCCAGCGGGATCGCCTGATCCGCTACATCGAGGAGAAGAAGCGCACGGGCCAGAACTGGACGCTCGCCTACGAGTTCGTCGAGGGCGAGGAGAAGGACGGCACGCGGAAGGGCCGTTCCGCCAAGAACCTGGACCGGCCGGGGTTCTCCCAGCTCATGGAGAAGGTCCGGGCCCGCCTCGTGGACATCGTCGTCTTCACCAAGATCGACCGCATCTCGCGCAACGTGGTCGACTTCCTGACGCTCGTCGAGGAGTTCGAGCGCTACGACGTCAAGCTCGTCTCCCTCAAAGAGGAGATCAACACCGCCTCTGCGTCGGGGCGCGTCATGACGACCATCATGATCGCGTTGGCCCAGTTCGAGCGCGAGCAGATCTCGGAGCGCACGCGCGAGAAGATGGCGTGGCGTGCGGGCAAGGGGCTGCCCATCGGACCGCCGCCCATCGGCTACGAGATGCACGAGAAGCGGTATCGGCTCGTGCCGAAGGAGGCCGGCTGGGTCCGCTTCCTCGACGCCGCCTACCTCGACACGCGCAGTCTGAACAAAGTGGCAAGGATGGCCTACCAAAAGGGCATCCGCTCCCGTAAAGGCCGCACACTTTCCAAGGACGCTATCTCCCACATCCTGCGGAACCCGATCTACGTCGGGCTGATCTCGTACAACGGCGAGACCTTCAAGGGCAGCCACGAGGCGATCCGCGACCAGGCGACGTACCGGCGGATTCTCGATCTGCTCGAGCAGAACAGCCGCCGGAACGGGAATGGAAAGAGCAAGGCGAAGCAATACGACTACCTGCTCCAGGGCCTGGTCCTGTGCGGGTACTGCGGCGGGAAGATGGTCCCCCGGACCAGCCTCGGCCGGGGCGGCAACCCGTACCATTACTACATCTGCAGCCGCGCGGACAAGACGGCCGGCCTCGACTGCAGGCGGAACTACCTGGACGCCGTCGAGGCGGACCGGCACGTCCTCGCCTACGTGAAGGAGCTGGCCCTGCGGGACGACCTCGTGCGGAAGCTGTGCGAGGACCGCGACGCATCTTTCGCCGAATCCCTCCGGGCGCTGCAGCAAGATCGGGACCGGGTGAAAGAACAGCTGGCCGAGAACCGGCGGCAGGCGACCAACCTCGTGAAGATGATGGCGCGCATGGAAGCAGAGCCTCCTGAGGCCATGCTGCTTCAGTGCCGGGAGCTCGAACGGGAGAAGAAGGACCTCGAAGAGACCCTGTCCCGGATGGGCGACGAGATCTCCAAGCTGGAGGAGACCTCGATGCGGGCGGACTTGGCCGGCAGGACGGTTCGGTACCTCTCCGGCATCCTGGACCATCCGGGGGTCACGCCAGACCACCTTAAGGACTGCCTCCCAAAGTTCATCAACTACGTGACCTGGCGAAAGGAAGCGAACGCCCACACGGGCCGCTTCGAGGTTGCGCTCTTCGAGCGTCCCTTCCGCGCCGACCGGGGCCGGCTCTTGCGCGAGGTGGTCGAAGAGTTGGTCGGCGAGCCCAGCGGGAGCAGCAGGAACGGCCACAGCCCGTCAGGGGGACAGGAACCGGGACGGAATCGACTAAGTGTGGCCCCGGAAGCGCCGGGTGCGCAGCCGGGTATGGTTTGGGGTGGGTGGTGGGGTTCGAACCCACGGCCACTGGAACCACAATCCAGCGCTCTACCAGCTGAGCTACACCCACCGCTGGTTCAATATGATTCTACCAAGAACCTGCTTTTCTGCGCGTCGGTTCTAAAGCTCG
>Ga0315298_1010571_pt1 | contig 11097 bp, 9 predicted proteins | sample WHS_1_MG_FD_203077 | JGI IMG/M metagenome (GOLD analysis project Ga0315298, IMG submission 203077) | Extremophilic microbial mat communities from Washburn Hot Springs, YNP, Wyoming, USA - WHS_1_MG | ecosystem: Environmental > Aquatic > Thermal springs > Hot (42-90C) | place: USA: Wyoming... | reverse complement strand
ACAGATATTTTGTCAAGTATTTTTTTCTTAATAATACTTTTCTTCGAACTGGAAAGATTTATGAAGAAGAATCTCAGCAGTAGAACTCGGGCAGATCAAAAGAAGACTTTTTCAGAGGTCTCTTTAAAAGGATGAAATATCGTATTGGATACAGGAATAACAGAATCTAATAGTTTACCTTTAATCAAAAAATTATCAGGTGTTGCAACCAAAAGAGGTGCTGAACCAGAGAGTCCAGAGTGCCAGGTGCATCCAAGTCCTAAATAAGCTGCAGCAACAAGTAGTCGATAATCAACCTTTGGATTACGTCTGACAATAAATAGGGCAAGCATTGCACTCCCAATCAAACTTAATCCCCAATTTAGCCATGCAAGAATCATCGAAAAAAGAGACATAACGATAATTGCTTGCCATGGTTTTTCAGGATTTGACCAACCTGAAAGTCCATCCATTAATCTTCTTATAGGGGGAGAACAAGCAAGAATATATCCTGTCATCATTATTAGACACATTTGCATTGCAAACTCAAGTAAAACCCAGAATCCCTTTCCCCAAGCTTGAATGGACTGATAGGCCCGAGAACCAATGCTAACTTCTGGTTTAAATCCCCATATAATAGCGAAAATATAAGCAACAATACTTAGTATGATTACAATAACAAGGGCATCAGGAATCCATCGTTCAGTCCATTTAGTGAGGGCATCTCCCCAATCTTTCAAAAACTCAAATGATCCTTTAACTTCTTCCTTTTTTTCTGCCATAATCCTTTCCCTCCTTTCAAAATTGATTTTATTGATATTGGTTTAAAAATGATAAAAATTTTTGAAATAATCACCTCCTTTCTTTAATCTATCCCATATCAAAACTTCATTATTTTGTCAATTTATATTTTTCAGTTATCATTTTAGAAAATTGTAAATTTTAAATAAATTTGCTTACTAAAAATTTATCCTTATAATAGATCTTGATATTCTTTTTACATCTTTCAAACAAAGATATTCTCTTGAGTGTCGATGTATTTGATAAGGCCACTCTTATTTTGAAAGTTAAGGCATTTTTACTTCATTAATCCTGGGAGGAAGGTAACAATCTGGGGAAAAACAATGATTAAGCTCAAATGACAAAAATCTGATATAAGAAATGGTATTATTCCGCGGAAAATAGTATACATTTGGACATCTTGGGCTATCCCTTTAATAATAAATACATTCATTCCAACAGGTGGAGTAATCAAACCAATCTCCATGGCTCGTACCACAATAATTCCGAACCAGATGGGATCGAAATTAAGTGTTTTAATCAAAGGGTAAAATATTGGCACTGTAAGAAGAATCATCGCCAAAGAATCCATAACACAACCCAAAAAGAGATAGATAATCAATATAAGTATTAAAATTAAATATCGATTTATAGGTAAACCACCTATCAGAGAAGCTAATTCGAAGGGAACTCTGGTGAGCGCCAAAAAATAGCCCAGAATCATCGCCCCGAGAAAAATTACAAATATCATGGCTGTGGTTTTAATTGAACCTAAAACACTTTCTTTAAAATTTGGCCAATTCAAGCGTCTTCTTATCAAAGCAAATAAAAAAGCCCCACATGAACCAACGCCTGCGGCCTCAGTGGGACTAAAGACCCCAAAATAAATTCCACCAATAACCAATATAAAAAGGATAATCACAGCCCATATACTTTTCAAAGAAAAAACTTTTTCCATTATGGAACTTTTAGGACCTGGTGGCCCAAGAGACGGGCGCCATAAACATAGGATATAGATTGTAATAATATAAAAGAGTGCTTCTAAAATCCCAGGAATAATTCCTGCCAGCAAAAGCTTACCTATTGATTCATTAGTTAGGATTCCATAGATTACCAGGGGTATACTTGGCGGTATAAGAATCCCCATGGTACCTCCTGCAGCAACTGAGCCTGCTGCTAAGGCAGGATCGTAACGGTATCTTTTCATCTCGGGTAAAGAGACAGAACCCATTGTCGCGGCAGTTGCTAAACTTGAACCACTAATGGCTGCAAATAAAGCACAAGCGCCAACTGTTGCCATTGCTAAACCACCACGAAGGTGACCTAACCATTTATGTACACATTCATATAATTCCTTGCTAATTCCTGAATATAAGCAGAAAGCTCCCATGAGGATAAAAAGGGGAACTACGCTCATACCATAATTAGCAAAAGCAGTAAAGGGTACTGTTTTTAGAACAGTAAGCCCTCCATCCAATCCACTAATAAAGCTAATTCCTAAGAACCCCACCATACCCATGACAACACCTATGTGAATTCCTGAGAAGAGTAAAACTATAAGAACGATGATACCAATATAACCAATAAAAAGCGGAGCAATCACTTCAAAGCCTCCATTAATGATTCGAAAAAATCCTTTAAAGCCACAAGGCTAAGAACTCCGCAACCTAAAGAGACCGTTAGAACAAATGGAAATATGGGAATGGCGAGTACTTCTGATTTTAATCCAGAGGTTATCATCCCAATAGCACGAAGAAAGGATTGCCATGTAATAAGCCCAAATAAGGTAAAGAAGAAAATATTTATTAGGCTATTCATAAAGGCTTTTTTCCGACCTGATAATCTGGAGATTAAAAGTTCTACACTCACATGCCCTTTTTCTCTCGCACAGCGGGCTAAACCAAATGAAATCACAATGGGCATCATATATTGGGAAATTTCTATTGAACCAGGAATAGGAGAGTTAAATAAATATCTTAGAGCAACATCAAGACTTGTAAGAAACATCATAGCAACTAATACAAAGCCTGCAATAGAATTTAAAAAAGTAGATAATGAGTTAGTTAATACATTAAAGAATCGAACTATTTTATCCAACCACATATTATCATTTATTAATTAAACAGGGATAACTCTTTTTAGTGAAACATCTCACGCCATTTATCAATCTTTCCTGAGCTATATTCCTTGACGAGTCGAATGGCTTCCTCCTGAATCTTATGGGCATTTGAATAACCAGCAGCTTCCATCTTTTTCACCCATAAATCCCATAATGGTTTTCCTGCCTTTTCTATCCACCGATTCACCTCTTCCTTTGGAGGAAAATAAGTAATCATCTCCTTGCCTGCCTTTTTAATCCTATCTGGCAATACGCTCCAAGCCCTATCAAAACACCCACCACCAAATCGGATGGCTCCATTCTCACCGCTCACAGACATAATGGCTTCTTTAATATCAGGGGGAAAACTATTCCAAGTTTTCATATTCATAATTAATTGCTGGGATACACAAGTAGTAGGAACCATCGTATAATATTTAACTACCTCATAAAGTCGAAATCCAGCAATAGCTTCGCCTGGTGCTGCCATTCCATCAAATACACCTTTTTGAAGATTTTCATAACAATCTGGCATTGGAACTGTTACAGGAACACCACCTAATAATTTCATCATCTCTATTGCCATACCACCTGTCATTCGCATTTTCATTCCTTTGAAATCTTCCATAACTTTTATCTGCTTTTTTGAAGTAATAAATACATAAGGATCTGTAGTCCATACGGTAAGGACTTTCACATCCTTCCACTGATTCTGAATTTCAGGAAACTTCTTAAAAAGTGCCCATGTGACACGACTTGCAACCTCTGCATTTGGAACCATAAATGGAACCGATACTACATCTATAAGATCAAATTGAGGCGAATAAGCCCAGGCGTATAAAAAAGCGACATCTGCAATTCCTGCTTTAACAGCCTCTACAGCATCAGTCTTTGTTTTAAATAAGGAATCTCCTGGATAAGTTTGTACTTTTACTCTTCCCTTAGTAGCCTTTTCCACTGCCTTTGCCCAAGGTTCAAATCCATATACTGGTAAAGGTGCAGTGGTAGGTTGCTCGTAATGAAATTTAATGGTCCAAGTTTTCTCCTCAGTTAAACCCAAAGAAGTTACTCCTAACAAAAAAAACATAATTAAAATTCCCTTCAATAAAATTCTACTATATTTCTTCATTTTATATCCCTCCTTGTGTTTAGATTTTTACCACTTATCCTATTTCTTTCAAAAAATTGCTTAACGTTTTTACTTCAATCACGAGCAAATTATAAAAAACTTTAAAAAAAGTCAATCAAATTGAAAAGATTATTCTTTTGTTATTATGATTTTTTCATCATCCTCTTGTAATATGAATGAGAAGTATAAATTGCTGCCAGTGGGTTATGGCCTGTAATTCTGTCTTTAACTGCGAAAACTGTTGTAAGACCATCTATAAATTTAAGGAAAAGAGAGTCATGCCCAATGCAAAGACCTAACATAATGTTAAAGTCTGTTTTTGCCCTATTCAGGATCATTGCCTGCATAATGGGATTACACATCGCATCAAATTCGCCTATTTTAACCTTTTCCTCTTCTTTAAGGCCAATCCTTTCTTTTGGTACTCTTCCAACTTTACAGCAAACAGAAACCACCTCAAACCTATTGCCTTCAAGAATGCGTGAAAGAATAAATGCCTCATTGGTTAAACCTGCACAAAAAGCCAAGCCCAATTTTTTATAGCCCATCCTATGAGAAAATTCTATTAACTCCTCTAATCTGCTCTTTGTTGGAAACATGACAAAAGGTTTTACATCCCTATTGATATAGCATGAGCCCTCTTGAATAGATGCAAGTTTTGCAAATTCCCTAAATTTGGGATCATCATACTTTTTTAAAGCCTCTTTTAGCATCTTCTTCTCTTTTTTAGTCGGACACCAGATGGGTCCTTTACCACTTTCTACCTGACAAAACTTTTCAATCGATCCGCATTTTGCACAACTTGGATTTACCTTAGCCATTTAAACTTTACCTCCTTAAATTTGTATATTGCACAATTTTTTAACCTTGTGTTGAAGCTTTGAGGTGGGGGTTTTAATGCACCCTCTTTTGATATCCTTCCCAATATTTATCTCTCAAGGCTTTTTTATGAATCTTTCCTGAACCTGTTCTTGGAAGGGCTTCTATAAAATCTATTGATTTAGGCGCCTTATAATGGGCCATTCGTTCTTTACAAAATTTTATAATATCTTCTGCCGTAATATTATAGCCAGGCTTTAAAACCACAATCCCCTTTACAGCCTCTCCCCACTTCTCATCAGGAACGCCAATTACAGCACATTCAAGTATAGCCGGATGTGAATAAAGAACATTTTCAACCTCTGTTGAATAAACATTTTCTCCTCCTGTTACAATCATGTCCTTTTTCCTATCAACAATTGTAACGTAGCCTTCTTCATCCACCACAGCCATATCCCCTGTATATAGCCAACCATCTTTAATAGATTTTTCTGTCTCCTCAGGTAATTTCCAGTAGCCCTTAGTTACAATGTCTCCTTTTACAATAATTTCGCCAACCTCTTTCTCGTCTCTTTTGACCTCTTCCCCTCTTTCATTCACTACTTTTAAATCCACTGCAATAAATTCCCTGCCTGTCTTTGCTTTAAATTTAAGTTGTTCATCTTTAGGAAGTCTTTTTAAATGGTCTTTCAAAACAGACAGAGTAAGATAAGGACTTGTTTCTGTCATTCCATATGTTTGGATATAGTCACATTTAAAAGTTTCTACAATTCTTCGAACCACTTCAGGAGCTATTGGAGCACCACCGCTTAGTAAAACCCTTAGACTGCTATAATCATATTTACCAACCTCGGGATGATTTACCATTAAATTGAGCATGGTTGGAATAAGATTTGTTATTGTTACCCTTTCTTTTTCAATAGCCTCCAAAACCTTTTTAGGATCAAATTCCCTTAGCAGAATGTGTTTTCCCCCTACCCAAGTAATTGCCCATGTTGCCCAAGCATCAGCAAGATGAAAAAGAGGAGCCACATGAATCCAAACATCTCGATCTGTGAGTTGAATCTCTGCAATGGTTCCAAGGGCATGGGTCATAACATTTTTATGAGAAAGCACAACCCCTTTTGGCCGACCAGTTGTCCCACTTGTATAATATATCTGAGCAGTATCCTCTTCAGATATTAATTCATTATTCATGATTTCAAAGTTTTTATCCCCTTCAAGCTCCTCATAATATATATCTCTATCATCTTTTGATTTTCTCCCCTTTCCAGTCCAAATTATCCGACTTATCCCAGGAATTTTATCTTTAATAGAATCAATAACCTCACTGAATTGTGGATCTGAGATTAAAATTTTTGATTCAGAATCATTCATAATAAAGGCTATCTCGCCAGGTGAAAGCCTATAATTTATTGGAACTGAAACAGCGCCAATATTTGAAATACCATAATAAGCCTCTAAAAAATAATGGCAATTTGGATGAAGAATTGAAACTTTATCATCTTTCCCAATTCCAAAATTTCTCAAGCTATTTGAAAGTCTATTAATCCGATTATAAAATTCTTGATATGTGAAACGAGTATCACCGCAGACAATAGCCTCTTTTTTAGCAAAAAGTTTTAAAGCTTTTTTTAAAGTATCTTGAATAACCAATCTTTTTTCTCCTTAAAAATATTTAATCTTTTTTATCTAAAGATTCACCAATGGGTTTTACTTCTGATGATAAACGAGCTGGCCTCACTCCTATAATTGGAATGGGGCCTAAATATTTTTGACTTAGAAGACCAACTACGATTAACGCTAATCCAATTAAATCTGTTAAAAGAGATGGATGGAGAATAGCCAGTCCACCAGCAAAGAAAAGAATTCTTTCCAATACAGTAGTTCGTTTAATCCAATGCCCCATAATAGAGGCCTCAAGTGGAAACATGGCAATGATAGCTAAAATTGCTGAGAATATTATCTTTATAGGGTCACCTTGCATCAAAAAGACAGGATAGAAAACAAAAAAGAAAGGCATAATGTAACCACCAATCCCCAAACGAATAGAAATCCATGCAAGTCGTAGCCAGTTGCCCCCTGATATAGCAGCCGCCGTAAAAACAGCGATACAGACAGGGGGGGTCAATCCAGACTTTATGGCAAACCAGAAAATAAATAGATGCCCTGCGAGGGCGGGAACACCCATCCTCTCCAGGGCAGGACCTAAAACTGCTGCTGCTATTACGTAAGCGGCTGTTGTTGTCATTCCCATTCCAAGGATGATTGCAGTTATCATCGTTGCAATTAATGCCAGAAAAATATTTAAACCTGCAAGGGAAAGAATAATCTCAGAAATCTTTACTCCAAAGCCAGTGAGCGAGATCATAGTGACTGCCATTTGTACACAACTCATCATTACCATAAGCCATGCAAGGGATGTAGTAATTCCTGAGTAAAAAGCGCCTCCAACAATTTTTATCCTCTCCCATGCACCCCTTAAAGTTAAAGGACCGCCTGTTATCATATATAATGCAATTGCTACAATCAGTGACCACGCAGCACATAGCTGAGGCGGTAAAAATATTACGAGGAGATAAATCAAAAGACCGACAGGGATAAATACCATCATAACCTGCCGAGGAGCAAAAACCTCTCGAAATTTGGGAATAAGTTCTGGTGGCAATTTTCCTAACCCAGATCTCTTCGCCTCTACATAAACACCTGCCCAAACTCCTGCAAAATAAATAATGGCCGGAATTAATCCAGCAATCATCACATTTACATAAGGAATATTTAAGAATTCAGCCATCACAAATGCTCCAGCTCCCATGATCGGAGGCATGATTTGTCCTCCAGAGGAAGCAGAGGCTTCTATGGCTCCAGCAAATTCACTTCGATATCCAACCTTCTTCATAGTTGGAATAGTGAATGCTCCTGTGGTAGCCACATTTGCAACAGCCGAACCGGAAAGCATCCCGAAAAAGGCACTTGATACAACAGCAATCTGCCCTGCCCCACCAGTGAACCTTCCTCCCGTAAAACGAGCAAGATCCATAAATCCTTTACCAACTCCTACGGCAAACAGGACTGGACCAAAAATAACAAAAAGAGCAATGACACGACTTGTAAGGTCAGTAAGTAAACCCCAGATTCCCTCTGTCATTAAATAAATTTGATATAGAATCTCTGAGATACCATAACCAGAATGACCAAAAAATCCAGGAATATATTCTCCAAAATATGCATATAGGAGGAAAAGGAGGACTACAATTGGTATAACTTTTCCAAGAGCGCGTCTTGTTCCCTCAAGAAGGAGGATTGCTAAAATAGCTCCCAAGACAAGTTGATAATTTTCATAACGGCCTACAGCACGAGCCACACTTTCCCAAGCTATCATTATATAAATACATGGGATTATTGAAAGGATTAAGAAAATAATGTCAAGCAAAGAAGGTGAATTTCTTGTACCATAGATAATTTTATTTTTGAATGATGTTGAGTTATCTGAGATCTTATCTTTATCAAAAGGATAAAGAAGAAATACAAGGGCTAATCCAAATGCTAAAGAAACTCCTCCTTGAAGGAGGGGATGAAGTGCAACAGTTAAAGCTGTATAGATTAAAAAAATTGACCAACAACCAACCAGTATTGCACAAATTCCCTTCCATCCACCCTTTAGGGTCCTCATCTTTCCCTCCTTCATATTAAATTTTCATTTTATTACTTCGATATGAAAAATTCCAATGCTACCTTTATCACCAGTGGCTAAAATTTTATAAACCCCAGGTGGTGTCTTTACAGGAATTCCAGAACTAACTTCAAATACGCCATTTTTATCTGCGATAATCTCCTCAACTTTTTCTGTTCCCAAGGAGTGATGAACCTCTCCTACCGTCATAATAATTTCGACTCTCTCATCAGGAAGAAAATTCGAACCTTTTATTTTAATCACAGAGGCTGCCTTCCCTTTTGAAGGTTCAACAGAAAGGTTAGCCTGCCTTTCCATAGGCGTCTTAGGAACACAAGCTACTATAAAGACTCCTATTAAAAAATAAAAAAAGAGAATCAATATTGAGTCCTTTAAAATGTTTTTATTATCCATTGCCTAACCTCCTTTCTTTGGTTATTTTTTATATTCGGGAGGAATCAATTCTGGAGGAATTTTCTGTCCTATCTCTTGATAAAATTTAACTGCCCCAGCATGAAAAGGAACTTTTAAACCAAACTTCGATGCATTGCCAACCATATCATCAAATTTTCCTTCCTTTAATGTCGCAAGAGGCGCGACCAGAGATGATCTATTCTCCCATATAGCCTTTACTATCTTGTAGACAACATCATCAGGAACACTCTTCTGAACAAAATCAGCAATGACATAGGCATAACTGAGTTGATCACTCTTTACTGCCTTAAAGAGTCCTGCAGGGATTGTCATACTTCTATGAAGCCCTGGTTGTACCTTTTCTGCTTTCTCTATATGTTCGGGACGGATTGGAACAATTGTGATCTCCATTGCTGCTTCAATATCAAGGATTGCTGCATCCTTAAAGCCTGCTTTAAACCAACCATCAACAACCCCTGCTTTCATCGCATCAGGACTTGCTCCAAGTCCCATTAATTTATAATTAGGCTTAATATTAAGAGCCTTAAAAAAGTATTCCATATGCCATCCAGATGTTGTCCCTGGATTCATTGCAAAAGTCCTTCCTTCAAATTCCTCAACACTTTTTATCCCACTCTTTTTACTTGCAACAAGATGAATCGGTGTAAAATACCCACCCCATAGACTTCTTAAGTTTTTATCTGGTTTATCCTTCCAATCCAATATCCCTAAGTAGCTTGCTGCAGCTGCTCCAGTACTGGCAGGACCTGCATGGATTGTGCCTCGACGTATTCGTTCAAGATTTTCTACATAGCCTCCTGTTTCTACCACTGTTACAGTAATCTCTCCGGGATAAGCCTTATTAATAATCCCTGCCATTGCCACAGTATTTGCATAAAGACCTGAACGAACACTTGTTGAACCGAATTTAAATCGAAATATCTTTGCCTCAGCCGAAGAAAAAAATGAAATACTAATTAAAGAAGTCAAAAAAAACCAAAAAATCAAAACCTTCTTTCTCATAATACTTCCCTCCTTTAAATAATATTTAATTAAAATTTTTCAATAGATGGGGATTAAACCACTGCATTGGAAAAAATCATATCAATTTTTTCTAAAAATGAAAATATAAATTTTTTGAGGAGAATTATCACTCTTCTTCGCTCTTGGTTAAATCCTCAAATCTGATATCTAAACCAAGAATTCCTTGAATCTCCCCTGTTTCTTTTCTAATTGGCCCAGAAACAGTTATACAGAGAGCTCCTGTAATTTTTGAAGAGTAAAGGTCTGTTACATGGATCTTACCGTCTTTTAGAGGTTCAATAAACCAGGAACGATTAGAATAGTTCTCGCCCACCCCAACATTTTCGTATTTTGATTGATCAACAGCCTGACATATATTTCTTGTTATTTTTGTTCCACGTATATCTACTACATATGCAAATTGAATATAGGGATATTCATCCACAAGTGATTGAAGTACAGGTTCCATCTGGATTGGATCCATTGATTTTATCTTAGGTTCTTCAATGACTCGTTCAATTATATGGGCTGCCATTTCATGAGCCTTGGCCTTTAGCATATCAAATTCAGATACAAATATTTCTGGAAGATATTTTCGAGTTATTTTTTCCATCTCTTGATCTGAAATGGATGTTGTCCTCCCTTCTTCATATTGCTTCATAACCCATCGATTAATCTTGGCTACTCCTGGATGGGTTTTCTCAATCCGATCCTTACCTGTTAAGGCAAAGTGGGAATTGATCCATTGAGCTATTCCTGCCAATCCAGACTTATCATTTATTGATATGGAGATTGGTCGGTTAAGAATCTTTGCAGTATTAAAAATATTATATATCTCTTCATTCTTCAAAATCCCATCAGCATGAATCCCTGCACTGGTAGCATTAAAATTTGCTCCTACAAAAGGCATATTAGGAGGAATATGAACCCCTACATTTCTTTCTAAATAATTTCTGATCTCTGTGATCATTGTTGTATCAACCCCATTATCGTGTCCAATAAGACTAATATATTCAATAATCAGACCTTCGATAGGTGTATTTCCTGTCCTTTCCCCAAATCCCAAAAGTGTTCCATTGGCAGCAGAACATCCATAAAGCCAAGCAGTTGTTGCATTAATGAATCCTTTATGAAAATCATTGTGGCCATGCCATTCAAGATATTCAGACGGTACCCCTGCAT
>Ga0315298_1010568_pt1 | contig 11097 bp, 13 predicted proteins | sample WHS_1_MG_FD_203077 | JGI IMG/M metagenome (GOLD analysis project Ga0315298, IMG submission 203077) | Extremophilic microbial mat communities from Washburn Hot Springs, YNP, Wyoming, USA - WHS_1_MG | ecosystem: Environmental > Aquatic > Thermal springs > Hot (42-90C) | place: USA: Wyoming... | reverse complement strand
GATATTGTATAGAAGGTATAGTAGGGCGACCGCCCCTACTGGTGCAAGGAATATTATGGAGAAGGTCATGGGGGTTATCAGCATGTCGGCTGAGGCTACCGAGAAGATGGCGGCTGATGAGCCGACCATAACAATATCCCGCCTGTAGAATGGTATGCTCAGAATGAAAGAGAGTATTCCTCCTGTAAAGAAGACTGTTAGGAACCTCGCCTGGCCCACAATCCTTTCAAGTGTTCGGCCTAGAACGAATAGGAATACCATGTTGCCTAAGAGGTGAGGCATACCAGAGTGAAGGAAGAGAGCTGTGAAGAGAGTCCAAAGTCTGAGGTGAGCCAGATCCATCGGAGTGAAACCTAGCAAGTTTATAAGGCTTGGAATATTGAGTGTAACTAAAGTCATGGTGAATGATAGGATTATTATCCATGTCGAGGCTCTCATGGCTCCTTCACTGAGTGCTCAAATTATGCTTTTACAATGTACGGCGTGAAATATTTACTCATATCTGAAGCCAAGTCTTACTAGTCTAGGTTTCGATCTAATGTTTTGATAATGTTTGATAAGACTTTAACTTGCGAGGCCTATTACTAACCGTTCAATTACATAATCTTAATCATATGAATGTGTTGTTTAAACTTTAAATTTTTCAAGTATTATGGATGGACAGATCTTCTTCACCCCTTCAATTGCACCTAACTTTTCAGATATGATCTTGGATAGTTCCCTTCCGTCTCTGGCCCAGATCTCCGTCATGATCATATGGTCTCCCGTCGAGGTTGCTACATATCTTGCCTCTTGGATTTCGCATAGTCTCTGGACGGCTTCGAGGAGTCTTTGGGGTTCGACATCTACTCCCACTATTGCCACGGTGTTGAAGCCTATCTTCGACGGCTCAACTATTACAGTGAACTTCTTTATCACTCCCTCCTCTTTCAGGGTTGCAATCCTCTTTCTCACTGTGGACTCGTTCAGTCCGAGCCTTCGGCCTATTTCGGTGTAGGTCAAGCTGCTGTCCTGTTGCAGGATCTCAAGGATCTTTATGTCGAGTTGGTCAATCATTTTCCTCCCTCTATTTTCCGTTTTCTGGTCTATTTAATATGTTTTTAGGACAAAAAATTTATAAATTCATACCAATCTATAAACATAACGGATTATCTAGATTAGAGAGGTGAATTTCTCATATGAAAAGGGTATCCGAAGAAAATTTGAGAAGCACCTATGCAGGTGAAAGCCAAGCCCATATGAGGTACCTGATCTATGCGGACAAGGCTGAGAAGGAAGGATACGAGAATGTAGCCAGACTCTTCAGGGCAATAGCTTACGCGGAGCGGATCCATGCCACAAACCACTACAAAATCCTGGGTATGATAAGGGAGACAGGAGACAATCTCCAAACAGCAATCGAAGGGGAAAAATATGAGGTTGAGGAGATGTATCCAGCCTACAAGGCTGTTGCTGAGTTGCAGAGAGAGGTAGGTGCCGAGAAAGTATTTGATTGGGCCCTTCAAGCAGAGAAGATACACGCCAGCATGTACCAGAGGGCTAAACAGTCCGTTGAGGAAGGCGCAGACATAAAACTTGGACCAATATATATCTGTGAAGAGTGCGGATACACTGTTGAAGGTGAAGAACCAGAACGGTGTCCAGTATGCAAAGCGCCAAAAGACAAGTTCAGAAAGTTCTAAACTTAATCGTGTGTTCCATAACTTTCCTTTAAACCAAGAATTCACCCACAATACCATCGAACTTTTTTTTTAAAAAAAAAATAAAACTTATAATTATAACACTGAACATTCTGGGTTTTAAGAGGTAAACTAAAAAATTAACATGTACGTTGACATTATTATCAGATTCCACATATTGGTGAGGCAGTTATGAGTAAAGACACGGACTTCTACAGGAGATTCATGGAGTTGTATGATGCCAGTGTGGCCCATGAGGAGTATAGGGCGCGTAAATGTTTGAACCTGATCGCCAGTGAAGGTTTAACCTCACCAGCTGTCGATGAGATGCTCAGCCTATGCAGGGACTTGAGATGCAGGTATTCTGAGGGTGAAAACGACCTCTCAGGCCATGTCTATTCAAGACACTATCAAGGCCAGAGGTATATGAGTATAATTGAAGATGCGACGGCAGACCTGATGAAGGATGTTATTGGATGTGACTGGATCGATATAAGGCCAATATCTGGATTGCAGGCGAACCAGGTGACTTTCTGGGGGCTCTCCGAGGTCACTAAGAACAGGAGAATGCTGAGTATACCCCTGGAGGCTGGAGCCCACTCCTCACACGACTATACAGGCAACGCAGGTGAGGTTATAGGTCTAGAGGTGATAAGCCTGAAATATGATGTCGACGAGTTGAATATCGACGTCGAAGGCTCAGAGGAGATCATTAAATCTGTCAAGCCTGGGATAGTGACTTTCGGCGGGAGTCTGTTCCTCTTCCCGAATCCCATCAGAAAACTAGCTGAGGCTGCAAGGGATGTTGGAGCATACGTAGTATACGACGCAGCCCATGTCCTAGGCCTGATAGTTGGAGGCGAATTTCAGGATCCCCTGAGGGAGGGTGCTGACTTCGTAACATCATCGACACACAAAACCTTTCCAGGACCCCAAGGAGGCATCGTCTGCGCAAACCTGAAAGGAATCGACGGGTTCGATGAGAAGATGGTTAAAGGAGCTAAAAGGATCCAACACGCAATCTTTCCTCTATCGACATCGAACACCCACCCAGGAAGGTTCCCAGCCTTGGGTGTAGCAGCATTGGAGATGAAAGTCTTCGGTAAAGAGTTGGCGGCTCAAACAGTCAGGAACGCCCAGGCTGCAGGCAGATATCTTCACAGCATGGGTTTGATGGTGTTGGGGAGGAGGCTGGGATTCACAAAGTCCCACCAGATAGCGTTGGATGTCAGAGATTTCGGAGGAGGCAGGAAGGTTGCTCAGAGGCTTGAAGAGGTGAACATCATAGTGAATAAGCAGATCCTCCCATATGACAAGCCTGGGAGTAGAGAGAACCCGTCAGGCCTGAGGCTGGGCTTCCAGTATCTGACAAGGATGGGATTCGTAGAGAGTGATGTGAAGCATATATGCGATATTATAGGTGAAGTCGTTAAGAATCCTGATATTAGCCGAGATAGGAAGGAAGCCTTAAAAACGGAGGTTACGGAGCTGGTTGGAAGATTCGACGCAGTCAAGTACGGATTCAAAAGTTTAAAGGACGCATTGAACTATGTGAATAGGTGAAATGATCATCTCTCAATCCCCGGCGCCATCCATATATAATCTATATTGAGATCTTAAACTCTGTCTGTGAAACACATACAGACCCATCCCCATATCGGCTCTGCAAAAATTATCATATAATTATTAATTAAAGGAGGAGTATGTGCTAATATTAATAAGTTGGACTGTTCTTACTAAAAGCATGGGCATCACCTTTGCTCTCAGTCAGCAAGGTCTCCTCTAAAGGGCAGATAGTCATTCCTAGGATGATTAGGGAAATGATCGGCATCGTTGAAGGAGACAGGGTCCTGGTCTTAAGGAAGATGAGGATGTGCTGTCCACCGTAAGCGCATCCATCAGGAGGAAAGTTGTGAAGAGGAGGATTACCTTTGAAGATGTGGAGGAGGCTATAGCCTCTGTCCGGAGAACGAAGGCTGAGAGTAGTTCTTGACACTAACATTCTTGTCTCAGCGCTCTTTTGGGATGGCGCCGAGTCCAGAATAGTCAGGCTGGTCGAGGAAGGTAAAGTGGAAGGATACACCTCACCAGCCGTCCTAGAAGAGTTAACTAGCGTTCTCTCGAACCCTAAGTTCACATTGACCAATCAAGAGATAGATGATGCTAAAGACTATTACATCACAGTCCTAGTCACTGTTAGGCCGAGGTTGAAGCTGAACATTGTTAAAGAGAACCCCGAAGACAATAAGGTGTTGGAGTGTGTAGTTGAAGCCAATGCCGACTTCATAGTGACAGGAGATAAACACCTCATAGGAATAGGCGAATACAGAGGTATAAGGATAATGCGCGCGGCGGAGTTTCTTCGAATAATCAAAGGAAGTAATTCCAAATGATGTTGGAGAGATGTATCACCGGATTGGACTGTTGTTACGCACGATATGTTTCATACCAATTCTCGCCTCAGCCGGGGTCCCGCCATGAAATTTAAGCCTGTAGCGTTAGTCACTGAGCCTCCTTGAGAGTTCACGTTTCACCCTCAATTCAGAATGTTGCTGCGGATGATGTTCTGGCTACGTTTGTCTCCTCTCCATAGAATTTGTTTGCTGAGTCTATGCTGAACTGTAGATTTATGTAAATGTTGCCTCATCTCCGCTACTAGAAATTTGGGATTCCATGAACTTAGTTTACTCGAATTCAAACATTCTTGAATATTAGAGAATATTTTGTGAGTCGCAACCGGTATTGTTTTATGTTTTAAGTCTTTTATAATTATTTGTTTAAATGCTGCGACGCATCTCTTCAATCGCTTCTTTTGTCAGCGGCAATTTTGCTTTCTCCATAATTTCAACCATAGCCATCATATTCTCTGCTGGAACACGGTTCTCCGTGCTTACGATGAGTGTAATTCGTTCGCCTGGAATCGTTTGCTCTAATAGGTCTATAAGATATTTTTTGACGTTTTGGGGGGATGGACCCATCAGCGTAGATATTGTTGACGGGAAATTTATCCAGAGGACTTTGCCTCTCCACATGTTGAGGGCTTCATTTATTGGGAGGTCGCCCATTGGTGGTGGTGTAAACGCTTCTATAACATCCAGCCTAGTTTTTGCGATATGGTCTTTCAAGGCTTTCAATCTTCCATCCATATGTACATTTAACATTTTGCCTTTTGGATGGAGGATCTCAGCGCACTCCTCATACGGCGGTATGTAGTATCTCTCGAATAGTGGGGGATTGACTAGAATACTGTCTATGTTCGCACCTACCATAACTACTTCAGCTGGCGAGTTGGCTGCGATGGGGTAGAGTTCCTTAACATACTTGTCTTTAAGTATCTCATAGATCTCCTCTACCGTCTCTCTATTCTTCATCAGGTCTATGTAGAACCTTTTCCAGTCTACAAACTCTATGAGTATTCTCTGCATAGGCTCGTACGGTAATGTTGCAACGACTATTCCATCCTCACCGATTCTCTTTATCTGATCCTCGATGGCGAAGTAGTATGGTTCATAATGCAGATTTTCAACTATATATTTCAGAACCTTATAGTCTTCAGGTTTCTTCACTAGAAACTCTTTTCTTCTGGGAACGACTCCCTGCCAGTCGCGACCGAATAGGGCTATGCCGTATCCTGCTCCGTAGCTGAGCACCTCACTCACGCTTCCAACCGGCGTATTGTATATCTTCACCTGAGTGTTTGGGCCGCCGCTCTTAGTCAGGACCTCTGTGTTCAATATGGATTCGATGTAGCAGGGTCTATGGCAGATGAGGCCTAAACCCCTGTTCCTAGCCTCCCTCTCCTTATCCCCCTGCAGGAGATGGCGGTCGAAACCGGCGATAGGTATCCTATCTGCGAGGCCTCCTCGAAGAGTAGTCAACAATCTCTCTCTAGCAGTCATCATCATCCATCAACTCCGCTCTCAACCCACTCAAGACATTTCTCAACACCTTTCACGGGGTCTGTGGTCTGGTAGTCAGCTCCGATACTCTTCCCAAACTCAGGTGTGGTTGGAGCGCCGCCGATTATGACTTTAATCTTGCTCCTGAGACTTGTCTCCGTCAACCTTTTTATAACCTCACCCATGACGGGTGCTGTGAGGGTCATCAAAGCTGACATAGCCAGGATCTGGGGTTCATGCTCTTTGACAGCCGCTATGAATTTATCTACAGGTACATCGACTCCTAAATCTACAACATCGAAACCTCTCGACTGGAGAAACATTATAACTATGTTTTTCCCAATGTCATGGATGTCTCCCTCAACTGTTCCGATGACGACTCTCCCCTTCGGCTTAACTTTACCCTTCTCTATATGTGGTTTGAGTATATCCAGTAATTGCTTCGTCATCTCCCCTGCCATTATGAGTTCGGATAGAAAATACTCATTCCTCTCGAATTTCTGCCCAACAATCTCTTCACCCTTAGATATCCCATCAGTAATAATTTCAGCTGGATCAATACCGATGTTTAACGCATCTTTGAGTGATTTGCTCGCACCTTCAAAGTCGAGGGCACCTATACTCTGCCTTATACCCTCCAACACCTCTTCTTTCGATACCATATGCAAGCACCGCTAGATGATGCGTGCGATGCCAAATGTCGTCCTATCAATATATAAAATTTTTCTATAATATCATTTCTTACGATTTATGGCTGGCCCTTAAAGTTTGAGGGACTCATCCAATTCTTAATAGATTGAAAGCCTCTCATGAATATCTTATCGATACTTATCTTATGAGTATTATTTTCACTACATTCTAAAGATATACAAGATTAGGCCGCTTTCACAGCACCCCTCATAATACCTGTTATATAATATTGTTGAAGAGCATAAAATACGATTAATGGAGGAATTGAGTATATAAGAGAGAAAGCCCATAATGTACCCCATGGGGTGATACTCTCACCGGGTTGAAGTGTAGCCATACCTATTGGAGCTGTCATCATATTTGGAGAGCTTAGAATAACTAACGCATACAAAACTTCGTTCCAAGATTGCATAAAGGTCCACAAAACTCCTGTAACTATTACTGGGAAAGAGAGTGGAAATATCAATTTTCTCAATACATCAAATTTCGTGTAACCATCTACTAATAATGCTTCTTCGAGTTCCTCTGGAATAGCGAACATATATGAATATACCAAATATATTACATATGGTGCGTTGAATGCTATATATGCCAAAATAACTCCAAAATATGAGTTCAATAAGCCAAAACTTGCAAGAAGCCTTATAAAACCAACAACCAAGAAAGTTGAGGCAAATAAGTATGCAAATATAAGAATACGTGTCAGAAGGTGTTGTGTCAACTTACAATAATTTTATGAATGGATGTTGGATCCTCATTCATTTTTATCCTTTTTAAGAAGCTTGTGTGGGAGAATCTGTTGTGGAAGTGTTTTGTTCTTTATTTTGGGTAGCTCAGTCATATTTGAACGCATTCTGGAACCTAAATGTTTCATGCACATGGGGATCTAATGTTCTTGGGGCTATTGGATGCCTAAGGACATTTATACACGAGGATGAAGAGTTTAACGCATCTGATTGTCATCATATCATTTGCTCCATCTTACAGCGATAACTGGCAATAGGTACGATGTTGTTCATAAGAATTTGTAGACATGGTTTATGGCAATTCAATTCCGTAGTTCAAATCCAATTTTGTAGGCTTCGGCCATCGCTCTTCGATTCTGTTTAACCGCACCCTTCTCGCCTGCTGAGACGAGTAGCTTCGCATGGAATTTCGCCTCAAGATAATCTAGGGATTTTGATATCATACTTATGAGTGGGTCTGCAGCTGAAGTGTTGCTCTCTTCAAAGGTCGATATCAAAATCACCTTCTTACCCTTCACTCTACCTATATGTTCTGGGTGTGAGAACGCGTACCAGCGGTCTATGAAGGTTTTCAATTGGGCTGATGGTCCGTACCAGTAGAGTGGGGTCCCTAGAATTATTACGTCGCTGTTGTATATTTTGTTGTATAGGGGTTGCATCTCATCATGTATCTTGCATTCACCGACCTTCCTACAGTGGTCACTGCACTCAGCCTGGCAAGGCTTAATATCAAGATCGTTCAGAAAGACCTTCTCCACCAGCCCCCCGGCATCTCTAGCTCCTCTTAAGACTTCATCCACTAGGATTTCGGTGTTTCCGCCTCTTCTGGGGCTGCCGACCACTGCGAGAATCCTCATACTGATCTTCCCCAAACCTTTTTGTATGGTCCTTAAGGTTACATTCCGAACTTTAAAGACCAGCCGCTCGGTTCACCCATCTATTAATAGGGCGTTTCTTACTTTTCAAGTATTTTAACAAGCTCCTTTACTTGAACTATGAAGCTCGTATCGTAACTGTTGTTTTTCAAGAATCTTAGTAGGGCATCGTCCTTGGATAGAAGATACATGTTGCCTGTCATGGCGGCGGCGTATAGCATGTTATCGATCATGTCTCGGTGGCCCTTAACCCTTAGCTCGAGGGCAATAAGGGATGCTTGAACGTTAGGGTTGATCCATCTGTAAGTTCCAGACTCCAGAAGGCTTCTTAATCCAATCTTGATGATGTCAAGGACATGCGGGTCCCTTACGATGCACCTTGCCACTTTACCCAGAACCTCAATGAGGCTATGGTTTAGACAGTAGTATTCCACTCTATCCCTCAATCTTATCATAAGTCTCAATTCCTCGTCCTCTACGTCTTCGACCATAATGCCTAGGGTGGGCAACAGGAAGGTTGAATCTAAGAGTACCTTAGCCATAAGCCTCCTGCTCTCTCTCAGACTCCTCCTCAAACTCTTTAATACTGGTTCTGGCCCACTTCTCCGTGTTTAACGCTAGGTCTAGGGGATCCGAGATTGGCTCGACTATGAGTCTACCTCCCTCAACCTCATACTTGACGGTTGCTCCCTCTCTCAAACCTAGGCTCTTGAGTAGGCTTTTGGGAGGGTATAGGGCAAACTTTTTCGAGACCTTTCCCTTAACCATTTGGAGTATGCACCAGTTAATAGAATTTTAACCAGGTTATAAAAGTTTACCTGGTAAATTCGTCTAAGCCGGCTTCACATAAACTGGCTTCACATAAATATTATCGAGCGCCGCGAATTATCCGTTAAATAGTTTCAAGCAATCCATCCGTCCTCAGCCCCCTTCAATTCACCCCTCTCAAAAACTAAGTCTCCTGGTGTAAAGGCTCTAGGCTTTATGGTTAGCCCCAAACCAAGTTGATTAAACACCCAACAATAATTTAATTACAGGAATCCACCTCCATGCTTTCGGCGTGGTTAAGGACGTTCACAGATAGCCCCCGTTCAAGGGCATATAGCCCAAGAACCTCTCAAACTTTTTAGCGATGTTTATGGCTCCGTTTAAGTCAGCATCGTATTCTCCGCAGTGGGGACAAACAAACAATCCTTGGGTTTTGCGTTTGACCTCGCATCCGCAAATGTGGCATGTTTTGCTCGTGTAGGCCTCACTTGTTGTGATTGCTGGTATACCCTTTCAGCGTAGCCTTGTATTCAATCATTTTTGTCAAGCGGTAGTATGGCATGTTGCTGATTATGCGGTTTATCCTTTTTCCTTTGCCATTAGCTCTTCGGCGTATTTCTGTAAGGTCCCTCCAAGACAATGTGAGAGTTGGTTGAGTCTGCGAGGCTGACTATCCACTTGCTGACTCGGTGGAGGATAGCGTTCACACAACGCCTCTGCTTCTTACCAACTCTTTTTACGTCTTGAAGCATCTCTCTTGAAGCTTTCTACGGAGCCAAGCGTAATCTCTGCTTATGCCCCTTATCTCCCTGCCGAGAAACTTTCACCACGCCTTCACGCCACAACACCGTTGCAGCGGTGAAGCGTTCACCCAAATCCACTGCAAGGATTGAGGAGCATCTACGCATGGGCGGAGGTTCAAACCTGAAGGATAGGATCTTCTTGCGAGGTTAAGATAAAAATGGCGACTTACAAGGCCGGCATGGAATTTCCTGCCTACATGTTAAATATTTGTTTATACAATAGTCTATGTCACGGCTATGTCAGACATAATTGGAAAGGTTGAGTCGATACTGAAGGCTGGAGATGAGTCTGAGCTGGGCAGGATGAAGGCCGATATTGTCAGGGTTCTGACTGTTTATAGGGGTGTTTCTTGGAAGAGTGAACTCTACATGGATCTGGGGAAGCTGCTCGACTTTCTAGGTCGACCCTACACTGTGAAAGCCAATCTTCTTGATGAGGCTCTCAACTCTCTCAAATCAGATGAGATAATCACTATTGAAGACAGAACCAGAGGTATCTTGATGCAGGAGGGTACATATGTAGACCAGTTGATCCATCTGAATGACTATTTGAAGGTTAGAAGTATCCTCTACAAGGATCCTATATTCAATAGTTACATGTATAGTAGGTATAAGATGGTTGAAGATGCTCTTTCAAGACAGAGCTGACATATAAGGCAGCTTATCCACCAATATTCTATGGGTCTAAACCCTTCAATGCCCAGCAGTATCTCTAAGCGTGACCTAACCTCTCGGCATATCTGCTCGTAGCGACTACACACAATTACAGATTCTTCCAAGAATTATCTAAAGAATTTTTACCCCTTCTTCTTCGATAATCTTCATCCATTTCGATTCTTTATAGAGTTTGAGACTGCTTTTAGGTAGGATGTGCAATTCAACCCTAGGAAGTTTGATGCTTTTCATCAATACCTTGTAGACTTCATCCTCCCCATTCCTCTCGTCGTCGAATATTACTAGAAGATCTATGTCGCTTGCCACAGTATACTTTTCTTTAGCATAAGATCCGAAGAGGACAACCCTCTCCAGCGCCAGTCGGCCACGGAGCATTTTAACACATCTGGCGACCTCATCAACAACTTCCTCTCTGTTAAATTTTGGAAAGAACACTTTCACAGAACTTGAGTATTGTTTCAGCGCATTCAATTAGACGTTCAGCCTCCTTCTTCGTATATCTTCTTCTCGGTGAGGATGATGGGTGAGCGTTTGGATACCTTGTCGGGATATAGGCTTTATCTAACTCCAAGGCATAATCTAGAAGGTCCTTATCAAGGTGAATTCTACTCTCCAAGGCTGAGAGTAGGTCGAAAACGGAGTGCCCCCAAGCTTCGGCGCCGATCTTTTGAAACAAAGCCTTCACAGCTTTCCCCGCAGACTGTTGGGCCGAAAAACAAGCCCATTCATAGTATCCTGACCTCAAATCGTTTCTGGCATGCTCCAAATCACCTTGAGCTTGATCAAGCCAATCTCGACTTCTCTCTACCATAAGTATCAGTAGATAATCTACACCTGCAAATTATATAAACATAGTACAAGTTCTCAGTCCACCCTTAAAGCTCCTAGCTCGATTATAAATCCATAGTCTATTGGGTCGTTCTTATCTCAATATTGAAAAGTATAGATGGGACAACATGACC
>Ga0315298_1010566_pt1 | contig 11099 bp, 9 predicted proteins | sample WHS_1_MG_FD_203077 | JGI IMG/M metagenome (GOLD analysis project Ga0315298, IMG submission 203077) | Extremophilic microbial mat communities from Washburn Hot Springs, YNP, Wyoming, USA - WHS_1_MG | ecosystem: Environmental > Aquatic > Thermal springs > Hot (42-90C) | place: USA: Wyoming... | reverse complement strand
CAAAGTAGTCTGCATCTCTTATGCCTTGCGCACACGAGCGATGTGTTTTCCGTCGTAGGACAATTTAGATCCAATCACAAACTTCCGGCGCGGCACAACACTGACGCCAATTTGTCGCCGCGACAAAAATTTGCCGCGGCGGCAAATATTTGCCGCCGGCGGCATTTATTTGCCGCGGCGGCAAATTTTTGCCGCCGGCGGCAATTATTTGCCGCCGCGGCAAATATTCGACCAATCATATTCAGGGGACCTAGTCGTGTGACACTTTGTTCTCCCCCGAAGAACGGTGCAAGATTTCGGTTCCGCAACGAGAGCGCGCGAAATCGCGCATCACCGGAATTACCGGATCCTCCTGGCGGCGGGTTGGGTGAAACAGGGCGGGCGGACAGATGGTTCTTTGGATTGGCGAATAGGAACATATGATAGGCGATTCGTCTGGAGTCGATCTGTGAGGGGCTCAGACGATACGACCGGAATTTCCGGTCCCGAGTTTAAAATTCCGGTCCCGTTTCCATATTTCCGGTACCGCTTTCAAGTATGCAGAGTACATAAGTAGTATAATACCTTACCTACAACATGGCTGGCAGTTGCTCCTACGGCAATTTTGATCGTTTAGAAAAATAATGGCTGAATAATGCCACATCTGCTGAAACTACTTGTTTACTGTTAGTAGCAAAACACATCAAAGTGGCTTGTTAATATTTAAATCCTACGCGTGCAAGGCTGGTTGGCTGTGGATGTGGTGGCGCGCACTTTGGCCTGGAGCGATTCATGCGACTTCGCAAGGTCCTGTGCATGGTTAGGTTCGTACCCTACAAAAAACGGGACCGGAAAACCTTAGGTTTTCCGGTCCCGTTTTGATGCTAAGCACAGACCCCTCAAAGTTTTTACTATCGAACAGGATTATACAACATGCCGTTTGCGACGTGGGATTCGCCCGATTTTTCCCCCGAATAATGTTGACATGGTCGCGCGTCGGTCAATTCACGCCAACACGCCCCACACGTCAGTTTCAATAATGGGTTATGGGCCAAAGACTGCCGATCATACGTCTATGTATGTACCCGTAGCAAAAGTATGTACACATGATCGGGTGGAATGACTCCTCGCGAAGTCCAACGGGACCACTGAAATTTCGGAGCAGTAGATAATTCATTCGAGGCACTTCATTCGGGAACCTTGCTGACAAGAACTTCACAACGAGAAAGACACCAAGCAATGCGTGCTTATCGATGAAGCGCTATGTTCCCCCGAGCCTCAGAAATCTTGCCTCCGACGAGAAGAATGGCGGCCTTCGGTCTTTGGAAGATCGCGAGACCGACAAGAACGAAAGGCCTCAGCTCGGCCCCTCTTCAATGCCTAGTTCTTCTTCTATGCCTTCTGATCTTGACGTCTTGAATGACGTGATACAGGGACAGACTTCCGTACAACGTGGTGGTTGCGCAGATCCAAAACTAATTGAAGGCTCGATTATGGACGAAGCTAATAAACCGCGAGGGGCGTCCAAATTGCGGAAAAGAAGGTCAGAGGCTCATGGAAGTTATGGCGGCAATTCGACAGCTTACGCAAAGGGGAATATTGGTGTTGGGTGGGAAACTGGCGCCATCTCAGAATGTGGTACCCGTGAATCAAATGAAGACGCATATCTCATCGTAAATAATTTGATGGAAGCATTTCGTTCATCGGTGGACTCGAGCCATTTCCAGTCACGGCCCTATCGTGACGCCAATCTATCAGAAAACGCTGTGGGTCTCTTCGGTCTTTTTGATGGACATAGCGGTAATCAAGCTGCGCGGTATGCTGCAGAAAATTTAATAGTTTGTCTCAGAGAAGAACTTGATGATTACGTCAAGGCTGGACACAGCACGCTAAGACCGGAGATGATGGTGTCGGGTTTGCGTGGGGCCTTGAGAAAACTAGATAATGATTTTTGCCGCATTTGCCATGAAGGAGGCAGGGAATGGGAGTCTGGAAGTACCGCTCTTGTGGCGATGATTGTTGATAAGTGCCTCATCGTTGCCAACCTTGGTGACTGCCGAGCTGTCCTTTGTCGAACGGTTGAGAGAGGGCCGTTGATACCTAGTGGATGGAACGAGTTTGACATCCAAAAGAACACAACGGCTGACTCTCCGAAAAATTTCGATGATCATCAAAATTTGCAATGTATTTGGAAGGAAGTCGCGACTGCACACAAGCCTTCCGACGAAAAGGAAAAAAACAGAATAGAACAAGCGGATGGCTGGGTAACAACAGAGACCGACCGACCGATAGGACAACAGCGCCATTTGGATTTTTTGAACGAGGATGTCGTGGGGATACTTTTGAATTGTTTTGGCGATAGATATGTCCACTCTGGAACCACAGTAAGGGAAAGCGGGGTAACCCCTCAGCGCATTGTTCAGATTTCCCGTGTGTGCGGAGAGTTGTCTGTCAGCAGAGCGTTGGGTGACCGAGATTTCAAGGCAGCTTTCCACGCTGAGTCCGATGCTAAAAATGACGTTGATGGTCGGTCTTGGGAAAGTCCTCTGCTTCTATCTTACCCAAGGGAGCATCGTCGCGTTTTCCATGGTAATTTGGTTGACAACACTCCAGATTTCCACCAGATTCAAGTAGCTGAGGACGGATGTTCTGAAGAGTTTTTGTTGATTGGTTCAGATGGTTTATGGGTGAGTTGTTTTCACAAACGCTTTTTTCTCCAAACTAGCGTTTCCTCACTTGTTTTTTGCTAGGATGTTCTGGATATGGATGACGCAGCTCGTGTGACCTATGACCTCCTTTTTCGCCAGAAGTGGACAGCAAAACGAACGGTAAGGTTGCATGGGGCTGTAAATATGTTTCGTGTTGGAAATCATGCTCACCTTTTTGCGTCGATAGGCAGCGCGGCTGGCAGAACTGTCCATTCATCTGGGGTCATCCGACAACGTTACCGTGGTGGTGGTTCGGATCATTGCTCAGGATACTAAGGTCCGTGTTGGGAGCTCCTAAGCATTCATTGGAGCCACGGGGTCCTCTCGATTGGTCTAAGGAACTGGCCGCATCCTTCGGTTTGCAACCACAGCGCCGCACTTGTACCACTCTGTTGCTGCATGTTCCATACGAATTTTGAGAAGTCGTTGCTAGTAGTAGATATCCAATTCTCTGAAGTTTTTTCTCAGGCAATCTTTACGAAATCAATAATAAAATATAGTAGTGTATCCATTATGCTGGTAGTTATGCGTCGATGCTATGAAATCGATTTATTGGAGTGACTAATGCCTACCGGTATGTACTGACATTTTCAACAGGACACTACAGCTACCGGTAGTACGGTGCGAGTTGCCAGCCGCCAGTTGCCAGGACCGAACGATCTGACTGCAGCACAGACTGTGACGAATTTTAAGACCAGCCGAGAGTCGAGAGTCGAGAGTACTTTGAAACGCCGTCGACACACTAACACTATCCTAAAAAAGGCGGATTTCGTCTTTGCCTTGCATAAAGACCTTGATTTTAGCTTGTCGTGTCGAAAAGGCAACACTGTGGTCATGTCATCGATGGCTCCTAGACCGCCGAACGCGGGCGATCCAGCGTCGGATGAGAAGAGTGGCATTTCTCAATCTTTGATAGCGAACGATCCGAAGAATGCCCACGCTCCAAGTTTGGCAGGCTCTGTTATCGAATGCCAAGATGAAGTGGGGGGCAGGACTCTGCTCATTCGCGTACAGAATATTGCTTCTACGGCAAACTTGGGTGTAAGGTTGGATCTTAAGAAGATTGCCTTGAAGTGTCGAAATACGGAGTTCAATCCGAGACGCTTCGGTGCCGTGATCATGAGATTGCGAGAGCCTCGTGCTACTGCACTGATCTTTTCCAGTGGGAAAATTTGTGTTACAGGAGTCAAGTCGACACATAATGCCACGTTGGCCTGCAAGAAGTTCCATTATATCATTGAGCGTGTTGGGTTCAAGCCAAAAGAATATATGGACTTCAAGGTGCAAAATATCGTGGGTACAGCTGATCTTGGCTTTCCCATCAGACTTGAAGGGTTGGTTTACGCTCACTCGGCATTTGCCTCCTTCGAACCGGGTAAGAAATCAACCAGATGCTCATCATGATTTGGGGATCTGTCTTCTCACTCTCTCTCGGTGCATGCATAGAGTTGTTCCCGGGTCTTATCTACCGCCTCGTGAATCCTAGAGTGGTTTTCCTCATCTTCGTCAGCGGAAAGATTGTGATAACGGGTGCAAAGAAGGAATCCGACTTATCAATGGCTTTGACTAAACTTTATCCAGTCTTGCTTGAGTTCAAGAAGGTCGGTAGTGGTCCCGATGTAGCTTCTCCGCTTGCTATTGGGGATGGTCGCTCGTCAAGTACGGAAAGAAGGACGGAAGAAGTATGATTGCAGCAAAGTCGGTACTTAGGCTGCCGGTAACAGCGCGTGAGCTGAGTCTGGCGAGATATGAGACACTAGCTCAAGGTACATTCGATTGCAGTTGCGATTATTTAGTTTGCCAAGCAGCGACGCATACTCTGAACTCGAAGACGAAAGGTTAAATGTTTCATTCTCAAAATGAATCAAGTTGGTTGCTGGGTAGCGGACTTCTCGAGTGAATAATCGAAATCACCACGATGAAGGGGAACACGCCGCTGCACCGTACTAGAAATCGTTGCAAAATGATTCGAAATGCAAACGATGGTCTAAAATAGGAGTTTATTCCTCTATTTCTACTTCACGTCGAAACCTTCGTCTCGTAGACACATTTTGTGAGCTTCAATGAGTTTCGAACACTCAGGGTGCTCTTCTCCCTTGAAGACGACGCATTCGTCTCTAGCCTTTTTGGTGTCGGGACAACAACAACAGATAGGCTTCCCCGTTTTGATGCCCAACTTTTTCTTGGGTTTGTCCTGATAAAAACAACATCCAGTGAGTGTTGGAACAGAGATGAATTGAAATCAGTCCAAAGGATCACTTACGCCGTCGGGTTTTGCCGGAGAGGGCGTGGAGGCTGCCTGTCCCATCTTTTAATAGACACGCCTTGTGTAAGAGTCCTGCACGAAGCTTTCAACAACTATTTACTGTCCGACAGTTTTCATGCAGAGTCAACTCGGATCTTTTTGCGCTATAATGAAGTATAGACCAAGACCGTTTGCAACAGGTTAGCATTTTCTCCCCGTTCGCTGCCGTTCCTCGCAATAGCCACTTACCTACAGTATCCTCGCTTCGCTCGGGTTTCGCTGGATCAGATTCACTGTCAGTGAAGTCGTGTCCGAATTCGGAGGAATCGAATCCCGTTCGCTGTATTCCGCGACTGAGTCACGCCTACTACCATTCATGTTCACCTACCGTATGATAGTTTCCATTTCATTCATGGTATGTAGAAAGTTACATTTGTTTCCACCAACACAATCTTACTGCCTTACAATCTACATTTCTGACTACATAACTTCGTGTACAACTCTCATACTCTTAAAAGAGTGGGGGAGACCAAAGGGAAGGGTCATGCAGCGTCGTTACATTCTATTTACAATCTACCAAGGAGTCATCAGCCTCTTGACAGTGAATACGGATACTTGCAACAGTATTATCTTGCAGATAAATGGCTGTGGTCGAAGTACAGTAGAAATTCTAGTCATCTCTCAAGAAACGCTTGCGTAGAATAGCTCGTCCACACCAAGCCTGTACGCCCAAACATGTTGATGAACCATTATCCACAACGTAAACCACACTTTCCAGAAGTAGATCTCCCAGTCGCTGTCTTTCTGGTGCAATTCGGGTGGCAATGATTCTTTGCTGGTGTCTCTCCGTCGGCCAAAAGTTGCAAAATGTCCATTGAGCAAGTGCTGGACCACATTTGAGCTAAACCTCTTTAATGAGTGCACAAGCGCACATCCTATCTTCACCATTTAACACGTTGAAAGTACCCATCGTTGTTGCCAGATCCATTGGCTCGACAACTATCTTGTTTTGCTCGGAAGATAGTTCCTGGCGGATTCTTTCGACCACCGAGGGGGGGACACCAGAGGCGCTGCCGATGAAGAAATATTCTAGCTTGGGTTGAAGGAGCCTTAGGGGTGCCAGCTTTTCAATTGTGATCTCGCTCGGGTTTCGAACATTCCACATGTAACACGCAGACGGTAGAGCTATTATGGAGCCCGTCATGTGAACGATTCCCTTCGATTCGAGAATGTCCTTATCAGTGGGGTCCATGTTTTTGACCATATTACTGACATCGAAACCGGAATTCCCGTGCGCATGCAGAATTATTTTCGGCGCTCCGAAATTGTGAGCAAGAGAATCAGCGAGCAAGTCCGTACCATGTCCGTCCCAGCTGAAACAGCGTCTGGACGAAATTGCCACCTGCAAGGATCTGGCTGACACTCGTATCATTGCCATTGTTGTTTCTATCTGTCAAGATGTAGCACCGCGTGCTTCTCGAACCAGGACGAGGGATGTCGGCCCTGAAGCTGTATCTGTATCTTTATCTTTATCTGTAATCTGCAGTAGCATGGTTTCTCATTACGAGTATACGAGCCTCGACGGATCGAACGAGCCGATGCACGCGTGCGTCGGTTCGACCTCCACGAATGAAAATATTGATGCTGTGGAACGATGACCTGTATGCCAACATAAGAGCGGCTTCCAAGTTATGCGCAACAGCAACAACAACTTCGTCGCGCCGTCCTTTGGAACAGTGTTTGTAAACGAAGAAGAATGTCTCGTTGGTTGAATTCCTTGAACCAAGTTTCGAACCTCCTCGAGAAACTCGATGATAGAGTTGAGAATGTGGTGGAAGAGCGAACCATAGCGAACGATGACGATGGTGTCAGCGACAACCACGGGGCTATCATCGATGGAATTTTGGCAAAGAGGGGTCTAGTCGGAGAGGCAAACGAAGAGATTTTAGACGACCGTCTTGGGGAAATCGATATCGAAGGTGAGGCCCAAAGTGCCACGATCAGTGAGAACAACACTGAAAATACGGGTTGCATGGATCTGTCCCCTCCTGTCGACGTGGAAATCGATACCAACGACTCAGAATATGCCAGGGAGTCGTATGACAAAGCTGCCGCCGTTAGAACGTCGGCGCCTCAGCAGGATCCTGCACCAGCCGACACGGGTCTTCACAGTGCAACGACCAATGACGAGGTGGACTCGGAAGATGCTGTGAAGAACAGAGTTTCAGATATTCCACAAGAGACAGCGCCTGTTGTCTCTTCACATGGAACTATGCCAAGACCAAAAAAGGAGACGGGGCTGGCCACTGCATCAAAAGAGGCCCAGAAAGAAGTCAGGGTACTTCGCCGCCACGTTGTCAAACTTAATGATACACTAGAGCAAGCTGAGAGCGAAATTGCGGCTCTTCGAGCCGAACTGGCTCGTGCTGGTGAAAGAATGGAAAAGGATAGGACCAGAGCGAAGGAACAGAAAGAAGCAGCGCAAAAGCGATTTACAGAAGAATTGAATGCGCAGAGAGCGCAACAGGACCAAGTATTGAAAGACCAGCAAATGCGGTTCGAAGAACAGATCGCGACGTATAAATCAAAGCTTTCTGAACTTGAAAATCGAAGAAAACAGGAGGGTGGAGACTGGAACAAGGAGATTGAGCAAGCCTTCGAACGGGAACAAGAGATGAACAATAGGGTGACATTGCTGGAGTATGTACAAATACGAATGCCTCGGTTGTCGACTTGTATTGCATTTGGCTGTCTAACGGACTTTTTTCATTTCTGTACGGCATCATAGAGACGAGAAGACAGTACTTCTGAACCAGATCGCAACACTGGAGAGGCAGCAGGTCTCTTTAGGGTCGAGAGTGGAGTCTTTGACGCAGGCATCCGAAAGTGCCATGGCGAGGGAAAGGGAGGCGGAGGATCGCCTCGACGCAACACTTAGCCAGCACGCTAGGCAGATCAGTCAACGTCAGGTCAGTACATTGTCTTCTTTCGCTAATGATTGTCATCTACCAGAGACCCTCCCACTCACGTGACGCCGTTGCCACTACTGTAGACACGAGAAGCCGAGTTGGAACGCACAATCCAAGAGCTTAACTCTGCTCTCGTTTCCAAAGCTGGACAAAACGGGAGCTCCTCGTCCCAGTTCTACGAGAGCAGGCAAACAAATGAAGCTTCATTGAAAGCTCGAATTGAGGTGTTGGAAAATGATTTGAGCACAACAAATTCACAACTCGGACTCGAACGGGAGAGGGTAAGAAACACTGGCGCGAATCTCTCCTATGCAACGCCCCACATGTTGTTAAAACGTTTTGTTGTTTATCGTGGGTCCAGAGCGAGGTGCTTCATCAGCAGATTAAAAAAATATCGAAGGTAAGCACACAGGAAGCATCTTCGATTCAGGTAGAACAAATGCAAAATCGACGACGTATCGCTGAGATGGCGTTGACTATCTCGAGATTGGAGGGCAGTCTTCGAGATGCTCAAAGGGAGTCTTCGAACCGCGCTAAGTCTTCTAGTCAAATGTTAGGGGACGAGGAACTCGCTCAGCAAGTAAAGCTACTTTCGGAGGAAGTATTGCGCCTCCGCGACAAGTTAGGCAACACTTCCGGCGAGCAATTGGCACTAAATAACAGGCTGCGGGCGGCTCTAGATCGTGCCTCAAAAGCGGAGGAGGATCTTGCTTCCGCGACAGCGGGAGCAAGTACCGACGCCTACGATTCAATGGAACGTGCTGGGGTCCGAGGAAAAGGTGGGATACAGAGGCGGCGGCCCGGCGCTCAGGAAGGGTCTACAATAAGATCAGCAATGAGATTGGGTCCTGGGCAAGGAGATCGAACAGAACAACTTGGAAAAGTCGTTGACGCCATCGATGGTTTTGCTGTAACTACTGGCAAGTACCTACGAAGAAACCCTCTGGCAAGAGCAGGCTTTATCCTCTATCTTCTTCTTGTGCATCTATGGTCTTTCGTTTTGTTGTTCTTTCACGCGCACAATTTCGACATTCGCCGTGACGATCTCGGCGCCACCGGACCTGGCGTCTCAGTCGGGCCACAAGCACTTATCCAGCAACACAATCAGATTGCTAACAGAGAAGCAGCGGATACTGTCCTGAACGCAGGGCAAGGCGCCTGATTGTGGTGAGAGGTACTGAATGTTGGACTTTCCAAATGGATCACTATCAAGTTGACGGCAAATTTTACTTTCTTCTCCCTTTCGTTTCGAGGAAGCCGTTGTTGTATTGTTCCACAAAGTCTAAACGTTGCTGAAGTAGTTTCAATTCCTCCCTAGCCTCTTCCTTCTGCAGATAGCGCTCTTTTGTGCGGCTACGCCGTATTGTCTGGTCAGGGTCCAGCTTTAAGTAGTCATTGTCGACTCGGCGATAAGAAGGGTGAAAAATGAGGGTCGCTCGAGCGTCGGGATTGCCCTCTGGATCATGTTCACAAATGCTGCAAGAGGGACCAAACCTACACACGCTGTTCCCTGCCGCTGGAGGAACGAACGTCGCCGGACGGGACTCGAACTTGACCAATTCAACTTCTTCCGAAGAAAGCTTCTTCCCACGTCGCTCGTACTCGAGTTCTCTGAGTTGCAGCACTCGCTCTTCCTCGTGCTCTCGTTTTTCAATTCTTTCTTGGTCAGCTTTGCTGCCATATGTTCGAATGGCACGTTGAAAAGCCTTCTGTTCCTCCATGACTTCCTCGTCGGCAACACCGCTAACCGGGAGACTTTGCAAGGCTTTCGTAATGCATTCTTTGACAGCGGAAGGAGTATATTTTCGCGAGAGAGACGTGATAGGCACGACGTTTCTTACTTTTAGATTTTCAAACTCTTTCAGAATTGCGCTGCACGGCAGTTGTACAGGATTGTGCCCGGAAACATTGGAATTGTATTTTTCTTCACGCCTGTCAGCAACAACAACAATTTTGGGTGTCTTCGATTTATCACCAGAGCTTTTCGTTTCATTGGGGGTGGTTCCGCGAGGAGGTGCTGCCACTGACCCCTCCCTGACCCGTTTCTCATTGGCATCCTGGGACTTCGGACGTAGTCCTTTATTGTATTGGGATATGAAGTCAAGTTTGTACCGAAGTTCGTTCAACATCAGGAGTGATGTTTTCCGTTGCGCAGATATTTCTTTGCTCCTGCTCCGCCTCGCCGTGTTGACGCCGCTAATATCTCCCTTCTCAAGCTCGGGCGCAAGCAGGTCAAACTCAAGCTCACGAAAATGACCCCGTCTGGGACGAGAATGAAGTTTTCCAGCTTTGATCTTAGGGTAGCACAGGGAGCAGTTGTCTTGGCGGCAGCCGCCCACGGGAGCCTGCAGGTTTTGTTCGAAAAGCAGCGGGCGCAGTACCATAGCAGGTTCTTTTTCTCCAAAGCTCTCAGTCGTACGCTGTTTCAATTTTTGTTCCCTTTTCACTTGCTCTGTGTATTTCGACATGACACAACTCAGCCGCTCCTTTTCTGCTGACACCTCTTCGTCGCTTTCTTCGTTCTCACGGAAATGGTTTTCTCGCAATGTCTTCTCGATGGAATTCCTCATGTCAATCAAAGATTGGCTAAACTTTAAGGGCAAAAAAGAATCATACCTCCTTTGAAATCCAGTATAATCGCTGAAAGCAGTGTGAGCAAACCAAAAGGTACAAAGGTCCACAAAACGCTTTATTTTTTGAGTATTCAGTCTCACCTAAAATGGCCCAGATGACTCAGGCTTACCCATTCAGATGAATGGACCAGCACTTCGAGGGAAGGCTTATTCTGCTCCTCCCAGTCCAAATCCAGAGCTTTCTTAGTATTCTGCTGGCTGCCATCATTGCCATTGAGTTGCCTACTTTGCAGCTCGGCTCCGCAACGATTCTGATGCTTTACTTGAAGTTTCGAGAGATCGCCTTTGATCTCACCAGGTGCGGCTTCAAGTGCTGTCGATATAAACGGAAATTCCGCTTGTGAGCGAGCAATATTTTCTTCGACCCAACGAAGGGATGGCGTCCTCGTGCTTCGCCGAAGTTGTTTTGTCTTCCTTTCGCCATCCTTTTGCTCGGGGGAAAGAGTTTCCTCCGAGTCTTCTAGCAGTCCCATGTCTTCTCTTTGCACGTTTTGTATTTTTCTCCGCTTAGATGCTCTCGTCTCTGTCCGTGGCACAGCAGACTGGCTGGTTCCAGCTCTGTGTC
>Ga0315298_1010564_pt1 | contig 11100 bp, 9 predicted proteins | sample WHS_1_MG_FD_203077 | JGI IMG/M metagenome (GOLD analysis project Ga0315298, IMG submission 203077) | Extremophilic microbial mat communities from Washburn Hot Springs, YNP, Wyoming, USA - WHS_1_MG | ecosystem: Environmental > Aquatic > Thermal springs > Hot (42-90C) | place: USA: Wyoming... | reverse complement strand
GAAGGTGGACCTGCCTACCGACAAACTCACCCCGGGCTACCATTTCCTCGAGGTGTGGGCCTCCGAGAAGAAGGGCAAGTGGGCCAGCGCCACGCAGTCCTTCCTGGTGGTGCCGGCCTCCGAGCCCTCGATCCAGGTGGCACTATCACCCGAGGCCGCCGCCGAGGTGGAGATTGCCGAGCCCGCCCCCGGCGACCAGCCGACCGGGCCCGCCGCCACCCTGCGCAGCCGCAACGAGGCGGTGGAGAAGGCGCTACGGGAGGGTAAGTCGGTTACCATCAGCGAGCCCACGGTGTTCTGGGTGGACACTCCCCAGGGCAAGCGTTTCTTCTATACCCTGGAGCGCGAAGGGGTGATCACCTATCGCTCGCCGGCGCTGCCCGTCAACACCCAGATCCTGATCCAACCCAAGCAGGCTGACGGCCCAGGCCTCGACCCGGGTACGGTGCTGATGAAGGTGCGGGCCGGCGACCTTGCCGGCAGTTTTGGACCGGCCGCCCAGGTCACGCTCGGTATCCAGGCGGCGCCCAAGTAAGGGGACCAGATGATACGAAAAGCATTCGTAGCGTTCCTGGTATTAGCATCGTGCAGTCTGGCGTACGCGCAGCGCGTCCCCACGCCGCCCGACTCCTTCCTGCGCTACCGCGTGAACTCTATTGAACAGTTCATCGCCCAGGTGCAGGAGGACCCGGTGATCCGGCAGCGCATGGCCAAGCACTTTCACGTTTCCCAGGACGAGTTGCTGTCTTACCTGCGGGAGAACCTGCGCGTGGTCACCGTGCCGGCCAGCGGGCGCTACACCGTGTACGGGGTTACCCGCACCGGACGCATCTACCGTTCCAGTTCTTACCTGCGCCGGGGCTGGCGGGCCTACGGCCTGGAGAACGGCACCCTGCTCTTCAAGTGGTCCTGTGGCAACCCTATGACCACCAATTTACCCAAGCAGGAGGTGGCGGCTGTCATTGAGGAGGTGCCGCCGTTGCCTGTTGCCCCGCCAGTGCTTGAGCAGGCCCCGATACAGATCCCAGTGGAGCCGCCGGCGATGGCCATGACCCCGGCCCAGGAGTGGTCTTACCCCAGCGCGCCCCAACTCCCAGCCACGCCCGTCTACCAGGTGGCACCGCTCATCCAGACCGCAGCCCTGCGTATGGCCCCAGGCTGGCTGGCGGCGGTGCCGCTACTGGGCGCCTTCCATCGCCACCACCCGCCGCCACCGGTCGTGCCCGAGCCCGGCACCCTCGTGCTGATGGCCGCGGGCGTCTCGGTGCTCGCCCTGCGCCGGCGCCGCGCACGCTGAGCCAGGCCCACAGCGATCCCCCACGGGGCGGCCCAGTGGCCGCCCCGTGTGTTTGTCTTGCTGCTCCCTCACCCTCTCCCAACCGGGAGAGGGCTGGGGTGAGGGGTGGGCGGTCGCTCTCTGCGCACGTCTCGCCGTTCCCCGCTGCCCAGCCTACTCTCCCACACCACTCCCTGCCCCACTTCCTCGTTTTGCCCCTCTCACGGCCTCCTGGTATAATCAAGCGCCGTGCGGGGCGCCGGCGCGTCCGCTTGGCGCGGCCAACGAAGGGGTATTCCGCCTGTTATGCAAGAGAGAACCCCCGACGATCTCGAGCTGGTGGAGCGCTGCCGCAGGGGGGAGGTGGCGGCCTTCAACGCCCTCTTCGCCCGCCACTGCTCCTGGGTTTGCAACCTCGCCTTTCGCCTCACCGGCAGCCGTGAGGACGCTGAGGACATGACCCAGAATGCCTTCCTGCGCGCCTACCGGGCGCTCGGCTCCTATGACGGCCGGGCGGCTTTCACCACCTGGCTTTACCGGATCACCGTGAATGTTTGCCTGGATGAGATCAAGCGCCGCGGCCGCCGCCCCACGCCCATCACCAGCATCATTCCCGAGGAATCGGACGGACCCGAGATCAACGATCCCGCCCCCGACCTGGAGGCCGAGGTGGAGGCCTCCGAGCGCCGTCGCGTCCTGCTCGAGGCGATCCACTCCCTGCCCGCCAAACACCGCTCGGTGCTGGTGCTCTTCGAGTTGGAGGGGCTGAGTTACGAGGAGATGGCCGCGGCCCTGGGCACCAACGTGGGCACGATCAAGAGCCGTCTGAATCGGGCCCGGCTGGCCCTGCGCGACCGGCTGGAGCCGGTCAAGGAACTTTTCATCTCGAGCGCAAGTCAAGTGAGCAGGTGAACACCATGAACTGCAAGGGGGCGCTCGCCCGGCTGACCGCATATCAGCAGGGCGAGCTGACACCGGGGCTGGCGGCACAGGTGGAGGGCCATCTCCAGGCCTGTGTGCGCTGCCGCGAGACTTTCGCGCTGCTGGCTGCGGCCGGCAGCGAGTTGCGCGCGCTCGCCGCCGACTACCAGTGCCCCCCGGTGTCACTGCACCCCCCCACCCTCTCCCCCGTGCGTGCTCCCGGCCGTCGCTGGGCCTGGGTGGGCGCGCTCACCGCGCTGGTCGCCCTGGCCGGGCTGGGGGTGCAGCAGGCCTATCGCGGCCGCCCGGGCACCACGCCCCATCACTTCAGCACAAGAATGACACCCCCCCGGCTTGCGTATTCGCAGGCAGCCAAAGCAAGCCCGGCCATGCCCCGTGCCCTGGGTGCCCCCAGGCAGACCCAAACCCGGCCCACAAGCGCGCTGCAGCCGCCGACAGCCACCCCGCCGGCCCCTGTACAGCCTGCCGCCGGCAGTGCGCCCGGTCTGACGGCGCCGGCAAGGCAAGCGATATCTAAGTTTCGGCTGGGCGCGGCCCGGCCGCTCACGCCGGCCAAGGCGGACAGGCTGGTCGCTGCTGCAGAGTTCGCAGCGACCAGCAGCCAGGCAGTCGAGAAGGGCATGCCGGCTCCTGCCCCCACCGCCCCCCTGGTGAGCCAGGGGCAAGACACCGCCGGGGTGCCCGAGCCTGCCTCCGGTGGCGAAAGCCTGGTCATGGCGCCCCCGGGACCGGCGCCCGCTCCCGCACCGGCCGCCAAGCCCGAGCCCACGGAGGATTGGGTTGTCACCGGTGCCGGCACGCCGGTGCCGACCGTGGCCCGTCCCAGCGTGACGGGGGCTCTGCGCGCGGACGGCCCTGCCGGCCCGCGCGGACCCGCCGCGCAGAAGAGCGGCCGTACCGCGACCACCCACACGAAGGCGCGTGCCACCGTGCCCGGCTGGTTCACGCCTGCTGCCCCGGTGGCGCCCTTGCAGGCCGCGCCCGCTCCGCTGGGAGTGGCTTCCCGTCCGGCAAGCACCCGGGCCCCGAGTGTCGAGCGTGCCTTGCCCGAGCGGGCGGCCTCCCGGGTGGAGGCTGCCCCCACCGCCGTCGCCGTGCAGGCCACCGCGGGCACACATTGGACGGTGACCCTGCGCGTGAGCGGTCGTATGCCCGGCGGCTATGCGGTGACCACCACTGAGCCGGGCGTGACCGTCGCCCCCAGCCGCACTGCCGGCGAGTTCACGGTGACCGTGCCGCTCGCCCGCAACGTGGAGCGAGTGGCGCTGGCCGTGGCTAACTCGCACCGCGGGCAACCGGTGTCATATTGGCTGTACCTGCCGCTGCCGGCCGGCGCAGGAACCGGACAGCCGGCCCGTGACGCCCTGGCTGCACTGGCCACTGCGGAGGGCTGCCCCTTGCTCTCCTCGGCGGACGGTCCCGTCCTGATCGGCGGCACTCCCAGCGACCGCCTGCTGCAGACTGCCGGCTGGCGGCTGCAGCGCGGTTCCGGGGTGATCAACGCCTTCCCGCCCGCGGGCCGCTGAAGCAGGACCCCGCCCCCCACTGCCGAACAGCCACACCACCGGCGCGTGCCGGACTCCCGTGGGAGCACTGCCGATGAAGAGGGCACTGGCCTGGGTGTTGCTGTCGCTGCTGGCGCTGGCCGTCGCCGTGGGCGCGGCCGGATGGTACTGGTGGCTGTTGCCGCGCTACCAGGCGCAGAGCGTGGCCCGCCACGGCCCCTTCCGCGCTATGCTGGCCTCCGGCCGGCTGCTGCCCCAGGGACCGATCGGCCCCCTGCGCGCGGGGATGGCAAGTGTGGACATCAGCCCCACCCGCCCGGTGCCGCTCGGCGGCTACGGCGCCCGCCACGGTCGGCCTTCCACCGGCGTGCACGACCGCATCCATGCCAAGGCCCTGGTGCTCGACAACGGCGCCAACCGGGTGGCCATCATCACCATGGACCAGATCGGCTGCGGTCTCTCCCAGAAGCGAGCAGTGCTACGGCGGGTGGGGCGCATGCTCCATCTGAGCGAGGACTCGCTGCTGCTATGCGCCAGCCATTCCCACTCCACCCCTGGCGCCAATGCCCGTTCGGCCGCCGCCCAGTTGGCCATCGGCCGCTACGACTCGCGGGTGGAGCGGCGCCTGGAAGACGACCTGTGCCGGGTGCTGACCACCGCCGCCGGCCGCCTACAGCCCGCCCGTCTGGGGTGTGCGCAGGTGCCCCTGCCCGGCTTCGTGCGCAACCGCCGGGACCAGGATACCTTCACCGATCCCCTGCTCACCCTGCTCAAGATTGAGCGGCCGGATGGCAAGATTTCGGGGTTATGGGTGAACTATGCCGCCCACGGCACCTGCCTGCCCCCACAGAACATGCGCGTCTCCGGCGACTGGATGGGCTACCTGCAGCGGTACCTGGAGCGCGCTCTGCCGGGGTGCGTCGCCCTCTACAGCAACGGCGCCGAAGGCGACCAGGCCCCGACCCGGCCGCGCCCTCTCTTTGCACGGGCGCCCGCCGACCCCCTGCAAGCCGATTTCGCCGAGGCCCGGGACATCGGTCAGGGTGTCGCCCAGGCGGCGCTGGCAGCCGCTCGCCACACCCCAGCGACCGGGCACATCAGCCTGGCGGGGGCGGCGCTGCCGGTACACCTGCCCACCACCCCCTTGGGCATGCTGATCGGCAAGTCCACCCAGGTGCAGGCCCTGGGCATCGGCGACCTGGCGTTGGTGACGGTGCCGGGGGAGATGACCGCCGAGGTGGGCGCCGCGCTCAAGGAGCGCGTACGGCGGCTCGGCTTTCCCCGGGTGGCCATCGTGGGCCTTGCCAACGACCACATCATGTACGTCACCAGCCCGCGCCAGTACCGGGCGGGCGGCTATGAAGCCGGCATGACCTTCTATGGCCCGGGGCTCGCCGCGCTCATCAGCAATCAGTGCGAGAATGCCGCCATGTGTCTGGCAGTGCGTATGGCGCAGACCCCTCCAGTCTCCCGCCAGGGCCAAGCCACCCGCTGCGGCCGCGGCGTTACCTGGCGGCAGCAGGGACAGCGTATCGCCCTGCTCCAGGGCAATGCCTGGGAACTGGGCTACCAGCACGGCGCGCTGCTGCGCCCTGAAGTCAAGCGGCTCGAGCAGGCGATCCCGGATGCGGTCACCACCGAGGCGGGCCTTCCCCGGCCTCTGGCACCAGCCGTGCTCTGGGCCTCCCGCCGACCCTCCTACATCCTCGAGCGCTATCTGCCGGCGGAGTTCATCCTGGAGACCTATGGCCTGGCGCACGGCGCAGGCATGGATTACGACCGGGCGCTACTGGTGCAGGTGATGCTGGCCATCGCCGAGCAACCAAACATCAAGCAATCACTCGGGCTGGGAGCCTCCTGCTCCAACCTGGTAATCCTGGGGCCGACTGCCACCAACGACTCCGGGCCCCTCTATGGCCGTAACCTGGATTGGGGCATGGGCGAGGTGCTGGGGGACCTGGCCACGGTGTTCGTCTACAACCCAAACGTGGGCAACCGCTTTGTGGTGGCGGGCTGGGCGGGGGTGGCCGGCTGCCTGACGGCCATGAACCACCGGGGGCTGTGCATCGGCGAGGAGAGCGTCTCCTCACCGCGGGACTGCAGCCTGCAGGGGCAGCCGCTCTTCGTGCTGATCCGGCAGGCCATCCAGCACTGTGACACCCTGGAGCAGGCCAAGCGGCTGATCATCCGCACGCCCGGTACCTGCGGCTATCACATTACCCTGCTGGAGGGGGGCCCTATGAACTCTCGGGAGGGGTATGCCGCATCTGGCGAGGCCCTCACCATCGAGCGCACGGCCCACTACTGGGCGGTGCGCCGGCCGCGGGAGGGGGTGCTGTCGGGGTGCATTGACGTGCGCCTGCCCGCCGAGTACGAGGGCGGCCGCCTGCCCCATCCCGCGATCTCCCGCGCCGATGGTAGCAGCGACCACCGCTATCATCGCCTGCGCGACCTGGCCGCGCAGTATCGCGGCCGGGTGGATGAGGCGGTGATGATGCGGATGATGAGCGACCCGGTGGACCCGGATACCGGCCAACCTGCCGCGGGGATGAACAGCCCATGCAACGTCAACACGCTGCACAGCGTGGTCTGGAAGCCCAGCGAGGGCGCTTTCTGGGTGGCCCAGGGACAGGTGCCGGCGCCCCGGGGCGGCTATGCCCGGTTCACTCTGGCTGACCTGCTGGCGGGGCCCCCGGCGCCGGCTGAGGTTGGACCTTCCCACGTGCGAGCAGTCGCGCCGCCAGCCAACTGAAGGCCAGTCCGGCCACCCCCCAGACCACGGTGCCCGCTGAGACTCCGGGGTCAATCTGGCTGTCCAGCCAGATCACCAGCGCGACCATGGGGAACATGGGGAAGACCACCCCCAGCGGCCGCCGGCGCACGAAGAGCCCGTACACGGTCCCTGCCAGCACGAAGGGCAGCAACTGCACCAGCGGGGGCGGGAACGCCTGGTAGCCCGCATAACTAAGGATTATTGCCGAGGCCACCTGCGTCAGGAACGCCAGGATCATACCGCCGAGGATGCGCATGCCGACCTCCCGGTCGGATTCCGGATTCCAGTCCCAGATTGCACATGAAAAAGGCAGGAGCCAGGCTCCTGCCCTACGTGATTCGCCGCTCGGCCCCCAGTTCCCGCCGGGCTATTCCTTGGCTTCGCCGGCCTGGAGGGCGGGCTGCTCCTCGGTCTGATCCAGGTTTTCGAGGCTGCGGGCGCGGACTTTGACCAAACGCCAGCCATCGAGCACCCCGGTCACGGGCGGGGTATTCATGTACCCGGTGGCCTGGTTGCCCAACTCGCCGCGGCCGGTCTTCTGGCGCAGGGCGGTGCGCAGGCGGACCCAGAGCGGGTTGGCGGTGATGTGGGGTATGCCCTTGCCACCCACGTTGTGGTCGGAGGCGAATCCCGGCTGGAACGAGCGGTCCTGCAACACCTCGAACAGGTACTGGCCGGGGTCGCCCGCGGCGACCGCCACCAACTGCCCGGAGCGCACGTCGCGGATGGAGAGCACGATCCCCTGGATGGGGTTGCTGCGCCCTTCCTGGCGCGTCTGCAACTGATACGCCACCACCTCGTTGGGCACCCCCGCCGGCAGGCGCACGTGGTCGCCGATGCCGATGGTGGGGGTCGCGCGGTCGGGTGCGGACGTCTTCTTCCTGGCCATGGAACACTCTCCTTGGTCTGCTGCCGCCTATTATAACCTCCGGACGGTGGCGCCCGCAAATGCCGGCGGCTGCCTATCGGCCTATGAATGCCACCACTTGCCGGTGCTTCCCCCCTCTACCCTCGGGCCATTGCCGCCTCGGCTGCGCTGTGGCAGATCCTGGAAAACTCCTCCGGGTCCAGGCTGGCTCCCCCCACCAGGGCGCCGTCAATCTCAGGCTGCAGCATCTGCTCGCGCACGTTCCCCGACTTCACGCTGCCGCCGTAAAGAATGCGCATGCTGTCGGCAGCCCCAGCGAAGAGCCCGCGCACTACCGCGCGAATGGTGCCGATGACCGCATTGGCGTCGTCGGGATTACACACCCGGCCGGTGCCGATGGCCCACACCGGCTCGTAGGCGATCACCATCCCCGCTGCCTGCTCGGCGCTCACCCCCTCCAGCCCCCGTGTCACCTGCGTGCGCACTACCAGTTCGGTCTGGCCCGCCTCCCGCTCGGAGAGCATCTCCCCGCAGCACATGATGGGCACCAGGCCCGCCCCCAGCGCGGCCAGCACCTTGCGGTTAACGGTCATGTCGTTGTCCCCAAAGACGCTCAGCGTCTCCGGCGGTGTCTCCACGTCCGCCACCCCAAAGCGCCCCCGCCGCTCCGAGTGCCCCACGATTACGTACTGGCAGCACAGGTCCACCAGCATGCGCGGGGCGATCATCCCCGTGAACGCACCCTCGGCCTTCCAGAAAACATCCTGCGCCCCCAACCCGATCCGACTCCCCGCCAGGGCATCGGCCAGGCTCTTCAGGTTAGTGGCCGGCGGGCAGAGCGCAATGTCCACGCCCACCAGCCCTGCCACCTTGGGCTTGAACTGCTCTGCGTAGGCAGCCGACTCGCTGGCCGTCTTATACATCTTCCAGTTGCCCGCTATGAGCGGTGTGCGCATGGGCCAAACCTCCACGTCCTCATCGCTGGTTGTTGGTCAATGCTCCCGATGCCATTTGACCAGCAACCACTAATTCTCTTACTTGTCGTCCAGCGCCGCCACTCCGGGCAGCGTCTTGCCCTCCAGGAACTCGAGCGAGGCGCCGCCGCCGGTGGAAACATGGGTCATCTTGTCGGCCAGGCCCATCTGCTCCACGGCCGCCGCGCTGTCGCCACCGCCAACAATGGTGATGCCGCGGCTCTCGGCCATCGCTTCCGCGATCGCCCGCGTACCCTTGGCAAACTTGGGAATCTCAAAGACGCCCATCGGCCCGTTCCACACCACGGTGGCGGCCGAGCGGATTGCGTCGCCAAACAGGCGGCCAGTTTCGGGACCGATGTCCACCCCCATCCAGTCGGCAGGGATCTGGTCAGCCGGAACAACCTTGCTCTCGGCCTCTTCCTTCAGGTCGGTGGCCACGGTAATGTCCACCGGGAACATCAGTCGTACCCCCGCCGCCACCGCCTTCTCGATCAGCGTGGCCGCCAGGCCTATGTTCTTCTCATCCAAGAGCGACCGCCCGACCTCCCAACCCTTGGATTTGAGGAAGGTGTAGGACATGCCGCCGCCGATAATCAGGGTGTCTACTTTGGGGATCAGGTTCTCGATAACCCCAATCTTGTCTTTCACCTTGGCCCCGCCCAGGATGGCCACGAAGGGGCGCTCGGGGTTGGTGATGGCCCGGCCCAGAAACTCGATCTCTTTCTGCATCAGGTAGCCGGCCACTGCGGGGTGCACGTAGCGGGCCACCCCCTCCGTACTGGCATGGGCGCGGTGAGCGGTGCCGAAAGCGTCGTTCACGTACACGTCGGCCAGGCGTGCCAACTGTTGTGCGAAGGCCGGATCGTTGGCCTCCTCCTCGGGGTGGAAGCGCACGTTCTCCAGCAGCACCACCTCACCGGGCTGCAGCACCGCGACCGCCTGCTCCACCTGCGGGCCGACGCAGTCGTCGAGTTTCTGCACTGGCTTGCCCAGGAGGCGCGACAACTCGGCCGCCACCGGGTTCATGCGCAGGCTCTCGGTGACCCCCTCCGGTCGCCCCAGGTGGGAGACCAAGATCACCTTCGCCCCGTGATCGATCAGGTAGCGGATGGTCGGCAGCGCGGCCGCGATGCGGGTGTTGTCGGTGATGTGCCCCGAGGGGTCCAGGGGCACGTTGAAATCCACCCGCACCAGCACCCGCTTGCCTTGGACGCCCACGTCCTCGATGGTCTTCTTATTCATGCTGTCCTCCCGGCCGTGCCGCTGCCTTGTCTCTCCGGTAGGGCAGGGCTTGCTCCTGCCCTTCCCTCCTGTTACCTCCCCCACCTGCCAACCACAACCGATGGGGAGGCGGCCCTCGCCGCCTCCCAGGGTTTCCTCTGCTATCCCGTATTCGCCTACTTGCCCCGCGTAGCTTCAGTAAAGGGGGATCCGTCTACATCCTCTCCGCCACGAAGTTGGCCAGGTCGGCCAGGCGCACGGAGTAGGCCCACTCGTTGTCGTACCAGGACAGGATCTTCACGAAGTTGCCATCCAGCACCATGGTGCTCAGCCCGTCCACCACCGCGGAGTGCGGGTTGGCCTTGACATCCATGGAGACGATGGGCTCCTCGGTGTACTGCAGGATGCCCTGCATGGGCCCCGCCGCGGCTGCCTGGTAGGCGGCGTTGATCTCATCCGCAGTTGCGGGGCGGTTCAACTCCACCACCAGGTCCACCAGCGAGCAGGTGGGGGTGGGCACGCGCAGCGCAATGCCGTCCATCTTGCCCTTCAGTTCAGGCAGCACCAGGAAGACCGCCTTGGCCGCGCCGGTAGTGGTGGGAATGATGTTCAGGGCGGCGGCCCGGGCCCGGCGCAGGTCCTTGTGCGGCAGGTCGAGGATACGCTGGTCGTTGGTGTAGGCGTGCACGGTGGTCATGAAGCCGCGTTTGATGCCAAAGGTGTCGCTGATCACCTTGCAGGTCGGCGCCAGGCAGTTGGTAGTGCAGGAGGCGTTGGAGATGATGTTGTGCCGGGCGGGGTCATACTTGTCCTGATTCACGCCGAGCACGATGGTTACGTCCTCATTCTTCGCGGGGGCGCTGATCAGCACCTTCTTGGCGCCACCCGACTCGATGTGCGCCTTGGCCTTGGTGGCATCCGTGAAGACGCCCGAACACTCCAGCACCACGGTCACACCCAGGTCGCGCCAGGGCAGGGCGCCGGGGTCCTTCTCGGCATAAACCTTGATGGTCTTGCCGTCCACCACGATGTTGCCGTCCTGGGCCACCACCGTGCCCGGATAGGGGCCGTAGGTTGAGTCGTACTTGAGCAGGTGGGCATTGGTCACTGCGTCCGTGAGGTCGTTGACCGCCACCACCTCCAGTTGCGGGTACTTCTCGGACAGCGCCTTGAACACCTGACGGCCGATGCGCCCGAAGCCGTTGATGCCGATCTTTGTAGCCATAACTTCCTCCTGTCGGCGCGAGGGCGCCGTTAGTTCGCGACTGCCGGAATTATCCCAGCGCCTTCGGGGGCGATAAAGGGGCTCCTGCAACGTTACCGCGACAACCCCGAACCGGGCCCGGCAGGCAACAGCCCACCGGGCGCACGCCCGCTATTCTACCGGGCTGCGGGAGGGGATGTCAAACGTGAAGGCCCTGCATGAAGTAGCATAGCGATTATGTCCCCATGTAAGTGCTAAGGGATTATGTCCCCTCGTTGGCGGAACAAGAACGCATGGAAAGCGAGGGATTGGTTGTGAGCAGGAGGGAAGAGCA
>Ga0315298_1010560_pt1 | contig 11102 bp, 11 predicted proteins | sample WHS_1_MG_FD_203077 | JGI IMG/M metagenome (GOLD analysis project Ga0315298, IMG submission 203077) | Extremophilic microbial mat communities from Washburn Hot Springs, YNP, Wyoming, USA - WHS_1_MG | ecosystem: Environmental > Aquatic > Thermal springs > Hot (42-90C) | place: USA: Wyoming... | reverse complement strand
CCTAAATTAGCAATTTGCACTTATCATTTACCAGACGATAAAGAAGTTTTAACTAAATTAATTCTTCAAGCCAATCCCGATTATAAAATTGAATATGCCTGGAAGAAACTATACGCTTGGATAGAAAAATAAATGATACTTTTTTAGCTTTGATATACTTAGTAAAAATGAAATACTCCTTTAAAATTAATCGATTAGTTTTTTATAAAAAACTCTTCATTAACCTAATTACCGTTATTTTAATAAGCATTATCTTAATCTTTGTTGCCAAATACAATATTATTTTTTTAAAAAAATGTTTAGTGGAGCGATTTACTTAATAACTATTGAAAGTTTTTATTATTTTCAAAATTATAATATTAAAGTTAATTGATAAAATTAAATGTCTAAATTTACTAAAATTAATAAATGGTATATAGCACAAAAAAGAGAAACAGAATGCTGGGATTTAATTAAAGGTAAGATTTTCTCGGTAGAATATCAATTAGCTAAAAAGAAGTATTGGGAATCTATAATAGACAAGATTAGAAAATATATAAAAGGAAATCGAATTTTAGATATCGGTTGTGGCCCGACGGGTATTTTTATTTCTCCATTTTTTACTAATACAGATAAATACCTAAAAACTGGCATAGATTCTTTAATGGCTCATTACTTAGAGAATTACCCGTTTTTAAAAGAAATAAAGGTAAATTGGATAAACGCTCCTTTTGAAAATTATACTTTTGAAGAATCTTTTGACACGGTTTTCATTTTTAACGCACTAGATCATACCCAAAATCCAGAATTGGTAATTCAAAAAATAAATCATATATTAACTCCTAATGGTGTATTGGTTATATCTTTAAACATATATAATCAAAAATTAATAAAAAGGATTATAGAAAAAATTCCATTTTTGGATCCCCTTCATCCTCATAAATTTTATTATGAAGATCTGGTAACCCTTTTACATAAAAATGGTTTTGAACTTATTCATACTGAAAAAATAGATAACTTAAGGATAGAATTGGAAAAAGCAACTTCTTCCATAGATTTTGTTGCGCATAAAAAGATTCAAAGAAATTTCAAGGATTTTTTATTCGGGGTGTTAAGAAAAATATTTTTTAAAACTTTAGAAATAATGGGCTATCCAGTTTTAGCTCCTTCTGTTCATGCTAAATCAATTTTAAGTGAGTACCTAATGATTTTTCGTAAAATAGAAAATTGAAATATATGCAAAATTATTCGTTAGAAGATCAAGAAAATATAAATGAGGCTTTTTGGAAATTGGAAAAATATTTATCTTCATGGAGGACAAAAGAAGGGTATTTTAATGGGATAATAGCTACTTTTTGGGATTGGAGTTTGGATACTATCGCGCCTCACACAATGAATCATTACCCTATAATATTAGGTTATATTGAACTTTTTAAAAAATTTAATGATAATACTTATTTAGTAAAAGCCGAATCTTCTGCCAAATTTTATTTAACTCATCAAGATAAAAATGGTCAGTTTCTTAATGCGTGGGCTGATATACCGCCCAAACATACTGGTCCTATTTTACAGATATGTCCAGATATAGCTTTGCTAGAGTTGTATAAAGTTACTGGTAAAAAATTATATCTAGATACAGTTAATAAGAATGTGGAGTGGTTATTTAAAAATTGGTGGAAGGGTAATGGTTTTTATGGCTCTGTAGTAAATCAAACGTGTAAAGGAATAGAGATGTTTCTTCTTTTATATGAAATAACAAGACAAGAAAAATATGCAAAGATGGCTTTAAATTTAGGAGAGTGGGTTTTAACACAACAAGTTCAAAAAGACAAATTAGGAAAAGGAGGTTTCTATCAAAGTATTCATGATGATAGATTAATTATTGTTTATAACGCTAAAGTAGCTCCCGCTTTGATAAAATTATATCAACTTACTGTAGACGAAAAATATAAGAACGCTCTAGAAAATTTAATAAAATTTATATTAAGAAATATTAATCCTAAAAATTTATTTTATAGTCATCTAGAATATAATTTTAATATTTTTTTAACACCAATCACAAAATTCTCTTATAAAATTACAAAATTTAATCCTTTATTAAGAAATAAAATTAGATATCTTAGAAGATTGATATTTAATTACCGTATTAAAGAGTATCCAATGTGGATAGCAAGGAGCGCTGATACTATTAATACTCTTATCGAATCAAGTAAGATTGTTAATATTGATAACGATATAATAACTAAGTTAATTAAAAATTTATTAAGTTATCAATACGAAAATGGGGGGTTCCCAAATACTATAGGTTATTTTGGAAATCCTAATAAAACAGTATGGCAGGATATTATTTGTTCTATTCGTTGGAATGCTTATTGTTTTTTATTGTTAAGTAAATTAGTTAGTAAAGAAGAAAAAATAGATAATGAACTCAATACAATAAAAAAAGAATATCAAGAGAATAACAGTTTAAATACTTTTATTGAGACAAAAGATTATATAGAATGGAGAGATAAAGAAAAGATAATAAAGCATTTTAATAAACATTAATATGAATAAAAGCTTAAATTGGAAAGTAAATAAGGAAAATGGTTGTGTTGAGATATTAAGAATTGATAATAATGATATTCGAATATGGGGATGGGGGGTGGAAACTGCCGATCGTTATTCCTTTTTCTCTCAAGATAAATTAGGGGGTATAAAAGTAAAATTGTTAGATAAAAAAATAGATATAACTGATGAAAATATTAATAGTTTTTTTGTAGTTAAACTTAAAAAAATATTATTAAAAATAACTTTGGAAGATAAAATAGAAGAATCACAAATAAAAAGAAGATATGTTTTAGAATCTCTTACTGATGGTTATCTATCAGATTTTGTTACTAGAGCTGTTTTTGATAAAAAACTTGTTGATAAAGCAAATATAGGAGGAAGGATTTTCGAATTTTATGGTTTAAATTTATATAGGCAATATCCAACTAATAAGGTTTTGCTTAATACTAAATTAGGAGATATTGAATTAGTTACTAAAACTTCTCATTATTATTCAAATTTTAATTTATTAAGCTATGTCAGAGACGAACCACCTAATAAATGGGTTATTCATCACCGTTTATTATCTGGTTGTAACCAACATTTATTATTACAATTTTATAAATTTGTATTAAATGAACAACTTTGTCCTTTATTACGTTGGAAAAAATTTGTAGAAAAATTTTGGCTTTATAGCGAAGAGAAAAATAGCAGATTACCATTTACTTTTCAGACAGCAAGCTATAGCTTTCTTCCAAAAGGAGATAAATTAGAAATGTTATCCAGTATTATTATTAAAAGCAATAAAAATAGAATATTTAATTTATAAATGAATAATAAAATAAATAAAAGGATATTAATAATTTTTAATAGATATACGCCTGATTTAAGTGATCCTAATAATTTATTCGCTAAAGTAGCGAGAGATTTAAATATTAAGATAGAAATAGCTTTATGTGCATTGCATGAGAGAAATAGACCGCGTATAAATTTTATAACTTTTCAAAATGAGAATTATAAATTACTAAAACTTAAAGGGTTTACTCTTGGAATAGATAAACATTTTAATCTAGGTATTATTCCTCTAATTCTTTTCAATAATTATTCTTTAATAATAATAGGTGGTTATAGTTTTCCTACAGCAATTTTAGCTATTTTGCTTTGCAAACTTTTTAGAAAAAGATGGGTTTTATTAATTGACGGTTTATCCTTAGAAAATCATATAAAAAATATTAAATATATAATCAAATTGTTACTGATTAGAAATGCTGCCGGTTATTTGGTGCCAGATGAATATCACAAGAATTATATTAATCAGAATTATAAAATTGATGAAAATAAAATTTTTTGTACCTATCCTACTACCTCTGATTTAAATTTATTTTTAGTTAAATATAATAATTTTCAAAAAATAAAAATTAGACAAAGCTTAAATATACCAAAAGAGGCTATAGTAATTTTATATGTTGGCAGATTAATTAAAGAAAAGGGAGTAGAGGAATTATTGTCTGCTTATTTGAATATTATTAGAGAACCCAAGAGAAAAGATATATATTTAGTCTATATAGGTTATGGACCTTTGTTTGCTAAAATACAACAAGAATGCAAAAAACAAAAGATAGAAAATGTAAGGATGCTTTACAATATCCCTCATAAGAAATTACCCATTTATTATCAATCAGCAGATATATTCGTTTCTTTTTCTTATGGTGATATTTGGGGTTATACAATTGTTGAGGCAGTTGCTAGTGGCTTACCGGTAATAACTACTAATAAAGTTAATTCAGCTAATAATTTTGTTTTTGATAATATAAATGGTTATAAAATTAATGTTGGTAATACGGAGCAGCTAAAAGAATCTCTAAAAATGTTAGCTAAAGATAATATATTGAGGCAAAAATTTGGTAATAATTCTCGAGAAATTATAGAATTATGGACAAAAAAAAGAACAGATCTGAGCTTTTCGGAAGCTTTAAAGAAATTAATATAATATAAATATTGTTAAAAAAATTTAAAAAATTACTAAAAAAATTTATTCAACAATTAATATGAATAATAAAAACATTGAAGCTATAGAATCTTTGATAGAAAAAGGAATTTATAGTGTTAATTTTAACCAACCTAAATGGGCTCAGAGTTTTTTCTTAAAAGTAATTGATTGTTTTATTGACAATAATACTAAAAATGTGTTGGAATGCGGAATTGGTACAGGTTTTTGGATTAAACTCTTATTTTCAAGATATCCTTATCTTAAGTTTTATGGATTTGATTTAAGTGATAAAATGATTGAATTAGCAAAAAAGAACCTTAATTTTTTTTCACAAATATTAATAAAAAAAGGAAATATTTTAGATACTGAATCTTTTTGTTTCGATGATGTCTCTATATTTGATATTATTTTTTGCTATGATGTAATTCAGCAACTTTCTTCAGAAGATTATTTAAAAGCAATATACCAAATGCTATCTCATGCGAGCAAAAACGGTTTAGTAATTATTTTTGATAATGAAAAATTTTCTTTTTATAGTTTTAAAATGACATTTAAAAAAATGATAACTAAATTTCTAAAAATACCTCTAGTTCCTCTTGAATTTTGCAATGTCAGATATCCTTCTTTAAATTATCTAAAAAAAGAAATAGAAAAAAATGGATACGAATGTCAACTGTTAGTAGCCCCAAACAGAATTAAAAGAGCTTTAATAATTTTTAACAAGACCTAATTTGTATGACAAAAGACATCTTTGAGAGAGTGTTTGTTGTTATTGGCTCCGAATATAATTATATGCCCGTAGGAGCTAATTATTTAGCTCAAGCTCTATCAGAGAACGGAGAAACAGTAATATATCTGGAACAACCTTCTTTTTTATCTTTTGTAAAAAATCCTTTATATTTTTGGAGAATTTTTAAAAAATTCTTTTATCTTAGTTTAAACAAGAGACAGGTCAACATTATTACTATCACTTCAAAAATTTTACCCATTAGAAAAGAAATTTTTTTAAAAAAAATTGGTTTAGGATTTTTATATCAACTTCAAGAAAAATTACTAAATCTGGAAATAAATTTAATAAAAAGGAAACTCAAAAAAAAGTATAGCGACGGTTCGGTTATTGTATTATTTAATGACCCTTTCAGTTATAAGGTAGCAAAAAAGTTTAAACAATCGATTATTATTTTTAGAGCATGCGACAGATATGATAAATATCCTGGATGGGAAAATCAAGAAGAGAGAATTAAAGAGATATATAAAAAAGCGATAAATGAAAGTAACATCATATTAGCTACTAGTGATTTTATTTACGAGGAGATTATTCAATTTAGAAGAGAAAAGGTTTTTTTATTCCCTAATGGCTATCAAGATTTTAAACAGAACATCTTATTTGTTCCGATTGAATTCAGAAAAATACCGAAACCAATTATTGGTTTTGTAGGGGCAGTTAATGATTGGATAGATATTAAGTTAATTGAAGAGGCGACAAAAAATAGACCCCAGTATTCTTTTGTGATTATTGGTCCGGTTTTAAATAAAAAAATACAGACATTGAAAACACTAAAAAATATTTATATTTTAGGTTATAAAAAACGTTATATTTTAAGTAGCTATTATTCTAATTTCGATGTAGCTATTGCGCCTTTTACTATTAATGAACTATCAAAAGGTATTAATCCTATAAAATTTTACGAATATTTAGCTTTTGGTTTACCTGTGGTATCAACCCCCATTAAAGAAGCAGAGAAATTTAAAGATTTAATTTATATAGCAACAAACACCGAAGAATTTATTAAAAAAATTGATGAAGCGCTTCAGGAACAAAATTCACAACTAAAAGAAAAAAGAAGGAAATTTGCACTAGAGAATTCATGGAATAATAGGGCAAAAGTTTTAATCCAAATAGTAAAAGAAAGTGGAAAATAAAATTAAATAATTTATTATGAATATTAAAGCAAAATTAAAACATTTATTAATTAATAAGATATATCCTTTTAGATATTATACAAACGTATATAAAAGATTTTCTTTTTATCAAATAGATTCCAAACTACTTTTTCTATCTTTTGATTGCGATAAAAATACAGATATACATTCATTAAATAAAGTGTTAGAAATTTTAAACAAATTTAATGTTAAAGTTAATTTCGCTATTCCAGCCTGCTATATAGAAAATAATAAGGATTTAATATTAAAAATTATTCAAAATGGGCACGAAATTATAAATCATACTTTTTCACATCCTGATAATTTTGTTAATCTAAATTTAGAAATACAAAAAGAAGAAATCAAAAAAGCTGATATCGAATTCAAAACAAAGCTAGACTATGCCATTAAAGGATTCAGGGCTCCTCATTTTGGTTGGTTTTATTACAAACCAGATAATCTTTTTGGACTTTTAAATTTTATAAGAGAATTCGGCTACCACTATTCTTCAACGACAGTTTTATCTTGGTTTATTAATGCCCATTTTGAAAATAATAAAGATATTTTAATACGAAAAGACTTTAAAGAAATTCCTTTATCTCCTAATCCTCTTCGTCCTTTAGAAGCTTTTGATAGTTATTATTTCTTTCAAAAAAATAGAAATTCTCAATTTTTAGATAAAAAACAGAAAGTTCTTTTCTTTAGATTATTCCAACAGCTTCTAGAGACAAATGTAAAATATCAGACGCCAATTAATTTATATTTTGATCCTCAAGATGTAGTTAAAAATAATTTTTTAATTGAAATAATAGATTTAATTAATTCTTATAAATTTAAGTATTGTCGGTATAGTGATTTTTGTGATAGTAAATAAAAATATTAAAATAAAAATGTCCAAAATAATTTTTGTTAATGATCCGGCGGCGACTGAGGGTGGGGCTTTAACAATTTTAAAGCAGTTTTTAGATAGTATTGAACTTTATTCTGATAAAGATTATCTTTATTATGTGTTCTGTTCTATACCGGAATTAAAGGTTTTTGAAAATGAACAAATAAGGATTATTAATGATATTAAAGCTAAAAAATGGTTAGAGCGAATTAAATGGGATTTATGGGGTTTAAAAAAATGGAGTAAGAAAAATAATATTAAAGCTGATTTAATTATTTCTTTTCAGAATACCGGGGTAAAGTATTTTAAAGAAACACCGCAAATTATCTATTTTCATCAATCCTTAAGCGTTTATGATGAATATCATTGGCATTTTTTTAACAAAGAAGAAAGAATTTATTGGTTTTATCAAAAAATTTATCCTTTATTAATTAAATTTAGTCTACCTTCTAATTTTTATATTATTACTCAAACAGAAACAATCAAAAAGAAATTGCAGCAAGAATTAAAAATTAATGAAAACAGAATAGTTGTTATTGCTCCAAATTTTAATAATATTGATATTGATATTAATTCTATTCCTTCAATTGATTTTAATGATAAAAAATTTCATATTTTTTATCCGGCTTCAACTGTTTTATACAAGAATCACGAAGTAATTATCAAAGCATTAAAATATATTAAAGACAATAGCCCAGATGTTTTTAAGAATTTACAGGTGCATTTTACTTTTGATAATTCGACTGCGAGGAATTTGAAATTAATACGATTAATGAATGATTTGAAAATAAAAAACGCTATTAAATTAGAGGGGAAATTACCATATGATAAAGTTTTGTCATTCTATAAATCTTGCGATTTGGTTGTTTTCCCGAGCTATTTAGAATCATTTCCTTTGCCATTGATAGAAACAGCGCTTTTTGGTTTGCCTATTTTGGTATCTGATTTGGAATTTAGCTGGGAAATAATTGCTAATTATGAAGGGGCACAATTTATTGATTATAGAAATGAAAAAGAATGGGCTCAAAAAATTATTGAAGCTTATTATCAAAAAAAGCGTTTTCCATCTTATCTCCCTTCCTTCAATACCAATTGGCAAACATTTTTTGAGTTAATTAATAAGCTATTAATTAAAAATTACATATGAAAATTTTAGTTACTGGCGGAGCCGGATTTATTGGCTCTCATTTAGTAGATCGCTTAATAGACGAAAAGCATCAAGTGATAGTTATTGATAATTTATCTACTGGAAAAAGAGAGAATATAAATCCCCAAGCCAAATTCTATCAATCTGATATTTATTCTAATAAGGCCGCAGAAATTATCAAAAAAGAAAAACCTTTAGTTATTTTTCATTTAGCTGCCCAAATAAATTTAAGACAATCAGTCAAAGATCCTATTAATGATGCTCAAACAAATATTTTAGGCGCATTAAATATCATTTTAAGTTTTATCGAAATAAATAAACAGAGGTTAGATAAATGTAAATTTATTTTCTCTTCAACTGGTGGTGCCATTTATGGAGACGCCAAAATTATTCCTACGCCAGAAACTTATGGACCTCATCCCTTATCACCTTATGCTATTAATAAATTAAGCATTGAGTACTATCTTTATTATTTTTATCAGGTTTTTGGTTTAAAATATGTTGCTTTGCGATATGCTAATGTTTATGGTCCTCGACAAAATCCTCAAGGGGAAGCCGGCGTAATAGCTATTTTTATCGATAAAATGCTTAGGGGTGAACAGCCTTTTATTTTTGGTGATGGCAAGCAAACTAGAGATTTTGTTTATGTAAAAGATATAGTTGAAGCTAATATTCTAGCAATGAATAGTAAAAAGATCGGCGTTTATAATATTGGCACTGGCAAAGAAACAGATATTAATACTTTGTTTAAATATTTAAGCAAATTGACCAAAACTTCATTTAAACCTCAATATAAACCTTTGCCAATAGGAGAGCAAAAAAGAAGCTGTTTAGATTATTCTCGAGCTAAACAAGAATTAAAATGGATGCCTGAATTTTCTTTAGAACTTGGTCTTAGGGGGACTATTGATTGGTTTCAAAATCAATATTTATATGAAAAGCCAATCTTCAAAAAATAGAATAGTTCAGTTTTGGGACAATAAACCTTGTGGAACATTTGGTATTATACCCGAGAATGTTACTTTAGATTATTTTCTTAAAATTAAAGAGAGGCGGTATAAATTAGAGCCTTTTATTAAACAAATAGTTCAATTTGAAAAATGGCAAGATAAAAAAGTTTTAGAGGTGGGCTGTGGCATAGGGATAGACGGAATGGAGTTTGCTAAAAATGGCAGTGATTATACTGGAGTTGATATTTCTGAAAAGTCTCTTGAATTAGCCAAGACTTATTTCGCTTTAAATGAGCAAAAAGTAAATTTATTAGTGGCCGATGCTGAGAATCTCCCTTTTGAAAATAATACTTTCGATTTAGTTTATTCTTGGGGAGTGTTACATCATACTCCTAATACCCAAAAAGCAATTGAAGAGATATATCGAGTGTTAAAACCAGAAGGGAAAATAATTGTTATGCTTTATAATAAATATTCTATGGTAGGACTTCAGCTGTATATTAGATATGGATTTTTAAGAGGAAATCTCAGGGCTAACCTAAATGATTTATATGCTTTTCATCATGAAAGTCCGGGTACCAAAGCTTTTACTGATAAAGAGGCGAAAGATTTATTTTCTCGATTTAGAGAGTTGAAAATAAGTAATATAGTCACGCCTTACGATCTTCGTATCGCCAGAAATATTTTTTTACCTAAGATATTTCAGTTAGTCATACCTTCTAGATTAGGATTTTTTAAAATAATTCAAGCCGAAAAATAATTATAAATCTATATTTCACAATTATGACTTTCTATATTATCTTTTACCTTTAATTGATTTTTTAGGTTAAAAAGATTAAGATAGAATATAAAATTAATTTAATAAAATATGAGGAAATCAGATAAACATTTGATAATAGGGAAGGGAGAAGTGGGGCAAGCGCTTTATAATGTATTAAAACGTCATTATGAAGTATATATAAGAGACAAAAATGATGATTTGAATGGAGAGTTCAGTGTTTTACATATTTGCTATCCTCCTATTAAAGGTTTTATAAATATTACAAAAAATTATATTAAAAAATATAATCCTAAGTTAGTCATAATTCATTCTACGATTCCTCTCGGTTATACAGAAAAAATTGGTCCCATTGCGGTGCATAGTCCAATAAGGGGCAAACATCCTCATTTAGAGAAAGGTATAAAGACTTTTGTTAAGTATTTCGGAGGGAAAAAAGCTAAAGAAGCTGCCCGTTATTTCTCTAAAATAGGTATCAAAACAAAAGTATTTAAGAATTCAAAGACAACTGAATTATTAAAAATTTTGGATACCACTTATTACGGTTGGAATATTGTTTTTGCTAAAGAAGTTAAAAGAATATGTGACAAATTAAATTTGAATTTCAAAGAAGTTTATACTATTCCTAATCAAGATTATAATGAGGGATATAAAAAACTTGGAATGTCTAATGTTATTAGACCAGTACTAAAACCTATGAAAGGGAAAATAGGCGGTCATTGTGTTATTCCAAATTTAAACTTACTCCAAGATTGGCTCACAGCTCTCATAAAAAAGAGAAATAAAATTTATTAGGAGTGAGCAGTTAAATTTTTAGATTATAAAGATTTTAATAATAGGAAGATAATATTATCGGATTTTAATAGTTAATAAAAATTATGACTTTCTATATTATCCTTTATCTTATTTTAACAATT
>Ga0315298_1010558_pt1 | contig 11102 bp, 8 predicted proteins | sample WHS_1_MG_FD_203077 | JGI IMG/M metagenome (GOLD analysis project Ga0315298, IMG submission 203077) | Extremophilic microbial mat communities from Washburn Hot Springs, YNP, Wyoming, USA - WHS_1_MG | ecosystem: Environmental > Aquatic > Thermal springs > Hot (42-90C) | place: USA: Wyoming... | reverse complement strand
GTAGACGACGCTGGCGCCGAGCCGGCCGATCGCCTGCCACCAGATCCCTGACGCCTCCGGATAGTCGCGATCGACCAGCGGTCCGTTATGCTCGACATAGGGGGCGTCGTATTCCGGGTCGTCCACCGAGGTCAGGCTCAGCGAGCGCGAGAACCCTCTCGCCCGCCGGTGGAAAATCCCGATCGCCACCAGCCGCCCGGCCGCCTCGACGCGCACCACCAGCGGATGGACGAGACCATTGGCCAGCAGGGCGGCAATCCAGGTCCATGAGGTGAAGAAGGAGCCGTCGGCCCGCGCCTCCAGCGCCTGCCATTCCTCGCCAAGGGCGGCGATGTCCGGATCGTCCTCAACCACCACCGTCAGGGCCGGATCGTGATCGGAGCCCGACGGGCTGCGCTTGAAATCGAAGGTTCCACGTGTCATTAAAAAAAAGATAATTCCATAAGAAGATTAAATTGTCATGCCTGAATTGATTTCAGATCTATTTATTGCTCCGGTTCCGGCGCGGCTGCGCGAGCCTACGCCGGTTGCCACCGTCATCATCGACACGGAAGAGGATTTCGACTGGCTGACGCCGGTCGAGGGTACGCCGTTTGACACGGCCTACCTGCATCACCTCGATCAACTGAGCCCCATCCTGCGCGCCTATGGCGCCGTTCCCACACTGCTGCTGACCTACCCCGTTCTCGAGAATCCGAAAATCGTGACCCAGTTGCGGCGGATGGCGGAGCGTGGCGATTGCGCCCTCGGCCTGCAGCTTCACGCCTGGATCACGCCCCCTTTCGCCGGGCAGCCGCGCTCGGACCTGTCGTTCGCGAGCAATCTCGATTCTGAAATCGAGGCGCAGAAGCTGGAGAATCTCCACGAGAAGTTCGTGGACTGTTTCGCGATGCCGCCAACCGTGTTCCGCTCCGGCCGCTACGGCCTCGGCCCCCATACCGCGCGGCTGATCAGCAAGCTCGGCGTCTCGATCGATACCAGCCTCGCGCCGAGAACCTCGATGGCCGGCGAGGGCGGGCTCGATTACAGCGCGATCGATTTCGAGCCGTTCTGGTTTGGCGATGACCGGAAGCTCCTGGAATTGCCGCTCTGCCGGTCGGTCATCGGCTGGGGCCGGGCGTTCGGCCGCGCGGCTTACAGGTGGATCAACCAGCCGGGCCGCCGGCGGCAGATCCTTGGCGCGGCGCTGGCCCGCCTCGGCTGCGCCGAACGCGTGACGCTCTCGCCCGAGGGCAATGGCGCGGGGGCGGCGCGGCGTCTGACCGACGCCCTGCTCGCGCGGGAGCAGCGCATTTTCCCGCTCAGCTTCCATAGCTCCTCGATCTGGCCGGGCCGGAACCCCTATGTGCGGAGCCGGCGCGACCTGCATCATTTCTACGACGACCTGTCGGCCATGCTGACCGATCTCGCGGACCGCACGGGTTGCCGGTTCGTCCGGACCGATGCCATTCCCGGCCTGCTCGCCCCCGCCGGGCCGCAGCCGATGACCGCGGCGCGGTGATGGCCGGTGGCCGCGTCCTGCTGATCGCCAACAATTTCCCGCCGGTGCGCGGCGGCTCGGCGCTCGTCTACAGCGAACTCGCCCGCCATGCGAACGGCATGGTCGAGGTTCTCGCCCCCCGCACCCATTACGCCGACGATCTGCCGCTGATCGGCTGGCGCGAGCATGACCGGCAGGCCCCGTTCCGCGTGACGCGGCTGATGCTGCTGCGCACGCCTTTGCGCCAGTCGGGCGATGAACCCCCGATCGCCCGGCTGCGCTTCATCGCCTATGACCTCGCCCTGCGGCTGGCGGTGCTCGGCCGCCTCGTCGCAATTCTGGCGACGCGGCCGATCAGTGCGGTCTGCGTCGGCGAATTGATGTCCGGCGCCTGGATCCTGCGGGTGCTGCGGTTCTGGCCGGGGCTGCGCCGCGTGGCCTATGTGCATGGCGAGGAAATCACCACCGACGACAATTACGACCCGAGCGGACGCCGCCGCCGCGCCGCGCTCGCCGCCGCCGATGTCATCATCGTGGTCAGCCGCTTCACCTTTGATACCGTGGCATCGATGCTGCCGGGCGCGCGGGACCGGATCCGGCTCATCGAGAATGGCGTCGATTTCGATCGATTCGCTCCCGCGCCGGGCGGCCCGCGCGGCGACCTGATCGAACGCCATGGCCTGCGAGGGCATTTCGTGTTCGTCTCCGTCTGCCGGCTGCTGGAAAAGAAGGGCATCGACAACGCGATCCGCGCCTTCGCGACGCTGCATCGCGCGGATCCGGCGCTGCGGTTCCTGGTGGTGGGCGACGGGCCCTATGCCGGAACGCTGGCGCAGATCGCCGTGGCCGAGGGCGTGGGCGAGGCGGTGGTGTTCGCGGGGGACGTGCCGGATGCCGACCTCGCCGATCATTACCGTCTCGGCGACGTGTTCGTGATGCCCAACCGGGCGCTCGCCTCCGGCGATACGGAGGGGTTCGGCCTCGTGTTCCTGGAAGCCAATGCCGCCGGCCTGCCGGTGATCGCCGGCCGCGACGGCGGCAGCCCCGCCGCCGTGCGCGACGGCGAGAACGGGCTGCTGGTCGACGGTCATTCGGTTCCGGCGATCGCCGCGGCGATGCGCCGCCTGCGCGAGGACGCGGCGCTGCGCGCGCGGCTGGCCGAAGGCGGGCGCGCCCGCGCAAGCCGATCCGACTGGCGGCTGAAGGCGGCCGAATTCATCGCCGCGTGTCATGACGGCGCACGGCCATGAGCGGGGCGGCGGGCATCATGCCCTGGCCCGGCGCCGGAGCGATGGGCTTTGCCGATCCGGCGCGGAACCTGTTCGGCAGTTTTCTGTGGTTCGACATGATCGCCGGGGCGGCGCGGCCGCGTGATCTGGTGCCCGCCATGCTGACACAAGATGGGGCGAGCCTGCCGCTATGGTGCCGCTCACGGGCCGGCGCGCTGGTGCCGGTGGCCGGGCTGAACAGCCCCTATACGCTCGTGTTCCGGCCGGGCGGTCACGATCCATCCGCTGTCGCCCGCCATCTCATGGGCCAGGTGCGCGGCATCGTCCGGCTCGACGCGCTCGACCCGGACGATCCGGCCATCGCCGCGCTGGAACGGGCCGCCGCGGCGCATGGCCTCGCGGTCAGCCGGTTCGATCATTTCAGCAACTGGTTCATGCCGGTGGATGGCGATTTCGAGCGTTGGCTCTCCGGGCGGCCGGGGGCGCTGCGCAACACCATCCGCCGGCGGATCCGGGCCGCCGGCGCGTTGCGGTTCCGCTGCTTCGGCTTCGGCGCGGCGTCGCCGGGCGACGGCCCGGAGCCGGAGCCGGTCGATCTCGACCAGGCCGTCGCGCAGTTCGACGCGGTTTATGACCGATCATGGAAGCCCGCCGAGCCCTTCGCCGGGATCAACGCGCGGATCATGCGCGGGCTGGCGGGCGCGGGGCTGCTGCGCGCCGGCGTTCTCGCCGATGACGACGGGCCGATCGCCGCGCAATACTGGGCGATCAGCGGCGGTCGCGCCTATCTGCTCAAGCTGGCGCATGTCGAGGGCGCTGTGGCGCGCTCGCCCGGAACGGTTCTGACGGCGCTGATGATCAGGTCGATCCTCGCCGCCGACACCGTGGATCACCTCGATTTCGGGCGCGGCGACGATCGCTACAAGCGCGACTGGGTTTCCCGGCACCGGACCATGGCCGGGCTGCTGCTGATCAATCCGCGCAGCGCCGCCGGCCTTGCCATGCTCGCCCGCGAGCGGCTCGGCGCCCTGCGCCGCGCCCGCCGGCGGCGCGGCCAGACAACCGGCGTTCCCTCATGAAAATTCTCTACAGCCACCGGATCCAGTCGCGCGACGGCCAGTCCGTGCATCTCGAGGACCTGATCGCCGCGTTCCGGCGGGCCGGGCACGAGGTCCTGGTGGTCGGCCCCGGCGCCTATGCCGCGTCGCGCTTCGGCGATTCGGGTGGCGCGGCCGGCGCGCTGCGCCGGCTGCTGCCCGCCGCCATCGGCGAACTCGCCGAGCTGGCCTATAATCTTCCCGCCTTCTGGCGACTGTGGCGCGCGGTGCGGACATTCCGCCCCGACCTGATCTACGAACGCTACAACCTGTTTTTCCTCGCCGGCGCCTGGGCCGCGCGGCTGTGCCGTTGCCGCTATTTCGTCGAGGTCAATTCCCCGCTGGCCGACGAGCGCGCGCAGCATGGCGGCCTGCGCCTGCAGGCGGTGGCGCGCGCCGGGGAACGTGCCGTCTGGCGCGCCGCGGACCGGGTTTTCGCCGTCACCCGGGTGCTGGGCGACATACTCGTGGCCGAGGGCGCGCCGGCCGACCGCATCACGATCACGCCGAACGGCGTCGATATCGGCCGGTTTCCCGAACCGGACCGCGCCGCCGCGCATACGCCGGTGCTCGGGTTCATCGGCTTCGTCCGCCCCTGGCACGGGCTCGACCTGATCATCGACGACATGGCTCGCGACAGCGCCCTGCCGCTCGACCTCGTGATCGCCGGCACCGGGCCCGCGCTGCCCGACCTGCGGGCCCGCGCCGCCGCCCTCGGAATCGAGAACCGGGTGCGCTTCGCCGGGCTGGTCGACCGCGAGGCGGTTCCGGCCCTTCTCGCCGGCATCGATATCGCGCTGCAGCCCGCCTCCGTCGCCTATGCCTCGCCGCTGAAGCTGTTCGAATACATGGCCGCGGGCTGCGCCATCGTCGCCCCCGACCAGCCCAATATCCGCGAGGTGCTGACCCACGAGCGCAACGCGCTGCTGGTCGATCCGGGGGATCGGGCGGCGCTGTGGCGCGCGGTGCGCCGGCTTGCCGCCGACCCGGCGCTGCGCGGCCGCCTCAGCCGCGCCGCGCGCGCGGAGGTGCTGTCGCACCCCTATCTCTGGGACGAGAATGCGGCGCGCATCATCGCCCTCGCCACGCGCTCATGACGCCGCCCGCCGCGATGCTGATCCTGCATGTCTTCCCGAGTTTCGCCGTCGGCGGCGCGCAGATGCGCATGGCGACGCTGGCCAACCGCTTCGGCGCGCGGTTCCGCCACGCGATCGTAGCACTCGACCGGCAGACCGGCTGCCGCAGCCATCTCGCACCCGGCCTCGACGTCACCTTCATCGATCCGCCGGCGTCGGCCCCCTCGCTGCCCGGGCGGCTGCGCCGCATCCGCGCGACGCTGCGGGAGATCGGCCCGGACCTGTTGATCACGAGCAACTGGGGATCGATCGAATGGGCGATGGCCCGATCGCTCGCCGGAATTCGCCGGCATATCCATACCGAGGACGGTTTCGGGCCGGAGGAACGCCAGAGCCAGTTGCGCCGCCGCGTCCTCACGCGGCGGATCGCGCTGCGGCGCAGCGAGGTGGTCGTGCCCTCGTCGACGCTGAACGACATCGCCCGGCAGGTCTGGCGCCTGCCGCCGCGGCGCCTCCACTACATCGCCAACGGCATCGACCTCGAGCGCTTTCATCCCGCCGCGCCGGCGCGGACCGAGGGGAGCGGGCTGACGGTGCTCTGCGTCGCCGGATTGCGGGCGGAGAAAAATCTCGGCCGGTTGCTGCGCGCGCTCGCTCTGGCCGACCTGACGCCGCGGCCGCGCCTGCTCATCGCCGGTGACGGCCCCGAGGGTGCCGCGCTGCGGGATCTCGCCGCCCGCCTGTCGCTGGATGTCGAATTTCTCGGCGACATCGCCGATCCGGCGCCGCTCTATCGCGCGGCGGATCTGTTCGCGCTGTCCTCGGACACCGAGCAGATGCCGCTCTCCGTGATCGAGGCGATGGCGAGCGGGCTGCCCGTGATCGCGACGGCGGTGGGCGATATTCGCGCCATGGTTTCCGAACAAAACCGGCCTCTGCTCGCCCATTGCAGCGACGAGGCGCTGGCCGGCGCCTTCAGGGCGGCCGGGACGATGGATTTGACCGTGATCGGCGCGGCCAATCGCCGCCGGGCCGAGACGCTGTTCGATGTGGCGCGGATGACGGCGGACTGGCTCGGCCTCCTCGCGCCCTGCGCGCCAAACGGAGACCTCAGACCCAGATGATCAATCCGAGAATGACGGCCCAGGCCGCGACCGAGACGAGAAAAATCAGCAGCGCCGCCTTCGGCCAGGCGAGCCGTTCAGCATCCTCGCGGCGCATGTGTCTTGCCGCGGCACTCAGACGCGACAGCATTCCGATCTCAATTCACCCGCGATGCTTGTTGAAACGACGTCTTACATTCGCCTCACAAGACGCATTGTCAATGTGAAATTATGATATAATTATAGCGAAATTCAACTATGACCTATTATTGTTTTGTATCGTAAAAAAACCGTGAAAGCTTCCATTTTTGACAATGACGATATGACCGGTCTCGGACATTTGGCCCCATGTGCGGCCTGACCGGATTATTTCGGAGCGACGCTGTTTTTGCCCGGTCCGGTCCGGTCGATGGCGCCCTTCTCCAGCGCATGACCGATGCGATCGCGCATCGCGGCCCCGACTCCGAAGGGCTCGCGCTCGACGGGCAGATCGGGCTCGGCTTCCGCCGGCTTGCGGTGATCGACCTGGCCGGCAGCCCGCAGCCGATGCACAGCGCCGACGGGGCGCAGACCATCGTGTTCAATGGGGAAATCTACAATTTCCGGCAGCTTGCCGCCGAACTGGCGGTATTGGGTCAGACCTTCCGCACGCGGGGGGACACCGAAACCATCCTCAATGGCTGGCGCCAATGGGGTGCGGGGGTGCTCGACCGGCTCGATGGCATGTTCGCCTTCGCGCTGTGGGACCGGCGGACGCGCCAGCTTCTGCTTGCCCGCGACCGGATCGGCAAGAAGCCCCTCTATTACGGCACGGCGCCGGACGGCACGCTGGCTTTCGGCTCGGAACTCGCCGCGCTCAGGCCGGTGCCGGGCCTGACCGACCGGCTCGACCCGACGGCGATCGAGGATTTTCTTGCCCTCGGCTATATTCCCGACCCCGCCTCCGCATTCCGCGACATCCGCAAGTTGCCGCCCGCCCATGCGATGCTGATCGAGGCCGACCGGCCGCTGCCGGCCCCGTTCCGCTACTGGAGCCTGCCGCGCGCCCATCCGCCGGCCGACGCGCGCGAGGCCGCCGGTGTCATGGGCGGATTGTTCGAGGATGCCGTGGCCAGGCGAATGATCGCCGATGTTCCGCTCGGCGCGTTCCTGTCGGGTGGCATCGATTCGGGCTGCGTCGTCGCGCTCGCGGCGCGCCGGACCGACCGGCCGCTCCGCTGCTTCACGATCGGCTTCCCCGAGGCCGACGAACGGGAGGCCGCCAGCGAGATCGCCCGCCACTGCGGGGCCGAGCACGAAACCGCGGAGATGTCGGCTCACACCATCCTCGGCGATGCCGCGGCCCAGGCCGCGATGTTCGGCGAACCGTTCGGCGATCATTCCTCGGTGCCGAGCCGCGCCGTCGCGGCCCTGGCGCGGCGTCACGTCACCGTCGCCCTGTCCGGCGATGGTGGCGATGAGGCGTTCGGCGGGTATCGGCGATACCGGTTCCATCATCTTACCGACGCGGCGCGGCGCATGCTGCCCGGGCCGGTGCGACGCCGCGTGATCGGCACGATCGCCCGCGCCTATCCGAAGCTCGACGCCGCGCCGCGCTGGCTGCGGGCGAAATCGACGCTTACCGAACTCAGCCTCGACTCCGCCGAGGCGTATTATCGCAGCGTCGGCCGCAGCGAGGCCGCGACGCGCCACGGTTTGTTCAGCGCCGGCTTCCGCCGCGATATCGAGGGTCACGACCCCGCCACGCGCTTTCATGCCATCGCCGCCGACCATGAGGACGACGATGCGCTGCGCGTGGCCCAGCGGATCGACCTCGAAACCTGGCTGCCCGGGGACATCCTGGTCAAGACCGACCGCACGAGCATGGCGGTCGGCCTCGAGGTGCGATGTCCGCTGCTCGACCCGACGCTGCTGGCTTTCGGCTTGGCGCTGCCGGCGGATCTGAAGCTGCGCGGCGGCCGCGGCAAGGCGATCCTGCGCGATGTGGCGGCGTCGCTGCTGCCCGCCTCGGTCATGAATCGCCCGAAACAGGGGTTCGCCGCCACGCTCGGCCCGGACATGCGCAAGGCGGCGCCGCAGTTGCGGGAGATGCTCTGCGGCCCGCAATCCGCCCTCCTGGCCAGCACCTGGTTCGATGGCCCCGCCGTGGCCCGCCTGCTCGATGCCCATGCGAGCGGCCGGCGCGACCATACCGCGCTGCTCTGGCACCTTCTGGTGCTCGACAGCTTCCTGGCCGACTGGCAGCACCAGCGCCGGGTGCCCCATGACAGCTGACCCTGGACCCGCCGGCCCGCGGGACGGCACGGCCTCGCAGGACGCCGGCCTCGCCAGCCTGGCCGGCGAAGGCTCGATCCTCAGCCGCACGGCGCGCGGCGCCGGATGGGTGATCGGCTGGCGGTTCTGCACCCGGTTCATCGGCCTGTTCAGCACGCTGATCCTGGTGCGTCTGCTCACGCCGGCCGATTTCGGCATTGTCGCGCTCGCGTTCAGCTTCGCGCACGGATTTGGCCAACTTTGTGAAGTTGGCGTCGAAAACGCAATCATTCGTGATCCCAATCCCGATCGCGCTCTCTACGATACCGGCTTTACCATAAACCTCATCCGTGGCTTCGGCGTCGCGCTGGTTCTGTCTATTGGCGCGTTTCCGATTGCTGCCCTGTTCCACAATCCGGATTTAGCACCTGTGCTGCTGGCAGTGGCCGCGATCAGCGCGCTAGGCGCGGTAGAGAATATCGGAGTGGTCGATTTCCGCAGGTTCATCGCCTTCGATCGTGAATTTGTCCTGAAAATCATCCCGAGAATTGTCCAGACTGTGATCGGCATCATTCTCAGCTTCATTCTGCGGTCCTACTGGGCGCTGATTATCGCGCTACTGACCAACCAAGCGCTGACAACGATCATGACCTATCAGCTACACCCGTTTCGCCCGCAGCTTAGCCTCGCTGCCTGGCGCCGCATGGCCGGATATTCCGCTTGGGTATGGGTCAATAACCTGGTGTCGCTACTCAATTCAAACGGTACGAATTTCATCATCGGGAAAATGCTCGGCGTTGGAGCCGTCGGCATTTTCGGCCTCGGCAACGAAATTGCGGGTCTGCCCAACACCGAACTGGTCGGTCCACTTTGCCGCTCGGCCTTCTCTGGCTTTGCCCAAGCGCAGGCCGATGGAGATAATGGCGCCAACCTATTGCTGCGCTTGCTCGCCTTGATGACCATTATCGCACTTCCCGCCGGCCTAGGCCTCTCGTTGACCGCCTATCCCATCGTTCAACTCGGGTTTGGCAAGAACTGGATCAGCGCCGTGCCATTGCTGCAGATTATCGGCGTTGCAAACGCCTTCAGTATTTTCAGCATGATCAGCGGGGTGGTGTTCAGCGTAAGGGCCTGGATGAAAGCACTTTTTAAACTTGGTGCAGCAGTTACCCTCATACGCATCGGCCTGATCATCGTATTGTTGCCTGTGTATGGCCTTACCGGCGCAGCCATTGCCATTGCACTGACCGACATCGTCAACCAGATCGTCCTTATCGTCGTAACCGTTCATCGACTCGACGTGTCACTGACTTCCCTGCTTGACCGGGTATGGCGCAGCGTTACCGCCGCTGCCCTGATGACTGCGCTGCTGATTGTCCTGCATCTTGGCTGGCGTGACGATCCCGGCACCGACCACTGGCAGGCAATCCATCTCAGTGCGGCCGTCCTGATTGGCGCGATCAGCTATACCGCGTCGCTGTTTGGCCTATGGCTGATCGCCGGTCAGCCCGAGGGTGGCGAACGCGATCTTCTTGATGCAACCCGTGCGATGCTCCGGCGCGTCGAGACAAGGCGACTTCGGGCATGAAAATTATATTTCTCGTGATCGCCCTTGGCCTTGTCGCCGTTGTGGTGCCGGGTGGCGCGCGAGCGCAGGAGTTCGTTGCTGCTCCTCCTGTGCCTCACGCACGGGGCGCCCTGACCGGGATTGTGCTGGAGAACACGACCCATCACGCGCTATCACCACACCTCATCACCTTTGCCACGATGTTCCCGAAAGGCGCCCTGCCCCGCGGCGTGGGGATCCAGACCGGCACGCAACCCGCGCAAGCCGACGTGAAACTGCGCTATCCGGACGGCTCGGCCAAATTCGCGGTCATCACCTTGCGGACACCGCCCATCGCCGCCGCCGCCGATGCAGGCCTGCTCCTGCGCGCGAGCGGCCACGCCGCCCGCGGTATCGTGGCGATCGCACCGGTGCTGGCCGCCCACCCGATCACCATCCATGCCGTGATCACGCCCAAAGGTGGAGCAACCCAAACCTTCACCATCGACATCAGCCATTGGTATCGACGCGCAAAAGCGGCAGGTCGTCTGTCCCCCTGGTTGCAAGGCCCGCTGGCCCACCAGGTCCGGCTCAGCCGCACGCTGGTCAGTTCGCTCCGCCTCGTGGTCGATCTGACGGCCTATCGAAGCGGTGCGATCGGTGCGGACATCCAGTTTGATAATGACCGCGCCATGACATCGTCGGGCGGTGCCATGCGCGAAACCGTCAGCATCAGCCTCGGCGGAAAGACGATCTATCGCGTCGGCCCGCTGACGGAGCACCAATATCAGGACTGGCACGTCGTCCTGCGTACCGATGGCCGCGTGCCGATCAACGTGGTGCATGACATCGCAGCGCTGGAGCGCCTGGGCGCGATTCCCCATTATGCGTTGCACCCAGGGGCGGCACCCAGCCTGCTGGCGGGATATCGGCGCGCAATCATGCAACCGGGTTGGGACGCTCCGCTCGCCGCCGATGGCGTGACCAAATATATGCCGACCACGGGCGGACGCGGCAGCATTGGCCCCACCACCCGCGCCAACGCGGTCTGGCTGATCAGCCAGAACCCGATTGCCGCGGAGTATGCGATCGGGCAGGCCGATGCCGCCGGCGCCGTTCCCTGGCACATGTGGTATCCGAAAGCCGGCAATTTCCTGACCACCGCCGATTTTCCGAATATCTGGACCGATCCGCGCGGCGGCCCGCATTCCTACACGACTGGCCTCACGCAGCAGGTGGGAAATACCGGCTGGACCCCAGACGCCTCCCATCAGCCAGACCTTGCCTACATTCCCTACCTGCTGACCGGGCGCCGCTA
>Ga0315298_1010554_pt1 | contig 11105 bp, 8 predicted proteins | sample WHS_1_MG_FD_203077 | JGI IMG/M metagenome (GOLD analysis project Ga0315298, IMG submission 203077) | Extremophilic microbial mat communities from Washburn Hot Springs, YNP, Wyoming, USA - WHS_1_MG | ecosystem: Environmental > Aquatic > Thermal springs > Hot (42-90C) | place: USA: Wyoming... | reverse complement strand
CCTCCATAAAATCTTCTAATCTTTCAAAAAATTCATCAAGGTCCTCATGTATAACAAAGTCAAAATAATAATCCATTTGAGTTTTCCTAATATTAACAAGGATTCTTTTTCCTGAAGCATATTGAACGAGAGTATTTGCAGGATAAACCTCTAACGATGTACCCAATGCAAGAAAAACTTCTGAATTCTCAACACAATGCACCGCCTTGTCGAAGTCCAAAACAGGCTCTCCAAAGAAAACAACATCCGGTTTAATTAAGCCTCCACATCTATCGCAGCGAGGCACATCATTTGTTACTATAAGATTCTTTAACTCCTCAAATGAAAAGTGTTTGCCACATTTAAGACAGTGCGAGTGTTCAATGCTTCCGTGCAAGTGTATCACACTTTTTGAGCCTGCTTTCTCATGTAAGAAATCTATGTTTTGGGTTACTATGCAAACAGGCTTTTTACTTTCAATTTCTGCAAGAAACTTATGGGCTTTCGTAGGCTCTGCCTTTTCAAAAACAGGATACATTTCCCTTGCAAAATCATAAAAGAGTTTCGGATTCTCTAAAAAGTAATCAATATCAAAAACCCTTTCAGAGTACAAACCCTGCGTGTATATCCCTTTTTCTCCCCTAAAGTCAGGAATCCCTGCATTAACAGAAATTCCTGCACCTGTTAATACAGAAATACTTTTTGAAGATTGAATTACTTTTGCAATTTCTTCAATCATATGCTTTTAATCTTCTCTATAACCTCTTTTATATTCTGCGCTAATTCCTTATCAAAGTTTTCTGCAACACGAAGTGACTCTTCGTAATGAGAAAGTGCTTTTTCTTTATCCCCAAGGTAGAAATAAGCCTCCCCTAAGAAAAATTGAGATGTAAGATATGTATAAGGGTTTTTTGACTCGTCAATGTCATCAATAATTTCCTCAATGTGTTCTTTAACTTCTTCGATAAGTTCGGGGCTATTTTTAAGAAAGAAAAGTTCCCTTAAGCACACAGCAATTTCGTAATTTATACGTATAAAACTTTCTTTATGGGTATCTTTGGGGAAGTAGTTTAGCGACTCCTCGAAATAGTTCAGTGCGTTCTCAAGAAGTTTGACTTTTGTTTTTTCATCAATATCCCTTAGCCTCGATTCATTAAAATACAGAGTGCCAATGTTAAAAAGTGTCGTCCCGTAATCTTCAGGTGATTTGTCTTTATAAATTTCAAGCACATATTTGTAGTTGTCAAGTGCTTCCTCAAACAACTCCCTATCTTCCTTTATGAGTGCAAGTTCAAGAAGAGAAGATGCAAGATGCGAGCGTGTCGAAGCAATATCAAGCGTATCATCGCTTTCAAAGTACTCAAGGCTTTCTTTGAAGGCTTCAATTGCCTTTGTAAGATACTCAACTCTCTTCTCAAAGTCAGGCTCAAATTTCCCCAAAAGGAAATTTGCAACACCTATACCATGGTAGATAAGTCCAACAATTTTTTTGTCTTCTGCATCTTCCTTGAGTTTTAATGCCTCTTCAAAGTATTTTAGAGAAACTTTTATCGAGTCGAGGTCCTTGCCTAAAAGATATGTGTTTGCAAGGTTATAATAAACACGCACAAGTTTAGACTTGTGATCTACTTCCTTCAAAAGGTTGATTGCGTTCAAATAATGCTTTGCTGAAGTCTCAAGGTTGTAGAGAAGGTCTTCAATATGAGCAAGTTTGTAGAAGACAAATCCTTTGTTTGACTCAATTTCTGCAAGGTCTTCCTTATTTTCAACAGTTTTTGCTATTTTTTCAGCCTCATCAAAGTTGAGTAATGCACTTACAATATTATCTCTTTCATCACTAATATCGGAAAGCAAGAGGTATGTGAGTCCAAGATTCATGTAAATCCTCAATTTCTCGTAGGACGACTTTGCATTTTGCAATTGCTCCTTTAAAGACAAAATTGAATTCATTAATTCATCGTAGTTTTCCATTTTTCATCTCCTTCTAAAAAATTATACTACTTATGCAAATTTAAGGGAAACGACTTTAGAAATTCCTGCTTCTTCCATCGTGATACCGTAGAGAATATCTGCCTTTTCCATTGTCTGTTTATTGTGAGTAATAACTATGAGTTGTGATTTCTCCTTCATGCTTTCAAGTAATTTTCCGAATTTATAGACATTTTCGTCGTCAAGTGCAGCATCTACCTCGTCGAGGACATAAAAAGGCGTTGGATTGACCTCGAATATTGCAAATAGAAACGCAAGTGCAACAAGAGATTTTTCCCCTCCTGAAAGAACACTCAGCGGCTGCTTTTTTTTGAAAGGAAGCCTTACACTTATTTCAACACCTTTTACCTCAGAAAACTCATCCAGGACTTTCTCTATTTTTGCCTCACCTTCTCCAAAAATCTCAACAAAGATTCTTTCAAAGTGTGTGTTTAGGGCATCAAAGGTTGTATCAAATTTATTTTTTATGGTAGTTTCAAGTTCTTTTATGTATTTTTCTAGTTCCCTTTTTGAACTTGCTATATCGTCAAAAACTGTCTTCTTCTCCTCATAGTTTGCCTTAAGTTCGTTCTCCTTATCGATAGATGTAAAGTCAAGAGGTTGAAGTTCCTCAATTTCCTTTCTAAGTTTCTGAATTTCGCTTTTAAGACTCTCTTCCTTCAAATTCGAATCTACATGCCTCTCTTTAAGTTCTTTCTCTTCCATTTCGCTTAACAAACTGCTAATACTTACTTCTACCCTTGCAATGTTAAGTTCAATCTTCTCTATCGCAGCATGAATCGACTCCTTCTGATCATTCAACTCCTCAAGACGAATCCTCAAATTTGCTTCATTTTCTTTTACCGAACTTACTTCGCTTTTTACGCCATCAATCTCATGAGTTGCGCTCACAAGGTCTAATTCCAATTCATTTAAAAGAGTTATAAGATTATTTAATTCGTCTTCAAAACCTTCGAGCTCTTTTGAAAGTTTTTCACGCTTAACTTCCAATTCTTCTACTTCTCTATCGATACTTGAAATTCTCCTCTTTAGCTCCTCTGTATTCTTATTTATGCTTTCTATTTTCAATTCTAATTCCTTTTTCCTTAGCATTAATTTTGATATCTCTTCACGCAGTTTTTCAACTTCACTTCTAATACTTGTAAGTTTTGTTGTATCGAAAGTTATGCGATCCAGGAGTTTTCTTGTGCGCTCTTCTTTCAAGCCTGAAAGAATATTTTCAAATTTTTCCACATCTTTTTTGATATTCTCAAACTCTTCTGTAAGTCTTGCCCGTTCCACTAACAACCTTTCAATCTCTTTCGCCTTTTCAAGTTCCGAAAGAAGTAACACCTTCCTGTTTTCAAGGACACTAAGGTTTTCTTTTTCAACTTTCAAATTTTCTTTTAAGCCTGATAACTCGCTTAGTAATGCATTATATTGACGCTCTTCCTCTATGTTTATGCCAGAACTTTTTTCGACTTCAAAAGGAGAAAGGACGATAAAGCCATCACCTGTCACAATCTCGCGGATATGTGCAATCCCTTTATAATCATTGAACTTTTTAATCGCTTCTTCAAGCGTATCTGTGTAATAAATGCCTGTAAGAAACTTGTTTTCTACACCCAGAATCTTAGAAATCGGAGTTAAACCGTCCACTTCGGCTTGGGGATTTTCTGCAAATGCATCAACAAAAAACCTTTTGCCGTCTTTATTTTTTATCTCATCAATGGAATTTACTATAACACCTTCTAAGTAGTCTTTCAGACCAAAAAGATTTTTACTTATGTGAAGAATTTTCCCGAGGCTTCCGTCGGAAAATGTTGCAACTTTTGCACTTTCAAGAAGACTCTTCAGGCTTTTTATTCTAAATTCGAGCACTGCAATTTCTTTTTCTTTTTCCTGAAGTGCCTTCTTTTTCGCATCGATCTCTATATCAAGTTGCTGTAACTTTTCTTTAATCTCGTCGATGTTCACTCTCTCAAGGGTCTTTAAAGGCTCAAGTTTTCTTGATATTTCCTGTAATTTTCGGTTTCCTATCTCAACTTCTTTTTCGAATGCGCTAATTTTCTTCTCTATTGTAATTCTTTCAGACTCTCTTTGCTTGAGTTGTTCACTAAATTTGTTATACTCCTCTTCAACAACCGCAAGTTCGTTTTTCTTCATTGTGTATTGAGATTTAAGAACATTCTCGTCGTTCTCAAGTTTTAGTAAGTCATCCTTTAACTTTTCAAGATCCAAATTGTTTTTTTCGATATCAGAAATAAGATAAGATTTTGTTTTTAGTAGCCGTTCTTTTCTCAGGTTTAATTCTGTAAGTTCGCTTTCCTTAAGTTCAATAAGGTTTTTAGCTGAATCAATATTGCTTGAAACTTTGTTCTTTTTTATGTTAAGTTCTTCCCTTTTTTCCGTTAGGAGCTCCAATTTCTTTTGCGCTTCTTGAAGCCTTGAGTTAACTTCTTCGTACTGACCTTTAATTTCAAGAAGGTGTTTTTGAACATCACTTTCCTCTTTCTTTTTTTCTTCAAGCCCAATCTTTAACTTTGAAAGTTCTTCCCTTAATTTTAAAAGTCTAAAGCTGTATAACTTTTCCTCAAGCACCTTTAAATCAGATGTAAGAGCATAGTATATATGGACTTTCTTTGCTTCCCTTAAGACTCTATCGTATTCGGTTTTAATTGATGTTAAAACAACCGATGCTTTTGCAAGGTTATCTTCTGTTTCTTCGAGTTTCTTTTTTGCTTCTTCTTTTCTTTTTCTTAAGTCCGTAATGCCTGCAACTCTATCGATTATAGCCTTTTTCTCTTCGGGCTTAGAAAGTAAAATCTCTTCGATACGCCCCTGCCCAACAATTGCATGCGTAAGTCCAAAAATGTTAGAGGACTTAAAGATTTCCTGCACATTTTGAAGGCTTGAGTCATTTCCATTTACGATGTATCTTGTCTCCTTACCTCTTACAATCCTTCTTTCGATGATTACCCTGGGCGTCTTTATGGGGAGAGTTTTATCCTCGTTATTAATTATAATCTTTACGGACGCAATATTCATAGGTTCTTTGCTTGTAGAGCCTGCAAAAATTAGATCAGAAGACTCGGAAGCACGCAGAAGCGAAAGCCTATTTTCTCCAAAGAGAAATCTTATTGCGTCAACGATATTACTCTTGCCAGACCCATTAGGTCCAACAATACAGGTTATTCCCTTGGAAAGGATAAACTTTGTATTATTTACAAATGTTTTAAATCCATAAATTTCAATACTTTCAACGTACATTATAGACCCTTAATATACCCCGTCTCATCTATGTCAAGTTTTATCGCAAGGGGTTCTTTTGGAAGCCCTGGCATTGTATTTATCTTGCCAAGGATTGGAACAATGAAGTTTGCACCTCTTAAGGCACGCACCTCCTTAACAGTCACAGAAAAACCCTCTGGACGACCTATTAGCTTTGGGTTATCGGAGAGAGATGATTGCGTCTTAGCCATACATATAAAGGCATCATCCATACCAAGTTTTGCAATTTCTTTAAGATTTGCTTCTGCTTCTTCCGTGTAATTAACCGAAACTGCACCATACATTTTTGTTGCAATCTTGTATATTTTGTCTTTAACAGGCTCGTTAAGCTCGTATAGATAATTTGGAACTCTCTCTTCTGCATTTTCTATAACTGCTTTTGCAAGTGCTTCTCCACCTAAACCACCTTTCTCAAAAACTTCAGATAAAGCAAAAGGAACATTAATTTCATTTAGAAGCGCTGAAACTGTATCAAGTTCTTTTTGAGTGTCGGAAGGGAACTTGTTAAGCGCAACAACAACATTAACGCCAAAGGTTCTCATATTCTCGATATGCTTTTTGAGGTTTTCGAAACCTTTTTTCAGTGCTTCGATATCCTCTATTTTTTCGTCCTTCTGACTGCCATGATACTTGAGAGCCCTTATTGAAGCAACTATAACTGATAGAGAAATTTTTATGTTACCAAGCCTTGAGACAATATCAATGAACTTTTCGCCACCAAGGTCAGTTGCAAAACCGCCTTCAACAAAAACATAATCTGCAAATTGCTGCGCAAGTTTTATAGATATAAGTGAAGCAGTTCCATGTGCTATATTTGCAAAAGGTCCTGTATGAATGAATACAGGGTTGTTTTCGAGGGTTTGAACAAGATTTGGATTTATTGCGTTTCTTAGAATTACTGCCATTGCACCTTCGGCTTTTAAGTCCTTTGCAAAAATGGGTGTTCGTTCATAGGTTAACCCTACATAGATTTTGGAAAGCCTTTCCTTAAGGTCATTCAAATCCATAGACAGACCTAAAATTGCCATTACTTCAGATGCAACAGTTATGTTAAAGCCATCCTCTCGAGGAATGCCATTTTCAACACCATCAAGCCCAATGACTATATGCCTCAAGGCTCTGTCGTTCATATCCATCACTCTTCTAAACTTGATCCTCCGTGGGTCGAGATTAAGAGGATTGCCCTGGTAGATGCTGTTATCAATCATTGCTGAAAGAAGGTTGTTTGCGTATTCCACAGCTGGAAAATCTCCGGTAAAAAGGAAGTTAATATCTTCCATTGGCACAACCTGTGCTCGCCCTCCACCAGTTGCTCCCCCCTTTACACCAAAAATAGGACCCAAAGATGGCTGCCTTATTACACCTATTGCCTTGTAGCCAAGGAGATTCAATGCATCTGTTAAACCGATTGTTGTTGTGGTTTTTCCTTCACCGTGAGGAGTTGGAGTCATTCCCGTAACAAGCACAACCTTGCCCTGAATTCTGTCAAGCGACTTTAAAAGCCTGTGGTCAATTTTTGCAATGTAATCACCATAAAGTCTTAGCGCATCGTCAGGTACATCGAATTTTCTTGCAATCTTCCCAATGGGCAATAACCTTGCATTCTTTGAAATTTCATAATCACTCATGTCTAACCTCCCTTAAATTAGTTTTTCTAAAATATACAAAAAATGTTCAAAACTTGCAATAAACTTTTTCATACTGTTAACACCCCTTCTTCTTACCTCAGCTGTAAATTGTCCTTTTATAAGGGCTTCCTTTGTTACTCTTTCAAATTCTCTGTAAAACATAATTGCATCACCCAGCGCATTCAAACCCTCGAAGAGAACTTTTTGATCCAAATTCCCAAGGAAGTGATAGTAACCAAGTAAGTATACCCTCAAACCATAGAGTGAAGAAAGTTGGTCCTTAATAGTCTTTTTTAAAATAAGTGACAATCTGTCTTCCCTCTCTTTGGATAAATCTCCAAGGTCGTTTAAGAATTCTTTGAAGGCATGCTTTCCGATGTAATAAGAGTTTTTAACATCTTTCTCATAATAATTCTTATGCACTTCATAGATTACTTCAGTAAATTTCGACTTATCGTAGAGTTCGGCTCTGTCAATTTTTCTTGTTTGAAGCTTTACAATACTTGAAGAAGGACTCACTTCGAAGATCTTTTGCTCAAACCTTTCAAATTCGTTTTCGCAAGTTAAAGTGTCTCCAATATCCCCTATAACAAGTATATTTTGTGGAGTGATTATAAAAGGAGGTTCAAGTTGATTAAGAAAATCCACCGAGTAGGTATGTAATTCAAACCCGAGATACTTTTTAAGTTCTAAGGCAAAATACGGAATGTCTTCATATATGAGCGGGGTCTCAAAATTGTAAACAAACCTCAAGGCAAGTCCGGAAAAAACAGCAAGCTCGTGTACAAGAACGGGTAAGTCTTCCTTAAGAATTATTTTTTCAAGCGCAATAAGAAAATCATAACTCGGCAAATACTCCGTATTTTTAAGTTTTACCAAAATCTCATCGTAGTCCATTTCGATTAAATTATATGGCATTTTGTTTATTTATTGAAATTGCATTCAGAATTTATATCTGATATACTTTAAAAGATGGCCTACAAAACAACAATATATACTTTGGGATTTTTGGGAAGTTTGCTTTCCTTCTTCCCTTTTAAACGCCTTAATAAAGGAAACCTTAAGAACAATTACAAGGTCTCGGTTATAATTCCTGCAAGAAACGAGGAAGAAAACCTCAAAAACATCTTAGTTGACTTAAAAGCTCAAACTTATGAACCTTTTGAAATTATTGTTGTAAATGATGAATCAGAGGATAATACAACTGAAGTTGCTAAATCCTTCGGCGTAGAGGTAATCGAAATAGAAAACCTTGAAGAGAATATTATAGGCAAACCGTACGCATGTTTAAAAGGTTTTGAGAAATCTAAAGGAGACATAATACTATTTTTTGACGCTGATGTAAGGCTTAAGAAAGATGTAGTTGAAAAACTACTCTTTGCGTATGAAAACGAGAATGCTGTTATAAGCGTTTGGCCATATCACACAATTGGAAGCCTTCCTGAAAACTTTTCTTTTATGTTTAATTTGATTGGCGCAATAGCATTAAACAACAATTCGATCATTAATAGGTTTCTTCCCGTACAGGGACTTTTTGGTCCTTGCATACTCATAGATAGAAAGACATACGAAGAAACAGGAGGGCATAAAAACGTTTTAAACGAGGTTGTAGAGGATGTCGCTCTGGGAAAAATCCTGAGGGAAAAAGGGTTCAAACTTGTAAATATTTTTGGAAGAGAGGACGTACAGTTTAGAATGTATAAGGGAGGTTTTAAAGATGTTTTTCTTGGCTGGTCAAAGAATTTCGGAAAAGGTGCAATCTCAATCCATCCAGTCCAGTTCATAATTGTTTTCCTTTATATTACAGCGCTTTTCTCTTCGACCTTCAATGTCCCTAAATACACACTTTTTGCTTTAATGTTTGCAAGTGAAATTCTCGTATTCGGGAGAATCCTTGGAAACTTTAATCCACTGCTATTGTTCCTTTACCCCGTACACCTTTTTGTATTTTTAGTGATCTTTGTTACCTCTCTTTTTAAAACATTCTTTGTGAAACAAGTTGAGTGGAAGGGGAGAAAAATTAAGATAAAATGAGTACGCAAAGATTTGTCCTGTTTTTCGTTTTGGAGTACCTGGTTGGCTCGATAATGTTTTCGGATATCATTGCAAAAGCACATGGGATAAATTTAAGGACCTTTAGAGACGGAAATCCGGGAGGAGCAAATCTATGGAGACTTAAGGGATTTGGGTGGGGATTCTTAGGAATATTCCTCGACTACATAAAAGGGTTCATACCTCTTTACTTCATAATTTCTCAAAACAATTTTACAGCGCTTGAGTTATCCCTGATTGCTATTGCACCATTGCTCGGTCATCTCTTCCCACCAATGTTAAAATTCAAAGGAGGGAAAGGTATCTCTACAACTTTTGGAATATGGTCTGCTCTTACGAAGTATGAGGTTCCGCTTCTTTTAGGGTTTGTTTTCACAATTTTTGTTTTCATAAGGAAAGAAGACACGACCCCAGAGTTTGATGCAGTAAGGGCGCTTATAGGAATGATTGTTGCAATGATTTTTGTCTTTACTTTCCATAGGGAATTCACGCTTGTTGCGATTTTAAATTTAGTGCTTTTAGTTTTTTCTCACAGGAAAGAAATTTATAATATTTTGAAAGGAGTGAAAATATGATAAAGAATCAATGGTATGTTGTGCTATCTTCAAAAGAATTGAGGGACAAACCCATAGGGCTTACACGTTTTGGAGAAAAACTCGTAATGTGGCGAACGAAAGATGGTATAGCATGTATTGCTGACAGATGCGCTCACAGAGGCGCAAGCCTTTCCAAAGGAAAAATTGTAGATGGTCACATGCAGTGTCCTTTCCACGGATTTCAATACGATAAGTCGGGGCGTGTTGTCCTTATTCCTGCAAATGGTAGAAATGCAAAGGTTCCCGAAAATTTCAAAGTGAAAAGCTATAAGGTAAAAGAAAAGAATGGTTTTATATTCCTTTTTTATGGAGACGAAAGCAAAGCAACCGATGAAATCCCATTTTTCGATTGGATAGATGACAGTTTCGCATACGACGAACTCATAGATCCATGGAAAGTTCACTACTCAAGGTGTATCGAAAACCAACTTGACCCAATTCACCTTCCCTTTGTCCACTATAACACAATAGGAGCAGGTGGAAGGACCGTTGCAGATGGACCGGTTGTAGAATGGTTTGATTCAGATAAGATGCGCTTTTATGTCTTTAACAGAAAAGACGATGGAACTCCTCCAAAAAAGCCTGAGGAACTTAAAGGACAAAAAAGTAAAGTATATAGTTACCAAATCGATTAATGCTGTTTACACATATGCACATTTTTTAATACCATGTTGACAATTTGCCAATTTCATGTATAATATAGCATGAAATCAAAAGAAGTTTTAAACTTGCTTAGAGTATCGAGACAAACCCTTGCAAGGTATGTAAAAAGAGGACTTATTAGAGTTACTCGTTTGCCTAATAGACAGTACGATTACAATACAGAAGATGTGTATAAGATTTTTAACGGAGGAATACCAAGACAGACAGTCATTTATGCAAGAGTTTCTACTCCGAAGCAAAAGAAGGATTTAGAGAACCAGATAGAGATGCTAAAGCAATTCTGTTTTGCAAATGGATGGAAAATCAACGCCATATACTCAGATATAGCTTCTGGTATCAGTTTTAAAGAGAGGAAGGATTTCTTTAAGTTATTGGATTCGGTTTTAGAAGGAAGAATAGAGAGGGTCGTCATTTCATACAAAGACAGGCTTTCGAGGGTAGGATTCGATTTATTCTACTATTTGTTCAAGAAATACAACACAGAGATTGTCGTTATGAGCGAAGTAGGTTCACCAAAACTTGATAGTGAAGAAATCTTTGAAGAGATTGTGAGTTTGCTCCACTGTTATTCGATGAAACTTTATAGCAGAAGAAAAAGAAAGTTAATAGAAAAGCTCATTGAAGAGGAAACTGATGAAAAAGGAGAATAAAGATCCTAACCTTAAATCCATCCTCTATACCTCTAAGTACTTCAACACAGGCAAAGGTGAAGAAGTTAAACAACTTTTAAGAACTATAAGTAACTACAAGAACATGCTCTCTAAGTATGTATACGAGAACAGGAGGCTCTTACTCACTTCCGATGGGATAAAAACATTGAAAGCAAACTATAACATTGTTAAGGATAACACAATTCTTGCCTGGAACATACAGAAAGAACACCAGATGATAGTAGATAAGTATGCAAATACCTTAAAGAAACACATGA
>Ga0315298_1010553_pt1 | contig 11105 bp, 12 predicted proteins | sample WHS_1_MG_FD_203077 | JGI IMG/M metagenome (GOLD analysis project Ga0315298, IMG submission 203077) | Extremophilic microbial mat communities from Washburn Hot Springs, YNP, Wyoming, USA - WHS_1_MG | ecosystem: Environmental > Aquatic > Thermal springs > Hot (42-90C) | place: USA: Wyoming... | reverse complement strand
TTCTTTATAAGTGATTCACTAATATTAAATCTTTGTTTCAAAATCTTTTCAGCTTCATCAGTCGGATATTCTTCCATTATCTTGGAGATCTTTCTAACTAAAACATAAATGCTAGGGAGTTCCAACTGTGTTTCCCTAGCCAACAAATCAACTAATCTAAGATTATCCATCAACCTTTTTTTATTAAATAATAACAACCCCAAATATCAACTACAATTCTATTTCTATTTTTTGTTTTCTTGGTCTTCTTCATGATCTAAATCCATCCTTTTTAGAACTTCTTTTATCAATCCAGAAGGAACCTCTGTAACTGTAAACCATTGATGAGGATATGCGGAATCGGAGTCGTCTGTCTCATCCACATTCCAACGAGTTTCCATTGTTGTTTCTAATAACGGGTCTATCCGTGCTGACACTAGAAGACCCCGATTCGTTTTTGAGCACTCAACACAAAGGTTTCTCTTACTCTTAAAATCTATTATCCTAAATCTACCTATGAAAGATGGCTCTAATTCAGCTATCTTATCTATTGTCTGGATAGTCCAGGATGAAATAGGGTGAATCTTTTTATCATATATTATATAATTCATTGATCTCTTATAAGGATCATGTCCGGGATTATCCCAGTCACTAGGAGGAATAGGATTAGAAATGTTAATAGGTTTATCCTCCTCTAGTTTCTCAGTAGCATCTAATAAATTATTTAACACCTCGTTTATCCAATGAATATTCCTAGGAGGCTTTCCTTCGCTTCCATAGGATCTCTCAGGTGAAATAGATACAACGAGAGAATATTCTGGATTCTGAAATCTAGTAAATTCTTGAGGAGCCCCTTCTTCTCCTGGGCTTTCTAGCACATCGTTTGTCTGAGTTCTATTTATATCAAGTGGTTCAGAAAGAAGAGATTTTATAAAAAAGCTATTCATGTATATTCTCCATCAATCTTTCAATAGAGGAATCCAAATTTTTAATCTGATATGAAAGATATCCAAGTCGAGAATCTAGGGACTTAAAGACATTTAACAATTTTAAAAGATTTTCTAACAAATCATTTACCTGATTTATGTAATTATTGGGGTCTATCTTAAAACTTCTCAATTCATCTATCCATTCTTTTATTAGATTCCTTTCATTGGGGAGACAAGAATCTTCAAGAATAGCGAAAGCGTCAGATAAACGATTAACAAACTTTTCAAAATAACGAATTGCCTCGTCATACACTCCTTCCTTTTGATAATAAGCAAAGAATCCCAGTGGCATAGAAATAACAGTAAAATCCTCTATTCTAGATGGATATATGTGAGGGGGCTTTCCAACTGTCGTCTCAGAATTTTCTATAGGAGATGATACTATTTTTTGTATAACCTCATCTGGTATATTAAAATCATATCTCTCTTTTAAATACTTAATTATTGCTTCTTCATCATACCCATTATTTCTAAGCCTTTTAACATCTTCTTTTAAAACCTCTAATTCTTCTTTGCTAAATTGATTTTTATCTTCTTCTATTTCTGAATTCCCAGTCAAATATCTTATATAATGAACTAACTCATGAAAGAAAACTTCTTCAATTAAAGATTCAGTAGCATTATTAACAAATCTGGGATTGAAATAAATTATACCTCTTTTAAGATCGGTTTCAGCATATGGATTATTCTTTGCTTTTTCAATAATAGTCAAATGACTAATCATATTAGGGCTTACTTCGTATCTATTTAAAAGTTCTATAACTGATTTATCATTTAAAAAATTAAGAATAATCGTTTTAAGTGAATCAGAAATATCTAAAAAATTTAGACTATTTTCCATACTATTTCTGAACCTTTTTATATGTCTTCCCTTCTTTTGTCTTAACTTCCTCAGGAGAATTCGTATCATCTGTTACATTTAAATCTGAAGGTTTTTTAACCTCTGAATTGTCATCTGAAATATAAAGGGTTTCAGATTTAATATATACCTTTTGACTGGATTTTATTGCTACTCTAGCTTCTGGATGATCCTTATAAAAATCATCTAATTTTCCTATTGATTCTAAAAAATCAATGTACTTTTTTAATTCTTCTAAATCCTTCAAAATACTAGGTTCTCCTTCTTTAAATCTGTCATTCAATGCTTTTTCAGCATAAAGCACAGAATAATAAGGACGTTTAGCAATTTCTTTTTCAGCCTCAGGAGAAAGTCTTTTTTGATCAGCCTTAGCATGCTTTATAATATTAAAAAAATTATCTAAAATATTTGAAAATTCAGTAGCCTCGATTTTTATTTTTGGTTTAGAAAAAAGTTCTTCAAGCTCTATATTTTTTGAATTCTCTTTCTCTTCTTCTATCTCTTTTAATTTTTCATCTACCCATTTTGATAAATCTATTTCATCCCATTTAGGTTTATCCCATTCGGTCTCTTTAATAACTGGTTCCTTATCATCATATATTGAAAGAATTCTTTCTTTTATTTTTTCAAGTTTTTTATTATCATCTAATTTATCGTCTTTCAAAATCTTCTCTATTTCTGGGTCGGATTCAAATTCATCAATATCAAAAGTCTGGATAACCCAGGCCTCTCCATCTCTTCTTCCAATTCCGATTCTTTCTATCTTCCCATTAGAATAATTAGTATCAAAATATTTTGATATTTTTTCTATAGATAAAGAATTTAAAAAGTTATTTAATTTAATATTCATATTCCCTCTCTTTGAAAATAAACGCTTAAAAAGTAAATCATCATCTAACGATGACTGTTTATGTATATTATATAAAATGTCAATTTGACTTGAACTAATACTTATTTTAGCCTCTGGATGATCCTTATAAAAATCATCTAATTTATCCATATCTTCAAGAACTTCTACATAATATGCCAGAACATCTTTATCTTTTATAATTTCATCTTCTGCTTTAATAAACCTATCTTTTAGTGCATTCTTAGCATAGCTAACTGAATAATTATCTCGAATAATAGCATCTTCACCTTTTGGGAATGGACCATGTAATACTATTGAAGCATATTCAAGAGAAGAATAACCATCTGCGGCTATAGCATCTTCACCTTTTGAGAATGGACCCATTAATACACTTTCAGCATAACTCTCTGACGCAGATGCGTCCTTAGATATAATATCTTCCCATTCGTCCTTAACTTTCTCTTTAAATTGTTCAGCATACTTAAAGGTTAACCAAGGATCTTTGGCTATTGGAATTAAAAATGAAGCTAATTTTTTATTGCCTTCTTTAATATATCTTTTTAAAGCTTCTTTAGCTTTATCTTTGTCAATCAATATTTCTTCAATATTAGGTATATGAATATCAAAAGTTGGCATTACTTGTGTAGTCAAATCTATCTTTTCTGCTGCTTCTGGATGATCTTTTATAAATTCATCATATTTATCAATTTTTTTAAGAAACTCGATATACCATCCTAAAACATAAGAGCCACTTTCTATAATTCTGGCCTCTCCTTCTGTGAATCTATCCCTTTTACAATATTGAGCATACTCTTCTATAAGTAAGCTGTTAGGACATTTGGCAATTGCGTTTTCACCCTTTGGAAATGGACCTTTTATAACATCAAGAGCGTATTTAGCAGCGTACAAAGGATCTTTAGCTATAATATCTTCACCTTTTGGGAATGAACCTTTTAATACATTTAAAGCGTATTCAAAAGAAATATGAACATCTGTAGCTATAACATCTTCTACTATTGGGAGACGCCCTTTTATTATATCTCTAGCATAAATATATGCATAGTATGGATTTTTAAATATAATATCTTTAAACTCTTGCTCAGTACTAATAGGAACTTTCGTAAGAAGTTTTGATAAGACATATGAATTGTGATCTACAAGAGTATATATATTACGCCAATCTACATTAGGAGCTAGAGTATCTGATATAATTTCTGCTTCATCTTTTTCACTAACACCAAAACCATACTCTTTGCGCAAACTAGTCAATGTAGATAGATCACCATGATTCTTTACAGTTCGTATTACAAGTTGTTTAAAAATTTCAAATCTTTCTATAGCCTTTAATTGATTGACAAAATATTTTATTCCATGTAAATCTATGCCATTACGGTAAAATTCATCAATATAAGATTTAGCATCAGGGACTTTGTTTGCTAGACCTTTAAAGTATTCTATTTTTTCTGGAGTAAAAAATTCGTCCCACTTATTCATTCATTCCTCTTTGATTACATCAACCTTATGAACATAAATGTTATAATTTGCTTCAGGGGTTCTTACATAATAACCATCAGGGGACTCACTAATGATTTCTCCATGATTAGAAAGAACCTTTCTCTTATTATATTCTTGAACATTAACATCATTAAAATATAATTGTTTAGAATTTATTATTCTGATAGGTTTTAAAGTAATATCCAAGCAATAAGGGTTATCTAGATACTTATCTATCTTATTAACATTAATAATAAATTCGTCTTCTTCTGGCTTTTCTATTAATACATTCGTTTCATCTATACCATCACTATTATCAATTAAATAAAAGTTAGTAGGCTTTTCTACTAAAGCATTAGATAACAACTTAATAACTTTTTTACTACCTTCGTTTTCTCTATAATAAAAAGTCGATTTTCCACTACTAGTATATTTTAATTTAGATTTCAATTCACTAATCTTTTCAGGATAACTAGTGTTATAATTTTGAATCTCTCCAAAATCTCTTGTATTCTTAGTGAAATCCTGATCTGGTGTACGATATACAGCAGGAATCTGCTGTTCTGGAGAATCTAAATTTTGAGGAGATTTACTTGGGTTTTCTCTAATTAAATCATTCAATATATTTAAAGCTGAAAATAAACTTTTATCTACGTAATTGTCTGAGTATTTAAGTTTAGAAATAACATCTTCTAATATATTACGTGCTTCCTCAAAAACATTAGTTGATAATTCAGATTTTTTGTTAAGATCCAAATAGTAATTAATTTTTTCTAAGGATTTCCTAAAATCATCAATAGAAGAATATCCTCTATTTTTTTCCATTGCTTCAAGATAAATACCTAAATCATTTAAAGATTTTTTTATTATATTAATTTTATTTTTTGAATTCGATGTTATATGTATAGATTCACAAATTTCATTCATGTCATAAAAAATTTCCTGAAGTTTACTTAAATCGATTAAAAACAACCTTAAAAATTTCTCAAAATCCTCACCATTTTCTAAATTTTTGGCTAAATTAGTAGAAAAAAATGCGCTTATCATTTTCTCTACTTTCATTTTTGCTTCTAGTAAATGTTCATTAGGCTTAAAACTACTAGCAGCAGGTTCATCTAACCATCTAGTAAATAAAGGTTCTTTTGAATACTTCAATCTATTTTCAATATCCTGTTCAATAACCTCTAATTTCTTTTCTAGCCAATCAACAAAAATAATATCAACTTTATCTTTAGGATGCTCTAAGATCTTCTTTTCAATTTTCTCCATTTCTCTATGCATTTCATTTACAAACTTACAGAATTCCATTACAAATATATCATTCTCAACAACAATTGGATCTACTAAATGAGCATAATTTAATACAATATCCCCAGGATCAGACCCTTTAATATAAGTTTTAAATACTTCTTTCATCATATCTAACGAAGAATTCACTCCATTAGCATATCCCTCTTTACTTTTAGTCTTCCCATTTAAATACTTTACAACATCACTTTTTAACGTATTAAATTCGGATTCAATAACACTTATTAATTCAGCTATAACCTCTTCAAGAATAGAAGGACCTGAAGAAAGTTTTAATCCCTTTAATTTCCTAAATGCTTCTTCTGATCTATCGAAATTAGCTTTTCTGTTGTTGTAAGAATCCCTAAGATCTTCAACTAAATCGCTTCTAAAAAAATTAAAAAGTTTTGTCAGTTTTTCCATAGATCCTAATTATCTCTGAAGGCCTAATTTTTTCAATCTGAGAGGCTGATTTAACTAATATATAAGGATTGAGAGGGTCGCAGATTCCAACAAATTCTCCCTTCAGGTTAGCAGTTTCTATCATATCCCCTTTATCAAGAACACCTAAAGAGGTAAGTAATTTAATAGAATATTCATTAGGATCTTCAACAGTTTCAAACGGATCACCTTGAAGTCTAACTATTACTTCCTGACCATTTATATTAGAAACTGCCCATAATGGAGATAAAGAAGCCGTCTTACCTATTCTTTCTTCTGGAATGTTTTTTACAATATAATCTATAATCTTGGATCTGTCTTTTTCAACCTCTTCCATCACTTTATCATATTCTTCTTTAAAATTTAATGAAATGCTTTTATTTTCTTTATTTAATTTCATCTCAGCATAGAGTTGAGCAAGATTACTATTAGAAAGACCGTTCAAGAATTCTTCTTTCATTTGTATAAGTAAATCTTGAATTGTACCGGGTTCCTCTATTTCTATATTAGATTGATTCTTTTTAGCATATTTTTCAATTGCGGTTTCATTATTATTTTCATTATTTATTTCGTCATTAAGAAAATTTGATAACAGATCCATTATTATCCTCCAACTGGATTTTTAAGAACACCTTGTTCCAATCTTTTATATCCTTGACTGTTTCTATAATATTCTAATGCCTCTAATCCTTTCGGGGTAATCGATACTTTAAAATAACCTTTAAACATGTTATCTTTTTCTTTTCTTAACAGACCATAATCTAAATATTTTTTAACTGTTTTATGTATATCTTTAACTGTAAATCTTTTATGAGAGTGGGCCAGTCGAATAACCTCGTAAACCTCTTCAATATAGTGAGATTTATTATCTCCGAAACAACCTAGAATATCGACTATTTGATACATGGAATTCTCCTAAAATAAAAGCATTATTATATTACTGATGAAGACCTGACTTAGAAGCAATCCTTCCAAAAGTTTTAATATATTCTTTTTTAAACGTCTCAGATAGTTCAGAACCTGGAAGAAATTTTATAGAAGATAAAACCCCTTTTTTATTGACAGAGTGGTCTACTATATGTATCTTTTTAGAATCTACTTTAATTTTAATAATAACTTCTGAGTCTTCTTTTAGGATAGGAAGTAAATCTTTAAAAAAAGATAATATCGAAAAAAAGAATTTAATTCTTCTTATCATCACCATTCTCCAATAATTTCTGTTCAATATTAGAATTTCGATCAGATGAAAAGATCTTCTGAAGCTCATCCTTTAATCTAGCTTTTATTACATCTAATTTTTCAGGTACTACAGTTTGAACTACTCGATAAAAGGCATGAATGATAGGAAGAAGTCGGGTATCTATTATATTTACAATAACTTCTTTCTCAGGAGCCATCTCTTTATCCAACTCAGCCAATAATTCAATAAAACCTTTTATCTCAGACTGATGCTTTATAAGACAATTTTCCATAGCGGGCACCAAAGACTGATCTTGAATATCTTCTATTTTTTTAATTCTTATCATTGATTTATGTATCAATAACTGAAGTATCTTTTTTTTATCCTCTATAGATATATTGTCATTTTTTAGCTTTTTAAGCATCTCAACTGACTCTGTATCTGTAGTGGATACCTCGAATTCTTGCTTTATCTTTTTCCCTTCCTCAGAATTCTTAAACCAAGCTATGTACTTAGCTAGTTGACTTCTTGAAGGAAATGTTCCTATCTTAGAATCCCACTTCTCATGAAGTAATTCTTCTATTTTAGCAGGCTTATTACCTTCAACTATCCAGGTATTTATATCAAATTGAACGTCTGAGGGCAAAAGAAAGACTTCATTTTTAATTTTCTGATCCATATTACTTTGCTTTAGATTTAATCAAATTATATAGGTGTTCAGATGATAATTTATTATCATGGGTATAATATTCTATACCCAATGCTTTTGCTATACTGGGATTAACATGTCTACTGAGCCATTCTGTTAATGTTGAAGGAACAACCTTAAATCTATCGATCATGATCCTTCTTGCAGTACCCATATCATAATCATGTATTAAATCAAAAAAGATCATTTTCTTTTTTGCTTCTGTAGTAGATGAATTTTCTTTAATTATATAATTAAAGATCTCATCAATAGAAGACATTAATTTGTCATGCAAAACCTTTTCTTCAGGATCATTAAGATCTAAATCACTCAATTTCATTCCTATCGAACTCTCAAACATCTTTAAAATTATATCTTTAACCTCTTCCTCTGTCAAATCCCTTTTCTTTTCATCGCTTTCTAAATTGATATCTGCCCATATCTTACTTAGTAAATCATCCATTTCTTTGTCTTCTTCATTTAAATCATATCCGACAGACCTAGCATATAATTCTCTTATTTTGTCAGTATCTGATTCTAAGGCCTTCAAAATACCTATCGTCTGTTCAGGAATTGTTTCTCCAAGTTCTACAGATTCAGATTCCTCATCCTCGTCCCCTGTTATTGGATTAGATAAACTTACATTTTCATAGGATTTAGATGCATCTACAATAATCCTGTACTCTTCTCCTTCTTTTGGCATTTTTCCAATCCATGTTATCTCTTCTCCATCAAAAGTATAATCTATCCCTTCTTTATATTCATTCCCCAAATCATCAACTATTCTACTTTCTTTAATATTAAATCCTATCAATCTAGCAGCGTCATGATCCTCTAATTTATCTACTTTTCCTGCCCCATGAGTCAGAATAAAATCAAATTCACCCTCTTGTTGCAATTTTGATTTTCGCTTAGTCGTATACATATTTTTAAGATATTGATCAACATAAGTATATAAAAAAGTAGAAAATTTGGTACTCCCTTCTAAATCAAAATCATTTATAGCCTTCATAAAAGGTTCAATAGTTTCAGCGATAATATCTTCTATTTTAGGATCAATATAAACTGAACCGGGTACCATCTCTCTTTTATAACTTTCAGATTCTCGCGACGTAAATTCTGCTAAACCTGGATGCTTATATACAATACTTTTAAGCATATCTACATACATTTTAAATAATTTAGAAAGATTATCATCATAATTAATTCCCTTTCTTATATCTTCTATTAACTTTCGTGTTTCTACCTCTTGAGGATCTATACCTTTTTCCCTAACTGTTTTAACTTTTTCTTCTACTGGCTCCTTTTTAATCTCTTCTACTTTCTCAGTAATCTCTTCAGGCGTTTTTCTTTTTGTCTTACCAATAGTCGAAGTTAAATAATTAAAAAGTTTATCCTCTATATATGAATTAAGCTGGGATGGATCATCTGGGGAATTAGAAATTAAATCTTTTAAAAATTCATCAAAATTGGTCAATTTCTTTTTATCGATATATATTCCTTTGCTACGAATTAAATCAGAAATAGCTTCTTGCATAGCCTCATATATAACAGTTCTTATCTCTAAAAACTTTCGGTAATCCCCTTCTGGATCCCCAGTTATATATTTTTTAGCTAATTGAAATGCCTCATTTGGAACGTCTTTTGCTTCTCTTGTTATCATGATAGCCCTCCCCATCATTTTCAACTGAGAAATACCTTCTTAACTTTTTTACTGCATTCATGAAGTAATTATATGCAACAGCTTGACTAATACCCATTATCTTAGCTATGTCAGATATCTTTCTAGGTTTAACCCAACGATCATTTATCCAACCTAAGTACAGAGATAATACTTTAGTCTCTTGAGGCGCAAAAAAATTATTGTGTAAAAGATGAAAAATAATTTTAAGTTTTCTAGATTTTTCATCATTATCTTCAGTATCATCTATTAGGTATTTTTTTAATGTATATTCTTTAAATGTTGCATCGTCTAAAGGTGACTCAAAAAACTTTCTAACTAAATATTGAAGGTGATTATCCCAATCTTTTATAATCATTTCAGTTTTAATTATACAACATTTTACAATCAATGTACACAGTTATTTTTTAATTTCAAAATTAATGTCAAATTTTTCTACACCATAAAGTCGTTTCAATTTATCGACCAAATAATTTTCTAAATCGTTTTCATTATCTGGAGCATGCTTAACAATACTCTCTACATATTGATCAAACTCTTTTAGAATAACGTCTATATTTGCTATTTCATTTGCAGGAACATGTTGCTTTTTTATTTCATATTTAAAATCAATAACTAATTCATATAAAAATCGTCTCAATTCTAAATAATCTTTATAATGATCAAAATCATTTTCAAATAAAAATTTTTTAGCTAAATCAAAAAGCTTTTTCATTTTATCGCTCTCCTAAAAAAAGCTATGTTATATCTTACCATATCATTATCTTTTTCTTTAATCTTGTCAACTAAATAATTAAGTTTTTCTTTTAAACATTGATTACAAATTCTAAAATCAGAAGTAAAATCCTTAATCTCTTTTGTCTTCCCACAATTAAAGCATATTCTTTTTCTTATTGTCATTTACCCACCTATAAAGATTAGATATATACTTGTTATTTGTCAAAGGAGCAATTCTATTTTTTAAGTCATCATCAAGTTCGTCTATCGATTTATATCTTTCTGATTTACTTATCAAAGGAAAATCTGTTTTGACCGTATCTGAATTTTTTAAAATATTTTCTATTTTTGGAATGTCAGATTCATATATATGATGACTATCTGCGATATGATAATACGTTCCAACTTTAACATTTAAAATACCAGCTAAGAGACATTGAATAGAAGTAAAATTGAAAAAATCATAACTACTTCCTCTATACAAATCATTACTCCTCATGAAAACAGTCATATTCAAACTACCATCTCTAATCGAAAATTTCATTAAATTAGTACATGGAATATCTTTATTTTTCTCTGTGTCTGCAGTAGGATTCCATATAACAATTACTGCCTGTCTACTATCCTTGTCTAATGTTAACTTATCTACCACATATTTCAATTGATCTATTGTATTAACATTCTTTGTAATAGGATCAACTGAGGTATACTTTCTTATCCTCGGACCGTATGCTCCCATCAAATAATTCTTTCCTTCGAATTCATCTGTATAATTATTTAAAGTTTTCATATAATCAATAATCCAGGGATCCTCATCCCCACTTAGAATCCAGCATAATTCCATTGCTGAAAAAATACGATTAAGCTTTCTTTCTTTAAATAACATAATATTATCTGAAGGATGTTCTATAATGGTCATCAACGGACTTATTTCAAGTGT
>Ga0315298_1010551_pt1 | contig 11108 bp, 8 predicted proteins | sample WHS_1_MG_FD_203077 | JGI IMG/M metagenome (GOLD analysis project Ga0315298, IMG submission 203077) | Extremophilic microbial mat communities from Washburn Hot Springs, YNP, Wyoming, USA - WHS_1_MG | ecosystem: Environmental > Aquatic > Thermal springs > Hot (42-90C) | place: USA: Wyoming... | reverse complement strand
CGCGTGACGTAGAGGCGTTGGGTATTCCTCGGGAATATTTGGCGCGTCTCTGTAGGCAAGGGCTGGTGGAACGGGTAGGCCGCGGTCTTTATGCGCTTGCGGAGGGAGCGCCAATCCTTGAGCATGTTTCAATGGAACTACGAGAGCAACATGGCCTCTATACCCAGGCAGAGGTAACCCCGACGGAATACCATAGTCTCGTCGAAGTGGCTAAAAAGGTGCCCCACGGGGTGATATGCCTTCTCTCAGCGCTGAGTTTTCATAACCTAACGACGCAATCTCCTTTTGAGGTATGGATAGCGATTGACATCAAAGCACGCCAGCCGAAATACGATGGCATCCCCATGCGCATCGTGCGCTTTTCAAGGCCAGCGCTTGAGGCGGGCGTTGAAAAACATATCATAGAGGGAGTTCCAGTGCGCGTATATAATCCCCCGAAAACCGTTGCCGATTGTTTCAAATACCGTCACAAAATAGGCCTAGACGTTGCGCTTGAAGCCCTTCGAGATTGCTGGCGCCAAGGGAGATGTTCCGTTGATGATCTGTGGTATTACGCGAAAATTTGCCGTGTGGCGAACGTGATGAAGCCTTATCTGGAAATGGAAGCGATCGCGTGAACTCCCGGCCCCTCAAAGATCCGGTGGCCTCTATTCGCCAACGGTTGCTGAACCTAAGCAAAAGGCGGAACGAACCTTTTGATTTTACGTTGAGGCGCTATGGGATCGAACGCTTCCTTTACCGTTTGAGCCGTTCGCCCTACGCTGATCAATTCGTGCTCAAAGGGGCTATCCTTTTCACGTTATGGATTGGAAAGCGTTACCGCCCTACCTATGACCTCGACCTTCTCGGCTATGGCGATCCCTCTTCAGAAAGGCTCATCCCGGTCTTTCGAGAGATTATCTCAACGCCCATCGAAGAAGATGGGCTTATTTTCGATGAAAAGAGCATCCGCGTTGAAGAGATTCGCGAAGGGCAGGTATATGGCGGCCAACGCGTGCACCTTAAGGCCCAATTGGGAACAGCCTCGATCTCGATCAAAATTGATATTGGGTTCGGCGATGTTATTACGCCCACCTACCAAAAAATCACTTACCCGACGCTTCTCGAATTCCCAGCCCCTCTTTTGCGCGCCTACCCTAAAGAAACGGTGCTTGCGGAAAAGATCCATGCTTTAGTAACGCTTGGAATATTGAATAGCCGTCTCAAAGATTTCTATGACATTTGGGCGATTTCTCAGGAACTATCTTTTGAAGGGCGTTCATTACAACGCGCTATCGAAGCCACTTTTGAGCGCCGTCAAACGCGCTTTCCTCTTGAGATTCCTATTGCCCTCACGGAAGAATTCTCGCAGGCGCCGGATAGGGCTAAACAGTGGAAGATATTCCTTCATCGCCATGGTCTCGCTTCCGAAAAAAGTTTTGAGCAAGTTATTGAAGAAATACGTCTATTCATACAGCCCATTTTGAGAGCCTCCGCAACCGGCCAAGAATTTACCTTCTTTTGGCCCGCTGGTGGCCCTTGGAACGCTTCGGCATCCCCCCGAGATGTGCACCTTTGAGCGAGTTACAGAATGTATTTTGACATCCCCCTTCGCCCGATGTATAGTAGCAGCAATGGACGCGCTGAAAGGCTGTGAAGGAGAGAGTAGGCGAGGGGAGGCCCTCAGGGAGAGGGGATCGGAGACTGTAAATCCCCTTGGGAAGAACCCCGTCGAAGTTCACTCTGGAGCCGACGGCTGAACACACGTTTCGGTGAAAAGTAGGCCGCTCCGGAAGCCCACCGTTAGCAGGGCAGCCGGTATGCCCATTTGGGCCGCCGGCGGTGAGGGGGCCTCGCCAGGGGCCAAACGGGGTGGTACCGCGGAGTCATAGCGATCGCAACTTCGTCCCGGTGGGTTGCGATCGCTTCTCATTTGTGCGCATTCTAGGAGGGAACGATGCTGGAGGAACTGGAACGCCTCGGTGCCCAAGCCCAAGAGGAGTTGGAAAAGGCCTCTACATTGGAGGCACTGGATGCTTGGCGCCAAAAGTATCTCGGTAGGCGAGGGGCCATCACGCTCGCTTTGCGCAGCATCGGCCAACTACCGCCGGAGCAAAGGCCGGCGGCCGGCCAGCGCGCCAATGCGTTGAACCAGGCCCTTACACAGGCCTTTGAGGCGCGCCGTGAAGCGCTTCAGCGGGCGGCACTCGAACGCGACCTTGCCCAAAACGCCCTCGATGTGCGTCTTCCAGGGCGTAAGCCAGCCCTTGGGGCGCTGCACATCAGCACGCAGACCCTGCGCGAGATCGCCTTCATCTTTGCCCAAATGGGGTTTCACATCTTCCCCACGCCCGAAGTGGAAGACGACCTCACGAACTTTCAACTATTGAACATCCCGCCCCACCACCCGGCGCGCGATATGTGGAGCACGTTTTATACCACGCGGCCAGGCCTCCTATTGCGCACCCATACCTCGCCAGGGCAGATTCGGGCGATGCGCCATTTTTACCCGGAGCCTTTCCGCGTCATCTTGCCGGGCAAATGCTACCGTTATGAGCAGGTTACCGTGCGCAGCGAGCAGATGTTCCACCAGGTAGAGGGGCTGGTCGTCGGGAAGAACATCACTATGGGAGACCTCAAGGGGACGCTGGAGAACTTTGCCCGGCAGATGTTCGGCCCTGAACGGCGGTTGCGGTTTCGCCCTTCGTACTTTCCCTTCACCGAGCCGAGCGCGGAGGTGGATATAGACTGCATCCTCTGCCACGGCAAAGGGTGCCCTATGTGTAAATTCAGCGGCTGGCTAGAGATCTTGGGCTGTGGTATGGTGCACCCTCAGGTGCTCCAGAATGGCGGATATGACCCGGACCTTTACAGCGGGTTTGCCTTCGGCATGGGGCCGGAACGCATTGCCATCCTCAAATATGGCATTGAGGATATCCGCCTGTTCTTCTCGAACGATGTGCGCTTTCTCGCACAATTCGCCTGACCCATCAAGGAGGTTCAAGAGGAGATGCGCGTCCCTCTCAGTTGGCTTCGAGATTTCGTCGTGTGGCCCGCTTCCGTGGAGGCTTTGGCCAATCGGCTCACCTTGGGCGGTTTGGAGGTAGCCAAAATCGAACGTGTGGGCGAGGAGTGGGATCGAACCAAGATCTTTGTGGGGCAGGTACTCCACGTGCGGCCGCATCCCGATGCCGATCGCCTCGTCCTTGTAACGGTGGATTATGGCGCGGAAGCGCCTTTGGAGGTGGTAACCGGCGCGCCGAACTTGCGCGTGGGCGATGCGGGGCAAAAGGTCGTCTTTGCTACGGTGGGTGCCCGCCTTGTGGACCCCTACGCCGAGACGCTGCAATACAAGACGCTCAAACGCAGCAAGATTCGGGGCGTCTATTCCGAAGGGATGGTCTGCTCTGAAAAGGAGTTGGGCATTTCGGATGAGCATACCGGCATCCTGATTTTGCCGGACGATGCCCCTGTGGGGATGCCCTTCGCCGACTATTGGGGCGATACGGTGCTCGATATTGACCTGACGCCCAACCTGGCGCGCTGTTTTTCGATGGTGGGCGTGGCGCGCGAAGTGGCCGCACTCACCGGCGGCACGCTCCACATTCCTGAGCCGGCGGTTGAGGCCGAGGGCGAGCCGATTGAGGGCCAGGTGGAGGTCATCATCCAAGACCCAGACCTCTGCCCGCGCTACAGCGCGGCGCTCATCAAAGGCGTCAAAATTGGCCCCTCGCCCCAATGGATGCAAAGGCGCCTGATCCTCGCCGGGATGCGCCCCATCAACAACGTGGTGGATATCACGAACTATGTCATGCTCGAATGGGGCCAACCCTTGCACGCCTTTGATTACCACCGGTTGCGCCCTGCCCGCCCCGGTGGCCCGCCGACGATCATCGTGCGCCGTGCGCACGAGGGCGAAGAGATGACCACGCTCGATGGCGAACGCCGCACGTTGACGAGCGATATGCTCCTCATCACCGATGGCGGCGGGCCGGTGGCCGTGGCCGGCGTGATGGGCGGGCTGGAGAGCGAGGTAACCGAGGAGACGGTGGATGTGCTCCTTGAATCGGCCAATTTCGATTTCATCAGCGTGCGGCGCACCTCGGCGGCCTTGCGCATCCCCAGCGAGGCGGCCCAGCGCTTTGGGCGGGGGGTGGACCCCGAATTGACCCTTGTGGCTTTGCGGCGCGCCTGCGAGTTGATGCGCACCCTGGCTGGGGGCACGGTGGCCAAAGGCTTTGCCGATAACTACCCAAGGAAGGCGCCGAAGAAGGTCATCTCCTTCCGCGTTTCCGAGGTCAAGCGGCTGTTGGGCATTTCCCTTTCTGCCGACGAGGTGAAGGAACTCCTGGGTCGGCTTGACTTTGTCTGCGAGGCCGTGCCGGGAGATGAAATGACCCTTCGCGTGCAGGTGCCCAGTTATCGGCTGGATGTCTCCATCCCCGCCGATTTAATCGAGGAGATCGCTCGGCTATACGGCTACGACCGCCTCCCCAGCACGCTGATGGCGGAGGAGTTGCCGCGCCAGTGGCGCAACCGCGATGTCGAGCAAGAGGAGCGCGTGCGCGACATCTTGGTGGGGTGCGGGCTGACGGAGATGATCTCTTACTCGCTTACGAATCTGGAAAGCGTCGCCAAATTGACGCCGGGAGGCGCTCCCCCCAACCCAGAAGATTACATTCGCCTAGCGAACCCCTTGAGCCGCGAGCATGAGTATCTCCGACAGACCTTGATGAATACGACGCTCGAAGCCGTGGCGCGCAACCTACGCCTGGTGGAGCGCGTGGCCGTATTTGAGGTGGCTCACGTTTACCTGCCCCGCGAAGGGCAAACGCTCCCCGAGGAACCGCGCCGCGTGAGTATCGCTTTGAGCGGGCCGCGCGAGCCACTCACCTGGCTCAAACGCGCCGAGGAACCCCTCGATTTCTATGATTTGAAGGGGATCATCGAGACCCTTTGCGAGCGGATGGACGTATCGGGCATCGCCTTTATCCCCATCGAGCACCCGACGTTTCACCCCGGCCGCGCTGCGACGCTCAAGATCGGCGAGGAGGAGATCGGCGTTTTGGGCGAGGTGCACCCCATGGTGCGCGCCGCCTTTGACCTGCCAGATCAACCCGTCTGCCTTGCCGAACTGGATCTAGAGCGCCTGCTGAAGGCCTCTTTGCCGGGGCAACGCTATCGTTCCATCTCGCGGATGCCCCCCCTGAAACTCGACCTCGCCGTGGTGGTGAACGCCGATGTGCCCGTTGACGCCTTGCAGGAGGCCATCCGCCAGGCTGGAGGGCCGTGGCTTACCGAAGTGGTCCTCTTTGATGTGTATCGCGGTGAGCAGATCGGCGCAGGCAAAAAGAGCCTGGCCTATCGGCTCACTTTCCAGGCCCCTGATCGCACCCTGACGAGCGAACAGGCCAACAAACAGCGAGACCGCATCGTCCAGGCGTTGCGCCAGCAATTCGGTGCCGAACTGCGCGCTTAGGTAAGTTAAGGGGTAATCCCCGTTTTTTACGCCGGCCTTAGGGCTGCCCTGAGGCCGGCGATATATTGGGCGAGCGCCTCTGGCCCTTGTGGGGCACGCTCTACGACGGCGCTGCCCACGATGATCCCATCGGCCCAAGCGGCCAGGGTGCGCGCCTGCTCGGGCGTGGCGATGCCAAACCCCACGGCGACCGGCACACGGGCCAAACGGCGCGCCAGGGCGATTCGTTCCCGCAGATCCTCAGCGAGGCCATGCCCTGCGCCGGTGATGCCCAGGCGTGCCACGAGGTAGAGGAACCCCTCCGTCTCCTCGGCGATGCGCCGCAAGCGTTCCTCCCGCGTGGTGGGCGCGGCGAGGAGGATGAGCGCGAGATCGTAGGCCCGGCAGGCTGCTTGCAAAGGCCCCGCCTCTTCCAAGGGCACATCGGGCACGATGAGGCCATCTACACCCGACTCGCGGCAGGCCTTGGCGTAGGCTGTGAGGCCGTAGCGATAGATGGGGTTGTAATACCCCATCAGGATGATGGGCAACCGAAGCCCCTCTTGGCGCAAGCGCCGCACCAGGTTGAGGCAGGCCGAAGGGGTTACGCCCTTTTGCAAAGCAGCATAACTCGCCCGCTGAATGGTTGGCCCGTCAGCGATGGGATCCGAAAAAGGGACGCCCATCTCGAGGATATCCGCACCGCCTTGCTCAAGCGCTCGAAAGAGCGCGGGCGACTCCTCTCGCGAGGGGTACCCTGCCGTGAGATAGGTGATGAGCGCGGCGCGCTGCTCGGCGCGTGCCCGCGCAAAAGAAGCGGCGATCGCCGCTGGGCCTGTGAGCGCTTCTTGCGCGTTTCTCATCGCTTCCCTTCCTCCAGAAGGCTTGAGACGGTATCCAGATCCTTATCGCCGCGCCCAGACACGTTGACGAGGATGATCGCGTCGCGAGGCCCATCGGCGGCTAGGCGCATCGCCTCGGCTATGGCGTGGGCCGATTCAAGCGCCGGGAGGATGCCCTCGAGGCGCGCCAAGGCCTGAAAGGCCGATAAGGCTTCTTCATCCGTAACGGCGGTATAGCGCACACGGCCCATTTCATACAAAAGGGCGTGTTCTGGCCCCACGGAGGGGTAATCCAGCCCTGCCGAGATGGAGTGCGTGGCGGCGATTTGGCCGTGTTCATCTTGCAAGACGTACGTTTTGACGCCATGGAGGATGCCGATATGGCTTTCGGGCGCGCCGGCCAGGCGCGAGGCGTGCTGATGGCTTGCCAGCCCTTTGCCGCCCGCCTCCACGCCCACCATTTCGACCGCATCTTGCAAGAAGGGGTGAAACAGGCCGATGGCATTAGAGCCGCCCCCTACGCAGGCCACGAGGGTATCGGGCAAGCGACCCGCTTGAGCGAGCATCTGCGCGCGGGCCTCGCGGCCGATAACGCTTTGCAAGTCTCGCACGATGAGGGGATAAGGGTGCGGCCCCAAGGCCGAGCCGAGAAGATAGTAACTCTCACGCACGCTATAGGCCCAATCGCGCAGGGCCTCGTTGATGGCATCTTTTAGGGTGCGGCTGCCACCCTCTACCGGCCTGACCTCGGCGCCCAAGAGCCGCATCCGCAGGACGTTCGGCGCCTGGCGGGCCATATCCTCGCACCCCATATAGACGGTGCACTCCATCCCCAAAAGGGCTGCGACCGTAGCCGTGGCCACGCCGTGTTGACCGGCGCCCGTCTCGGCGATGAGCCGGCGCTTGCCCATGCGTTTGGCCAAAAGGGCCTGCCCTAGGGCATTATTGATCTTGTGGGCGCCCGTATGGGCCAGATCCTCCCGTTTGAGCCAAATTTGGGCGCCCCCACAGGCCGCGCTGAGGCGCTGAGCGTAGGTGATGGGCGTGGGCCGCCCCACGTAATCGCGCAGGAGGGCGGCCAACTCGGCCTGAAAGGCAGGATCTTCCCGCGCTTCGCGGTAGGCCTCCTCCAATTCGGCAAGGGGTTCCATCAACGTCTCGGCGACAAAACGCCCCCCGTACGGGCCATAGTAGCCCCGCTCATCGGGCCAGCCAAGGGCCGTGAGTTTTATCTCTTGCCTATTCACCATAAGAGGCTCCTTTGGCATTCTGGATGAACTCTTGGACGCGCCGCGCGTCCTTTCGCCCTGGGGCGACCTCCACGCCGGAGGAGACGTCTACCCCCCAAGGATGAACCGCCGCAACGGCTTGGGAAACGTTCTCCGGCGTCAACCCGCCGGCCACGATCAGGCGCTCGTGTATTGGGGAGCACCCTTTCAAGAGGTGCCAATCCCACGGCGTGCCGGTGCCGCCAAGGCGCACTGGATCAAACGCATCGAGGAGGATGGCCCAGGCCCCCGACATGGGCAGGGGGTGCCAAGCCGGCTCCGGGCGCACGCGTTGGACGGCGATCACGGGCCGGCCCAGCGCCTCAAACGGCGGACGCTCCCCTTCCGCACCGTGCCACTGGATGAGATCCAGGTGGCCTATGGCGGCCTCGCGGCATTCGGGAGGGGAAGTGCTCGCCAACACGCCCACCAGGCGCGCCGTGCACCCCTCGCGGCGCAAGGTGTGCGATAGATGGACGACATCCTCGGGCGACACGTAGCGCGGGCTACCCGGTACGAGGATGAACCCCAAGAGGTCAGCCCCGCATCGCCAAGCCCAGAGGGCATCCTCTACGTTGGTAAGGCCGCAAATCTTGACGGCCGTCATCGGCACGCCTCCTTGCACCCTGCCTCCTTGAGCGCTCGGAGTTGCGCTACGGGGTCGGGCGCCGTGACGAGGCTTTCTCCAATGAGGGCGGCGTCCACCCCCCAAGAGGCGAGCAGGCGCATCTCTTCCGGCGAGCGGATGCCGCTTTCCGAAACCACGAGATAAGAGGGCGGGATGAGCGGCCGCAAAGTGCGCGTCACCTCCAGCGATACGGTGAAATCTCGCAGGTCGCGATTGTTGATGCCAATGACCCTGGGCTTGAGCGCAAGCGCCCGATGGAGTTCGTCTCGCGTGTGCACTTCGATCAGAGGGGTCATCCCCAAGTCAAGCGCCTGGGCGTGCAGGTTCGTCAGGGTCGCATCGTCCAATGCAGCCACGATGAGGAGGATCGCATCGGCCCCCGCTACGCGCGCCTCGAGGAGTTGATAGGGGTCTAGGATGAAATCTTTGCGCAAGATCGGGAGCGCATAGCCGGCCGCGTCGAGCGCCTGGCGCGCGAGGATCAGGTCGGTCAGGCTCCCATGGAAGCGCGTCTCTTCGGTGAGGATCGAAAGGGCGTCAGCGCCGCCTCGGGCATAATCCAGCGCGAGCGAGCGTGGCTCAAGGGCCGTGTTCAGCACGCCGCGCGAGGGCGAGGCGCGCTTGATTTCGGCGATGATCGCCACGCCGGGCTGCGCAAGGCTTTGGAGAAAATCCCGAGGCGGCGCCACGCGCTGCACGCGTGCCCGCAAGACATCCTCCGGCAGGGCGGCCTTCCGCACTGCCAGCCTCTCGCGAGTCGTGGCAACGAGGGTATCGAGGATCATGCGACCTCCTTTTGGGCCGTGGCCGCTTGGGTAAAGGCGATGAGGCGCTCTAAAACGTCGAAGGCGCGGCCGCTATCCAGGGCCTCCCTGGCGCGTTCGAGGCCCTCGTGGAGGTCAGAGGCCACGCCGGCCGCCAGGAGGGCCATGCCGGCGTTCAAAAGGACGGCATCGCGCCGCGGAGAGCGGACCCCGCGTAACACCTCGCGCAGGAGGCGGGCATTTTCGGCGCTATCGCCACCCCTCAAATCCTCAAGGGTCGCCTGCGGGAGGCCGTATGCGGTGGCGTCCATGGTTTCGAGGGACACGTGCCCTTGGCGGAGCGCCGCCACATAGTTGACGCCCGTGGTGGAGAACTCATCGAGGCCGGCGCTGTTATGGACCACATAGGCAGCTTCGCTCCCCAACCCCTGGAGCACGCGCGCGAGCGGCTCGACCAGGGCGCGATCGTAGGTCCCCACGATCTGCACCGAGGCCCCTGCCGGGTTCGTGAGCGGCCCCAGGATGTTGAACACGGTGCGCACGCCCATCTCGCGGCGCGGGCCGATGGCGTGTTTCATAGCGGGGTGCAACGCGGGTGCAAAGAGGAAGCCAAAACCCACTTCATCAATGCACTGGGCGATTTGCTCCGGCGTGAGGTCGAGGCGCACGCCGAGGGCCTGAAGGACGTCCGCACTCCCACAGCGGCTCGACACGGAGCGGTTGCCGTGCTTGGCCACCGCTACCCCCGCCCCGGCTACCACGAGGCCGGCCGCGGTGGAAAGGTTGAACGTGTGCGCGCCATCGCCGCCCGTGCCGCAGGTATCCACCAGCGGGTGGCGGCTGGGCCGTACAGCCGTGGCCTGGCGGCGCATGGCTCGCGCAAAGCCCACGATCTCGGCCACCGTTTCCCCTTTGGCGCGTAAGGCGGCCAGGTAGGCGCCGATCTGGGCCGGCGTTGCCTCGCCGGACATGATGCGCATCATGACCTGTTCGGCCTCTTCGGCGAAAAGGTGTTCGCGCTGGAGGGCGCGCTCGATGGCCGCCGGCAACGTGATATCCTCGCTGGGGCTGGCTGCGCCGTGTTCCATGCCGATGGCGATAAAGTTGCCGAGTAAGCGCTTGCCATACGGCGTGAGGATGGACTCGGGGTGGAACTGCACGCCCCACGTGGGAGCCTCCCGATGGCGGATGGCCATAATCTCCCCTTCCGGCGTGCGCGCCATCACCTCCAACCCTTCTGGCAAGGGTTCATGCACGATGAGCGAGTGGTAGCGCGTGGCCTCAAAGGGAGAGGGGATGCCCTGGAACAGCGCGCCCCCTTGATGGAGGATGCGCGAGGTCTTGCCGTGCATCAATCGCTCGGCGCGGCCAACCGGAGCGCCGAACACGTAGGCGATGCACTGGTGGCCAAGGCATACGCCGAGGATCGGCACACGCCCGTGAAAACGGCGGATGACGTCATTGGCGATGCCCGCGTCGCGCTCCGGCGTGCCCGGCCCTGGCGAGATGACGATGTGCGAAGGTTGCAAAGCCTCGATGGCCTCGGGCGTCGTGCAGTCGTTGCGGAAAACGCGGGTCTCTGCACCCAATTCTCCCAAATGCTGGACGATGTTGTAGGTGAACGAATCATAGTTATCGATGATCACGATCATGGTCCTCACCCTCCCGTGTAGTAAGGGCCTGTTCCGCGAGGAACAGGGCTTGCGATAAAGCACGCAGTTTGTTTTCCGTCTCTTCGAATTCGCGGGCGGGGTCCGAATCGGCCACGATGCCGGCCCCCGCCTGGAGATACGCGGTATCTCCTTTCATCACGATGGTGCGAATGGCGATGCAGGTATCCATATTCCCCGAGAAGTCAAAGTAGCCCACTGCGCCGGCATAGGGGCCGCGCCGCTCTGGCTCCAACTCTTCGATGATCTCCATCGCACGCACTTTGGGGGCGCCCGATACCGTGCCCGCCGGGAAGCAGGCCCTCAAGACGTCAAAGGCATCTTTGGAGGGGTCCAGTTCGCCGCGCACGTCCGAGACGATGTGCATCACATGGGAATAGCGCTCGACCTCCATCAGGATGGGGGTCGAGACCGTTCCGGGCCGGCAGACCCTTCCCAAATCGTTACGCGCCAGGTCCACCAGCATAACGTGTTCAGCGCGCTCTTTGGGATCGGCCAA
>Ga0315298_1010550_pt1 | contig 11108 bp, 9 predicted proteins | sample WHS_1_MG_FD_203077 | JGI IMG/M metagenome (GOLD analysis project Ga0315298, IMG submission 203077) | Extremophilic microbial mat communities from Washburn Hot Springs, YNP, Wyoming, USA - WHS_1_MG | ecosystem: Environmental > Aquatic > Thermal springs > Hot (42-90C) | place: USA: Wyoming... | reverse complement strand
CAGCTTTGTTCTCGCTTGCTCTTATGCTACCTACTCATCTCCCCCATCTATGCCATATGTCTTACTATCCCTCCCTCGCTTCCTGACATGAGAAAGCCCTGGGTGTACAGCCCAACAGTCCTTGACAATCGCATCTGCAGACGATAGTATGATTCCTGCTCTTAGCTGGCGCGGCGATGGTTACTTGCGACAATACCCTTCTAGCCGGAGGGGCGATAATGGTACGCAAGACCCCAGTTGTGCAAGACGGTACCCTGGTCCGGGATATCGCTAACGATCGCCATTCTATAACCGTGGGAACCCCAGAATGGTACGCCTGGCTCCGTGAAGCTTCTACCTTCGCTGTTGTTGGCCCGTGCGGGGGATTCACTGCTCGCAAAGAACGATTCCAGCGAGGCGAACGGTACTGGCGGGCCTACCGGACCTTCTCCGGCAAGGTTCACCGAGTCTACCTGGGCAAGGAAGAGGCTCTCACCAGTGAGCGGCTGAACGCGGTGGAGGCGGAACTCGCCGCGCTCGCGGCCGATGACAGACTGCCACCCGGTTCGGCAAGCGCTTGCCGGCGGTTGCGGACTCCCGATTCCGTACGCCGCAAAGGGAGCAGAACAGGCCTCAGCGTGCTGGACAGCCCGCCTGACGAAGAAATCCCCGGCTCTCTCCTAACCACGAAACTAGTGTTGCCTCCTCCCCGCGCTGACCTCGTCACCCGGCCGCGATTGATCCGACACATGGATGGGCTATCGCGGCACAAACTCGCCCTCATCTCGGCGCCAGCGGGCTTCGGCAAAACTACCTTGCTTAGTCAGTGGAGCCAGACCAACCCGTGTTCGGTGGCCTGGGTCTCCTTGGATGCAAACGATAACGACCCGGTGCAGTTTTGGACCTACGTGATCGCCGCACTCCAGATGCTGCATCCTGGCCTTGGCCAGCCCGCCCTGGCTCATCTACATTCGGTTCAGCGGTTACAGGCGGAGTCCTTCCTAATTGCGCTTATCAATGCTATCTCAACGCACCCAGGTGATCTTGCTCTGGTGCTCGACGACTACCACGTTGTCGAGGAACCAGCCATACACAACAGTCTGAGCTATCTGCTGGAGCATCTCCCCCGGCAGATTCACCTGGTCATTGCCACCCGCACTGACCCTCCTTTGCCTCTTGCTCGCTTGCGAGCCCTTGGCGAACTGATAGAACTGCGGGCCAGCGACCTGAGCTTCACGTCTGAAGAAAGCGCGAACTTCCTCAATGGGGTGATGAACCTGAATCTTTCCGCGGAGGGCTTGGCAACACTGGAAAAGCGCATCGAAGGGTGGATCGCCGGACTGCAACTGGCCGCCCTTTCGCTGCAAGGGCGCGAGGATGTATCGGGCTTCATCGAAGCCTTTGCTGGCGATCACCGCCACGTGGCAGACTACCTGGTGGCTGAAGTCCTGCGCCGTCAGCCGGAGGGCATCCAGACCTTTCTCCTGCAAACCTCCATTCTCAACCGCTTGGGCGCCTCGCTATGCGAGGCAGTGACCGGACAGCGAAATGGTCAGGCAATGTTGGAGTGGCTAGAGAGGGCCAACCTCTTCACCGTGCCCTTGGACAGTGAGCGATGTTGGTACCGCTACCATCATCTGTTCGCCGACTTTCTGAGGGCCCGCTTGCACCGGCTGCAGCCCGCCTCTGTGCCAGAGCTGCACCGAAGAGCATGTGCCTGGTATGCAGATAATGGGCTGCCCAATGAAGCGATCGACCATGCGCTGGGCGCCGGCGAGTTCCAATTGGCCGCTCGTCTAATCGAGCGGATCGCGGGGCCCATATTGCAGGGCGCCGATGTAAGGAGGACGCTAGGTTGGTTCAGGGCGCTACCGGATGATTTGGTACGCACGATGCCTCGCCTTTGCATCGTCCATGCCTGGGCGCTAACCATTGTCAGTCAACTGGACGCTGCCAAAGCACGATTACATGACGCCGAGCGCTGCCTTACTGAGTTGGCTGGCACTCCTGGGGCTGGTCTGAACGATATCGACCCTGCGGAAATGCAACGCATCCTGGACGAGGCGATGGCCGTCCGGACGGCCATCGCCGCCATCCAAGGCGACTCGCGTCTGGCCATCGACCTTGGACATCAAGCCCTTGAGCATCCCATCGGTGGTGACGCAGGCTTACGCAGCATCATTGTACGTAACCTCGGTGTCGCCTACTTGCAGAACGGCGATATAAAGGAAGCGAGCCGGGCACTGGATGAAGCGACCTTCGTTAGCCAGGCCTGTGGCTACATCGTGAATGCAATCGCCGCTTTGAGCCAGTTGGGCAGCGCACAGGCGATTCAGGGGCAGCTCCGCCGGGCGGCAGACACCTACCGGCGGGCGATGGAAATGGTAGCCGAGCAAGAGACCAAGACTTTCTCAGCCGCCGGCTGGCCATTCGTCGGGATGGGCCGGCTGCTATACGAATGGAACGACCTTGACAACGCGACGGAGCAGGTAGCGAAAGGCATTCAGTTGGCTAGGGAAGCGGAAATGCCATATACCGTCTTGACCGGCTACGGCATTATGGCGAGGGTGAAGCAGGCAGAAGGAGATTTCGACAGCGCGCTCCAGATTATCCGACGAGCGGAGCAACTCGTGCTCGTGAACAGCCTTCCGAGGGGCATTGCTCGCTTGGACTTGTGGTGGGTGCGACTATGGCTGGCGCAAGGCAATGTCGAGGCGGCTGCTCGTTGGGCAGAGGCATCTGCCGGCCGTCTCAATGAAGAACCAACCTACCAGCACGAATCCGAGCACATTATGCTTGCACGGGCGTGTGTCGCTGCCGGCGAGTCGGACAGAGCGTTGGAAGTACTGGGTCGGTTGCTGGCGTTAGCAGAGATGGCTGGCAGGATGGGGAGCGCGATTAAGATCTTGGCTGTCCGCGCCTTAGCGCTCCAGGCGCAGGGAGATAGGCATGGAGCAGCGGTGTCGCTGGAACGAGCCTTGTCACTGGCCGAGCCGGAAGGCCACGTCCGCACCTTCGTCGACCTAGGCTGTCCGATGGCCGCATTACTACGGCACACACTCGGGACACTGCCACATACTCCAGCCGGCTCACCCCGGGTCTCGAAAGCGTACGTGAGGAGGCTACTGGAAGCGTTCGGCGAAGACATTCCGGAACAAGACCGGGCGATTGCTCTCCCCATTTCCCACCGCCTCGCCGAGCCGCTCAATAAGCGCGAGCGTGAGGTGTTACACTTGATCTGCGAAGGATGTTCCAACCGGGAGATTGCCGAGAATCTGACCGTTAGTCTAAACACTGTCAAGACACATGTCAGTCGCGTCTTCGGCAAGCTGGGCGTTACCAATCGGACGCAGGCCGCCGCACGTGCCCGGCAGATGGGTCTGCTTTAAGGAGATACCAGCAGTCGGCCACACGCTATCAGCGGTGCGACTCTGTCGTTTTGCGGCCTCCCTTCTTTCACCATTTGTCACCCTTTTGGGTGACAAACCCTTAGGCGAGCCTCTCATTCAAGAATCGCTCTTTTGAGTGGTTACACGGCAACCCTTCCAGCGTACACTAGGACCAACGCCATCAAGGTTGAGCGAGAACTGACCTCACTCCCAGTCACTGTCAGATGCTAGAAGGAGGAGGGCGACCGATCATCCCCTTTCGTTGCAGCGAAGAGCTGATCCCGGAGCATCGTGCCGCCTTCTATGCCCGCCCGTTCTCTTGAAAGGAAGAGGTGGGGGTGAGGTTCTCTGCCCGGTTATGTAGGTACACGACAAGGTGGCGCGCGTCTGCGGCGGGATAGAGGCCTTGGGCTGAAGGGTAGGAGGCAGTGAGCGCACCGGGATTCTACGAAATCCGAGTTGGGGTTCATCTGGATGACGGCAGTTGGTCCTACTGGTTCCCAGGATTTGCCGTACGCGAAGAGACGAATGGCGAGACAGTGCTTACTGGGCCAGCGATCGACCAGGCAGCGCTGCACGGCGTGCTGACGAAGATCCGCGACCTCAACTTGGAGCTCATCTCCGTGAATCGGCTCAAGCGCCAGCGAGCCCTGGGTAAGACGATTCATCGACCTCTTGTGCCAACAGGCGAGGAGCCACGCAACAAAAAAAGAAGAACGCCACGGAAGGGTAGCCCTTGAACTACTGAACGCGCTTGTGGGAGGAAACAGAATGTCTTGGGAAGATGTAAAGGCGATCTTTCGTCCAGAGACAGTGCACCTAGGCGTGATGGCCATCGACAAAGAGAACTGTACCAAGTGCGGGCTCTGCATCGAAAACTGCCCTTTCAAGTGTTGGGAAATCGGCGAAGACGGTTATCCCCGCTTGAAGAAGGGCTATGCCTGTTTCAGCTGCTTCAACTGCATGATCCCTTGCCCAACGAACGCCGTCTCCATCGTCGAGCCCTACCATGTGCATGAGGGCCCTTTCGCCACCGATCCTCATCCACTACCCGTGAAGATGCCCAAGGAGGCTAGAGACGCTGAAGGGAAGTTGACGGAGTGGACCGCTACCGAGCGCCTGGTCTTTGAGCGCCGCAGCGTGCGCAACTTCAAGGACAAGCCAGTGCCCGAGTCGCTGATCAGGCGTGTGCTCGAAGCGGGCCGATTTGCACCGAGCGGCGGGAACTGCCAGCCTTGGCGCTTCATCGTCATTACCGACAAGGCGCTCCTAAACGAGATCAACGTATTCGTCCGTGACTTCCTCACCAATATGTACAACACGTACATCGACGACGAGAAGGTGAAGGCGATGGCCGCTAACTTCGAAGCCATCCCCGGTCAACCCATCGGCTCATACGACCCTAGGATCATTATCGGTGGAGTGGGAAGTATTGCTGGTGGGAATTTACCTCCCTTGCTTAACGCTCCAGCAGTTATCGTGGTGGCCGGCGATGACCGGGCGATCGGGGGCCCGCAGATCGCAGCGGGCATCTGCGGACAAAACATGAGTCTGGTGGCCAAAGCTATCGGCCTCGGTTCCTGTTGGGTAGGGTTCATTGGCTATGCCAATGCTTCTCCGTCGATTATGGAGAAGCTTGGACTGCAGCCCCCCTGGCGGATCGTCACGTCCATAGCCGTTGGCTATCCCAAATTCAAGCAAGAAGGTATGGTGCCGCGGGAGTTCCGGCCCATCACCTGGTTCCGAGAAGGAGCCAGTGGACCGGAGATCGAAGAGTAGGAGGAGCAGATGATCAAGCATGTCTTCATCTTCGAGCCGACGGTCAACATGATCGAATTCGACCGGTGGTATTTCCGGTTTCATGGCAAGGAGGTGCCCCGTTTCAACGGCCCATGGTTGCGCCGTTACGAAACCTATCGTGCCTACCACGCCCCGCTAGCCGCCGATCGCTTCAACGTAAAGCGCGGCCGCTACACCGAGCTTTGGTACGACAATGTCGAGGCTTTCAAAGAGGCCGATCCTAACCGCAAGCCTTACACAGCACCATCCTTTGGCTGGGATGGCACCGGCCTTCGCGCTGGCTACATCACCATGGTGCCAGCTAGGCCTACGGAAGACTTTCTCGGTAAGGAGCCGACGCCAGAAGAGAGACCTATCCTGCGCTGGATCATCATGTTCAAGTATCCAGACGATGTACCGCTCGAAAAGGGAGAAAAGTGGTATTTAGAAACTTTCTCTCAAGAGACGAAGGAACAGCCAGGACTGTTGCGGTTCATCAGCTACCGTACGGTGCCCGAGCCGCCAATCCCCACCCCTTGGCATCGGCTATCCGAGCTCTGGTACGAGGATTTCACTGCCTGGCAGAATGCGGTGGTCGACTCGCCGATTCGCTACACGCCGCCTCCTTGGCGCAAGGAGGAACCTTTCGTGGACATGGTGAGCACCTTCGTGGGCTACAAACCAGACGTCGACTTTCTTAGAGACAACCCAGTTATCCCTTGAACTGACCGCCCATTCTCAGGAGAAAAGCAAAAATGAGCGAAAACGAATACTGGTCGAACATCGCACGACGTCGACTGTCACGCAGGCGATTGCTGGTCAGGACGGGCGCGGTCGCAATTGCCGGCCTATGGGCTGGTTCCACGATCAGTTGTGGCCGTTCTACCACGTCGCAACCAACTGCAGCGGCACGGTCAACCGTATCTTCGCAGGCAACCGCCAAGCCGCAGCCGACGATCCAGCGGGGCGGCAAGCTGCGGTTCGCCTTCGGGCTCGACGCCACAACCCTCGACCCTCACACTAGCTTGAGTGGTGGCGATGGCTGGTATACGTATGCCATGTACGACAATCTGGTGGCGTACGATCAAAACTACGTCGTCAGGCCCGAGCTTTCCCTGGCAGAGAGCTGGGAATTGCCGGACTCGACCACCATGATCTTCAAGCTGCGCAAAGGGGTAAAGTTCCACGATGGAACCCCTTTCAACGCCCAGGCGGTCAAGTACAACATTGAGCGGGTCCTAGATCCTAAAACCAAGTCCCTGGCGCGCACCAACTTCGCAGTCATCGACCGCGTGGATGTGGTCGACGACAGTACTGCAAAGTTCGTCCTCAAGCAGCCATCAGGCGCCCTGCTTTCTTTACTTGGCGACCGGGGAGGCGCAATGGTCTCGCGTACGGCGGTGGAGAAGTATGGCGACGATTTCGGTGTGCATCCGGTGGGGACGGGTCCGTTCCAGTTCGTGGAGGCGATGAAGGGCAGCTACGTCTCAATGAAACGGAATCCAGACTACTGGGGCAAGGACCAGGCCGGAAATCAACTGCCGTACCTCGACGAAGTGAAGATCATGTACATTCCCGACACGACCGTGAGCCTCGCCAACCTGCAAACGGGGGACGCCGACATCTGCACTGTGCTCCCAAAGGACCTTGACACGGTTAAGAAGAATAAGAACCTCGGCGTCCAAGATGTCGGCGGCGGCATATCTTCTTTGTTCAGCTTCAACATCACCAAGACCCCGATGGATGATGTGAACCTCCGTCTGGCAATGGCCTACGCAGTGGATCCGGTGGCAATTAACAACGCAGTCTACTTCGGTGATGCTATTGTGGCCAAAGCGGGGATGTGGCCTCCTGGCACCTGGGTTTACAACGAATCGGTACCCAGACCCACCTATGACACAAAGAAGGCCAAGGAATACTTGGCCAAAGCGGGCAAACCAAACGGTTTCAGCGTGACGCTTCTTACCTACCAATCGCCGACGCTAGTGCAGCAGACTGAGATGATCAAGGCGCAGTTGGCCGAGGTGGGAATCAACGCTACGATTGAGGTGAGGGAAGTGGGGCCTGCGACGAGCAGCTTCTTCACCGACGGCGCGTTCGCCGCATTCTCGACAAGCTGGGCTCGCCAGCCCGAGCCGGACATCATTGCCTCGTCCTGTTACAGCAGTCAGGGTTTCTACAACCCGAGCAAAGTGAAAAACGAGCAACTGGACAGCCTGATTTCCAAGGGCGCCTCGACGTACGATATCGAGGAGCGAAAGAAGATCTACAACCAAATCAACGAGATTGTACTTGGTCAAGCTTTGTTTGTGCCCTTCCTATACGGTCGTGGCCACGCTGGCTATAACATCAAAGTGCAGAACATGGAGACTTTCTATGGCGGCGATGCCATGGCTCGCTTCAAGACACTCTGGATCAAGCAGTAAAACCAACACCGATCGGAAAGGAGCCGAGAACATGATCCGTTTCGTCCATCTCTTCAACTACCCAGAAAACGTCTCGATGGAGGAAGGAGAAGTATGGTACAAGGGAGAGCACGTTCCCCAGGTCAAGAGACTGCCCGGCGTGCGCCGTTATCGCTCCTGGAAAGCGGTGTATCCACCGTTTCGCATCGTCGCCCCGGACCCTTTCGAACGGTTCGCCCGGCTAAGCGAGCTATGGTTCGATAGTCTCGCCGCGGCACAGCAGGCTATAGCCTCCAACCCCGCCCTCTGGCACCCAGCCTTGGAAGGAGCAACCGGATTCAGGGAATTCGAGGGGCTGTTCTTGGACGAAGAACCGCAGTTCAATCTCCTGCGCGATGTACCGGCTCAGCAGTACAAGTACATCACCTTGCCGATGATGTGGCCGAAAGGTATCCCCCAAATCGAGGACAAGCCCGAAGACTTCATCATTAATGTTTACATGTTCAACTACGTACCCGAAGTCCCGCTGATAGACGCGGAGGACTGGTACCTTGGCCACCACAACCGAGAGGGAAAGCAGATCCCGTACGTGGTGCACTACAAGACATGGAAAACGCTACGGGCCTCTCAAGAGCCCAGTCTGCCTTGGAATCCGAACCGCTTCTATCGTTTGACAGAGCTGGGCGTCACCAGCCTTGAAGCCTATCGCGCGACGCTGGACATGGTCTACGAGACGAGGGTTAGGTTTACCCCATCACCCTTGGGGCGGGTGCTTGGGGAATGGCGGAACATCTTCATTAAGCCCGAGGCATGCGAAGACCTGTTGGCCTAGTGTCCCCGAAGCGGATTCTGGCGTTGCGGCATGGCCAGAAGCAAGAAGATGCGGTCTCAAAGACGAACTGAAAGGGGGTGTCCGTAATGCAACAAAGCACTTGTTGGGACCTGACCCAGCGAAACAGAATCTCTCGCCGCACAGTCCTAAAGATGGGTCTAGTAGGAGGTGTCGGCGTCGCGATGACGTCCCTTGTCGGCTGCAGTGGCAACTCCACGACCGGCGCTGCAACAGGTCAGCCGTCCGCAACCAACACAGCAGGGACGATCCAGCGGGGCGGCGAGCTCCGATTGGCGACCCCTTTGGATGCCGGGACGCTGGACCCCCACGTGAGCAGGAGTGGCGGTGATCCGCCATTTACCTTGCCCATGTTCGATGCCTTGATCGCCTATGATGACAAGATGGCGGACAGGCCGGAAGCCTCCCTGGCAGAGAAGTGGGAGTTCCCCGACCCCAAAACGGTGATGATCTACCTACGGAAAGGGATCACCTTTCACGATGGTACCCCCTTCAATGCCCAAGCGGTGAAGTTCTGCATCGAGCGAGTGCAAGATCCCAAGACTCAAGCAGTTGGACGAGTCTACTTGCAGGTCATTAGCGCCATTACAGTAGTAGATGACTATACAGTCAAACTTAGCCTGAGCGAACCATATGCTCCACTGATCCGGGCCCTGGGTGGGGCAGGGCTGATCCAATCGCCCACAGCAATCCAGAAATGGGGCGCAGATTACGGTGTGCACCCTGTTGGCACTGGGCCATTCTCGCTTGTAGAGTGGGTGAAAGGCAGCCACGCCCTTTATAAGCGGAACGAGAACTACTGGGGCAAGGACAAATACGGGAACCAGTTGCCATACATCGACCGGGTGAAAGTGCTAGTCATTCCGGATTCCACGGTGGCGATGGCCAACCTCCAGACTGGAGATGTGGATATCATTAACAACGTGTACCCGGCAGACCTAGCCAAGATCAAAGGCATGAAGAACATTGCTATCCTAGACTTCCCGGGCGGCATCGCTTCGGCATTGATCTTCAATCTCAAGAAGCCGCCGATGGACGATAAGAATCTCCGGCTGGCCGTGGCCTATGCCATCAACCCAGAAGCCATCAATCAGACGGTCTTCTACGGCGATTACATTGTTTCAAAGGCTGGGCTATATCCGCCAGGCACATGGATGTACGACGATTCAATCTCCCGTCCCACCTACGACCCCAAGAAGGCCAAAGAGTATTTGGCAAAGGCTGGCAAGCCCAATGGCTTCTCCATGAGCATGGTTACATACTCTTCGCCGGCAGTGGTGCAGACCACTGAGATGGTCAAAGCGCAACTGGCCGAGGTGGGGATCGACGTGACAATCGAGGTGCGAGAGGTAAGTATAGCATCGACATCGTTCTACCAGGACAACTTGTTCCCCGTGTTCCAAACCGAGTGGGGATGGACGCCAATGTCTGATCCCGATTTCGCAAGGTCAACTCTGATGAGCGACGGATTCTACAACCCGGGCAAGGTGAAGAACGAGGAACTTGATTCGCTGATCGTAAAAGGTGCGGCGACATACGACCAGCAAGAGCGAAAGAAGATCTATAGCCGAATTATGGAAATGCAGTTGAACGAGCCGATGTTCCTGCCTTTGCTCTACAGCCGCCAGCACACAGCGTACAACACCCGCCTGCAAAACCTGCGACCGGTAATGTACTCTGGTAATGGCTACCGGGAGATCTGGATCAAACAATGACCGACTTCGAGAACAAAGTGGCGGTGATCGCCAGCGGCACTAGGGGACTGGGCGCGCCGTAGCCCTCGCTCTCGCGAAATGGGGTGCCGACATCGTCATCGCAGACTGGAACAAGCACGGTTTGAAGTGAGTGCAGGCTGAGATCACCGCCATTGCCCCGGCGGTCAAACCCAACTACGTTCGGGTATTTGACCCCCAAGTGCAAGCGGCGGCTCGTGCGCGGCTACTGGCGCGAGGATGCCGTGGGCAACCAACTTCCCTACCCGGGTAAGACAAAGGCAATGACGATCGGCGAGGCCATGGCACACATTGCCAACCTTCAAGCTGGTGGTATCAATATTGTTTGCGTTGATTCCCAAGATGCAGACAAGGTTAAGAAGAACAAGAACCCAGGAGTGGACTCTCCTGTCGGGGGCACGCTGAAAGGCGTTCTCATCTCCAACTCAGCCATACCACCTACAGATAATGCCGATCTGCAACTGGCTCAAAGCCATTGTCGACGTGAAGGAAGTAGGTGCGGCGACGAGTGATTGCTTCCAAGACCAGGGTACCGCTATCTTCTCCACCACTTGGGGAGGTGCACTCGATACTCCCTTCACTGCGACGAGTTGTCCCGGTAGCGATGGCTACTTCAATGTCGGCAACCTGAGAAACGGCCAATTGGACGCGTCAATCGGCAAAGCGAATCAGACTCACGACTTCGAAGAGCGCAAGAAGATCCACAACCACGCGAACGAGCACATCCTTGGCGAAGCGAGTGAGCCTTTGACTCAACACGCATAGTTCTATATAAAGCATCGGGAGACTCGCGTTGTTCCCATGTTCCTAATCGGTTTGCGATACCCGGGACTCAGAGGCTGCCCATGTACCGTTACATAATACGTCGGCTTTTGCAAATGATCCCTACGCTACTGCTAGTCACCATGGCCACCTTCTCGCTGCTGCTGCTGTTGCCTGGTGACCCGGTTACGGCGTTGCTCAGTGGCGGGGA
>Ga0315298_1010549_pt1 | contig 11108 bp, 9 predicted proteins | sample WHS_1_MG_FD_203077 | JGI IMG/M metagenome (GOLD analysis project Ga0315298, IMG submission 203077) | Extremophilic microbial mat communities from Washburn Hot Springs, YNP, Wyoming, USA - WHS_1_MG | ecosystem: Environmental > Aquatic > Thermal springs > Hot (42-90C) | place: USA: Wyoming... | reverse complement strand
CCACCACTTCTCGAGCCTCTCCCTGACCTCCTTCTCAAAGCCCAGTCCGGTGGGAATGTAATAGCGCTTACCCTGGAGGCGCGGCGGCAGGTACTGCTGCTCCACAAAATGCCCGGGATAGTCGTGGGCGTACTTGTACCCCCTGCCATAGCCCAGCTGCCGCATCAGGGTGGTCACGGGATTGCGCAGGTGCAGCGGCACCGGCTCATTGCGGGTGGTCTCGACATCCTCCTGCACCCGGGAATAGGCCTCATAGAGGGAATTGCTCTTGGGGGCGGTTGCCAGATATACCACCGCCTGTGCCAGCGCCAGGTTCCCCTCGGGCATGCCCACGAAGTGTACCGCCTGCTGCGCTGCCACCGCCACCACCAGCGCCTGCGGGTCAGCCATGCCCACGTCCTCGGAGGCGAAGCGCACCAGCCTCCTGGCGATGTAAAGCGGGTCCTCCCCGGCCTCCAGCATCCGCCCCAGCCAGTAAAGGGCGCCATCGGGGTCGGAGCCGCGCAGCGACTTATGCAACGCCGAAATCATGTCATAGTGCATATCGCCGCTCTTGTCATAGAGGAGCGCCCGGTGCTGTAGCGCCTCCTCTATCACCGCCAAAGTGATGCAGCGCCTCCCTTCGGCATCGGGAGCGGTGGCCCTGGTGGCCATCTCCAGCGCATTCAGCGCCACTCTGGCATCGCCATTAGCCATCACCACCAGGTGGTCAAGCGCCTCGTCTTCAACCTCCACCTTCATCTTTCCCAGCCCCCGCTCCTCGTCTTTTATCGCCCGCTCCACAATAGTGCGCACCTCGGCGTCCGAAAGAGAATACAGGGTGAACACGCGGCAGCGCGACAGCAGCGCCGGGATAACTTCGAAGGAGGGGTTTTCGGTGGTGGCACCGATAAGGGTCACCACGCCGTTCTCCACGAACGGCAGCACCGCGTCCTGCTGTAGCTTGTTGAAGCGGTGTATCTCGTCGATGAACAGTATCGTCCGCTGTCCCAGCTTCCGCCGCTGTTTCGCCTCCTCCACCACACGCCTCAGGTCGGAGACACCAGCGGTGACCGCGCTCATGGGGCTGAAATGGGACTTGGTGACATTGGCGATGACATATGCCAGCGTGGTCTTACCGCTGCCCGGCGGTCCCCAGAAGATAAGCGATGGGAGCTCATCAGCCTCGATGCAGCGGCGCAACACCCTCCCCTCTCCCACCAGATGCTCCTGCCCCACAAACTCGGCGAAGTTCCGCGGCCTCATCCTGGCGGCAAGCGGTAGCTCGCCGGCAGAAGAGTCCTCCACCCCTTTTTGCTGCCCCACACCATCCAGGTCAAAAAGCGTCATCTCACTCCGCTGGTGCGCCCCCGGCGGCGCCAGCAAGTCGTGCCGCCCTCTCGTAAAGCGTCTTCACCCTGTCCAGATAGACGAGCTCCGAGACCGCCACCGTGACCTGAACGAAGTTCTTCGCCCCGTAGAAGCTGCCGTTCCTCAGCTCGGCATTGGGCGCCAGCTCCTTCATCCGGTTAGCCAGCACCTTTATCATGTCCACATTCGCCTGCTTCGGCGGCGCCGATAGCAGGAACAGCGCCCTGCCAGCATCCTCCAGCTTGCAGTCCACAGACAGGTGCATCAACGCCATGTTCATCGCCTCTATCGCCCGCAGCGTCTCCGAGCTCTTCTCATCGAACGATTCCGTTCTCTTCCACGGCAGCAGCGATGAGCCCAGCGGCGCTTTACCCGTACCAATAGACGTCCAGCCGGCAAAGGTCTGCACGATGTCACCGGCATCCAGCACCTTGCCCCCGGCATATTTCACCCCCGCCATCTCGCCGGCGCAGAGCAGGTCGTAGAACTGGTACACTATATCCTTGTTGGCCTTTGCTATAGCCTCAACGGGCATCACCGTGGTCTCGGTCCCCAACCCCCCGTTGTCCACCAGAATCACGGCGTCAGCCGCCCTGCTGATTGACTTTACACACACAGCACTGTTCTGCACGATGCGCGGGTCATCAAGCTCTGAATCGAACGGCAGCACGATGAGCGCATACACCGGCTTGCCGGCACGACGCTCCTTTAACAGTTGCGCCAGCACCGATATTCCCCCCGAGCCCAGCGTGCCCCCGGCAGACGCCACCAGCATGAAGGCATCGGTCTCCACAAAGGCACCCAGCCTCAGCGCCAGCATCACCCGCTCCGCCTCCTGCCGCATTATCCTGGCACCGGCATCGCTGGACTTGTCCATCGCCAGCGAACCGCGGATGGGCACCGGCTTGAAAGTCTCCGGGGGCGATTTCCCCGCAATCTCCTCCAGCACCGCCTCCTCATTGTTTATCCCGTAGGCACAGGTGATTATGTCTACATGCCGCTCGGACTTCGCCACCCGGTTGAGCTCGGCAAACTCGCGGGCGATACGACAGCCACAATCACCGATACCAATGACCAGTAGCTTCATCTCTCTTTTTCCTCTCCTTCAATCGGTCTCCTGAACACCGTTTGCTCAGCCACCAATATGACATATTCTGGTCATTATGTCAACAAATTCGACCTCACCGGTACCTCTTCACGGTGAAGCGATAAAGCTTCACCGGCTCATCGGGGGCAATCCCCGCCTTGGCGCGGCAGATGCGTATCTGCTCCTCCACGGTGTCCACCCCTTCAAGGTCGGGGAGCAGCAGCCCCCTGCGGTAGCCGCACTCCACGATGACGCCGTACTTCTTGGGGTCGAGCTGGCTTATATCGCTCACCGGTTCCGGCTCGGAGAGCACATCAACGCTGTACTCCAGCTCCCCCAGCTCGTCAGGCGTCACCGGGTAAAAGCGGGGGTCATGGACAGCAGAGCTGATGGCGTTGGCAACTATTTCTTCAGCGATGTTCTCCTTCGTGGGCAAAAATGTCCCGATGCACCCCCGGAGCTCACCCCGCTTCTTCAACGAAACGAACACTCCCGCCCGCCCCCTCATCTCCGGGGTCAGCTCCTGCGGCCTCACCACTTTCCCGTGGCGGACGTAATTTTCCACGGCCTCCTTAGCCAGCTTAACCAGGGGATGGAGTTCTGCCATGTCGTCTCTATTTTACTATTATCCCCGCGTAACCTACCACGCTTCTATAGTCACCGGAGGTATCGCCGCTGGTCTGGTACTTTACCAGCTCGGCGGACTTCGCCCCCAGCTCCTTGCAGGCAACGATGAGGCACACCACCGGCGCATAGCCGCACATGGATATGTCCAGCTCCGCTACCCGCCGCATCAGCTCCTCCTCGTCCAGCTTCAGGATGGCCTCGATGGCCCGTTCGTCCTTTCTCTTCGCCGACTCATGCGGCTCGTAGTGTGTCATATCGCTGCTTGCCAGCAGCGTGACCTGGTTGCCATACCCCTTGACCGCCCGCGCCAATGCCTGGCCTATCTCGCGGTACACGCCCAGGCGGGCATGGGAGAGCACGATGGGCACGATGCGCACCTCGGGCTTGAAGTACTGCAGGAAAGGCACCTGAACCTCGATAGAATGCTCGAAGAGGTGAGCACCATCGTCGTCCTCAAGGTGTTTCGATTCGCCCAGCACCATCCTCGCCAGCCCCGAGTCTATCTCCACATCGCCCAGCGGCGTGCGCCACGTGCCCTCGGTCATGATGGCGAACGCCCTACCCATACCAGTGTGGTTCGGCCCCATAATGATGAACACGTCCTTCAACTCTATCCGCGATACCACCGCCCCGGCGACATACCCCGAGTAAATATAGCCGGCGTGGGGCATCACCACCCCCAACACCTCCTGCCTCTTCGCCCCTGGCTCCACCAGCTTGCTTATCATCGCCCTCAAGCCGCTTGCCGTGCCGGGATAGAACTGTCCCGCGACCACCGGTTCTCTTATCATCTCTTGCCTCCCTTCCAGGCTAGTAACGGCGCTTCCAGCCCTCGGTCTTGATATTCAGCTCAGCCCGACAGTACTTACACTTCGAGCCGTTCAGCCCTATGGCGTGGGTATCGTAGCCAAACCTCTGTATCACCACCCTGCCGCATGAGTAGCACACCGTGTTCTCGGCGCTGTGCCCGGGCACATTCCCCAGATAGACAAAGCGCAGCCCCACCTTCTTGCCGGTCTCATAAGCCCTCTCCAGCGTGGCTATGGGCGTCGGTGGCAAGTGTCCCAGCTTATAGTGGGGATAAAACCGCGTCACATGCCACGGCGTCAGCTCGCCGAGCTCGTCCCGTATCCAGGTGGCAATGGCGGTGAGCTGTTCGTCATCATCGTTCATGGTGGGGATAATATTGGTCACCACCTCCACATGCATCCCCCACTTCGTCTGTGCCCGCTTCGCCATCTCCAGTATGCTGCGCCATTTTGTTATCTTCGCCAGCTCCCGGTAAAGTTTGTCCGAGAAGCCCTTGACGTCCACCCGCCAGGCATCCAGGTAGGGACCGATGGCATCCAGCGCCTCCGGGGTGATATAGCCGTTGGTCACATAGCCGGTATACAGCCCCTGCTCCTTTGCCAGCCGGGCTGAGTCCAGCGTATATTCGAACCATATGGTGGGCTCGTTGTAGGTCCAGGTGATGCTAATGCAATCGCGCTGCTTCGCCAGTTGCACCGCCGCCTCCGGCGACACCTTTCTCGATTCCCTCGCCATCCCCGCCGGCTCCTCCACACACGATATCGTCCAGTTCTGGCAGTGCTTGCAGTGGAAGTTGCACCCCCAGGTGCCCAGGGAGAGGGCATAGCTCCCGGGGAAGAAATGGAACAGCGGCTTCTTCTCGATGGGGTCCGCCGCCACCGACGAGGCAAGGCCGTAGTTCAGCACCTCCAGCACGCCGTTAGTGTTGCGCCGCACCCCACACACCCCGTATTTCCCCGGGGCAATGGTACAGCGCCACTGACAGGTATTGCAGCGCACTCTATCGCCGGGGAGCTTTTCGTAGAGCCGGGATTCTACCATTGCCACACCACCTAGACAATTATATCACTTCGCCCTCGCTATATCTCTCCCCTCACCTCTCTCCCCCAAGGGGAGAGAGGTGAAACGAAGTCTCCACCAAAGGGCGAGAGAGGCGGGTCCCCCTCACTTTATCTCTCCCCCAAGGGGAGAGAGGTGAAATGAAGCCTCCACCAAAGGGGGAGCGAGGCGACTAGAGATACCTCTTTTTTTCCTCCCTCCGGGAGACCCACCTTTTCCCCTCTCCCTCTCGAGGGAGAGCCGCCTAGAGCCCAACAGATGCCGAGGTTACTAGCTTTTCCCTCTCCCTTGAGGGAGAGGCTTCTTTCTTTTCTCCCTCTCCCTCTGGGAGAGGTAAGGTGAGGGTGTCCCCCCAATAACTAGACATTCCTCTCCCCCATCATATACAATTGCCACAAAACAGGGTAGCTACCATGTTCCTGGAACTCACTGAAGAACAGAAACTACTCCAGAGAAACGCCCGCGAGTTCATGGAGAGAGAAATCGTCCCTATCGCCGATGAATATGACCGCAAGTACCACCCGCTCCCCCGTGAGGTCGCCGTGGAGCTGATGCGCAAGCTTATCCCCCTGGGCTATATCGGCGCCACACTGCCCCCGGAGTACGGCGGGCACAGCCTCGACCTCATCTCCTATGCCGTCCTCGGCGAGGAGCTCGCCCGCGCCTACCTCAGCCTGGCGATGGTCACCATGATACAGGACGGCAGTGTGCTCCCCATACTTGCCCAGCACGGCACCGACGAGCAGAAGAAATACATCCCCCAGATACTCTCCCTGGAGAAGGTCACCTGCTTCTGTCTCACCGAGCCCGATGTCGGCTCCGGCGCCCGGGACGTCGCCACCACCGCCACCCTCAAGGGCGACTGCTACATCCTCAGCGGCACCAAGACCTGGATAACCAACGGCGGCATCGCCGACCTCGCCGTGGTGTTCGCCACCATCGACCGCAGCCTGGGGCTGAGGGGCATCACCTGCTTCCTCGTGGACAAAGCGCAGTCGCCGTTCACCGCCAGAGAGCTCCCCAAGCTCGGCTGTCGCTCCTGCCCCACCTCCGAGCTCAGCTTTGCGGACTGTCCCGTCCCCCGCTCCCACCTCATCGGCAGTGAAGGCAACGGCTACGCTGTGGCGCTGGTCGAGCTGGCAAAGCTCAGGGTAGCCGTGGGCATCGGCGCCGTAGGCGTTGCCCAGGCAGCCCTGGACGCCGCCGTCAAATACGCTAAAGAACGGAAACAGTTCGGGCGTCCCATCGCCAGCTTCCAGCTCATCCAGCAGATGGTCGCCGATATGGCGATGATGGTCGATGCCGCCCGTTTCCTCTGCTACCGCGCCATGTACCTCATAGATAAGGGCGAGGTGCCCTTCAAAGAGACCTCCATGGCCAAAGCCTTCAGCACCGAGATGGCGGTGCAGGTCACCTCTCAGGCGATCCAGGTGCATGGCGCCTACGGCATCTCCGAGGAATACCCCGTGGAGCGCTACTTCCGCGATGCCCGCACCCTCACCTTCCCCGACGGCACCAGCCAGATACAAAAGCTCATCATCGGCCGGGAGATGCTCGGCATCTCCGCCTTCGTGTGAGCGTCCGTCATGTCCGAGCAAGGGACAGTGGTCATCGGACTCACCGGAAATTTCGGCACCGGCAAGACCACAGTGTCGCAGGTGCTCGCCCGTCTTGGTGCCGCGGTCATCAATGCCGATGAACTGGGACATGAGTTCCTCAAGCCAGGCACCGAGGCCTACCGGGAAATCGTGTCCACCTTCGGTACCTCATTCCTCGAGGAAAATGGCGAGATAGACCGCCACCGTCTGGCACAGCTCGTCTTCTCCAGCCCGGAGAGGCTCGCCCGGCTCAACCAGATAATGCACCCCAGAATGTACCGCGTCGTAGAGGAGATGATTGCCGAATACCGCCGCAAGGGCGTAAAAGCCGTCGTCCTGGAGGCAGCCCTGCTCATCGAGGCCGGCTGGACGCCGCTGGTGGACAAGGTCTGGGTCACCGTCTCACCGCAGGAGACCATCGTTCAGCGCCTCAAGAAGGCCCGTGGACTCTACGAGGAGCAGATACTCGCCCGATTGAGCCAGCAGATGCCCTCGGAGGAAAAGACAAAGCGCGCCGATGCGGTCATAGACACCAACTGCACTCTGGAAGAGCTGGAACACAGGGTTACCGAGCTGTGGCGGCAGCTATTCGGCGGGGCTACTTAACGCCGGAATCGCTGTGGTACAGCCGCTCCTTCCACCGCACCCCACGGTTGACTACCTCCCGCCAGCCGCCGTAGAACCCCGCCCCCACCAGGAAAGAGAAAGCTATTGGGTGCAACAGGGTGGAAAGCAGTGGCTGCTTGAACCGCTTGTCCACCATCCAGCGGATGAGGAATATCAGCGCCACCTGCGCCAGCACTATATACCGCCAGTCAGCCGGCGCTGTGCTGCCGAAGTAGGCATTCCACAGCCAGTAGAACGGCGCCAGACAGAACACGATGCCAGCCAGCAGCAGCCCCACCAGCGCCAGCCGAGAAAGTCCCGCCACCGAATATATCCACTTGACGAACCCCTCCCAGATACCGCCGACATCGCGGTACATCCGGCAGTACACCAGCGAGGACAAATCGACCACCTCGTGCCTGCCGCCGTGCCGCACCACCTCCGCCCCAAGCCACACGTCTTCCAGTATCCTCGACTTCACCGCCTCGTGTCCACCTATCTTCCAGTAGGCATCTTTGGGGAACAAGAGGAACTGCCCGATAGCCAGAGACGGCTTCGGTTCCTCCGAACGCTGCGACCACCACAGCGGCAGCCAGCTCATGATGATAAAGTACATCAGCGGCATCGCCACCTTCTCCGGCACCGAGCAGGCAATCTGCCGCGGAAAACCTGAGAGCAGCCAGGGCTTTCTCTCCAGCGCCTCAGCCATCACCGAGCGCAACATATGCGGCTCATGCACGGTATCGGCGTCCACGAACAAAAGCCAGTCACCGCGCGCCCTCTGTGCTAGCTGGTAGCAGGCAAAGGGCTTCCCCGCCCAACCCTCGGGCAGTGGCTCTCCCCTTACCAGCCGCACCCGCGGGTCTCTAGTCATCACCTCCCGCACTATCTCCGCCGTCCTGTCCACAGAATTATCATCGAGCACAATTATCTCGAAGTCGGGGTAGTCCTGCTTCAGCAATGACTCGAGACACCTCCCAATGTTCACCTCCTCGTTCCTTGCCGGCACCAGTACCGAGACCAGCGGTGCCGGCTCGGGCAGCGGTGCGTCCTCGCGGGGCTTGCGCAGCATCCGCAAGTTCAGCATCAGGTTGGCAAAGAAGATGAACAGAAAGACGGCGACTGCTAACTGATAGAGCGTGTCCATGGTCACACCCTTGCCTTTCTGGCGCGCAACAAATTACCCACCGCACCGCCGAACGCTGGTGTGGTGGTGCGCAGCTCCTTAAAGTGCTTCAGCGTTATTATGGCAATGATACACAGCAGGAACAGCGGCTCTAGTGCCAGGCCTTTGGTCACTGATAGGTATATCAGCGAACCCACCAGCCCGAAGGTCACCCGCCAGGCGTCCCCCTGGATAAACAGGAAGGCCAGCAACATAAGAGCTATCACGGAAAGCACCATCTCGTGTTGCGGCATGGTCAGTAGCACGCCGCCGGTCACCGCCAGCGCCTTGCCCCCCTTGAAGCCGAGGAATGGCGAATAGGCGTGCCCCAGTATCGCCGCTAGCCCCACACCCATCACCATCACCATGGGCAACTCCAGCACATAGTGAGCAAGATAGACGAAGGGGACGCCTTTGGCGATATCGGCAAACAGCGCCAGCACGCCCGATTTCCGACCGCCAGCGCGGAACACATTGTATGCTCCGGGATTGCCGTCCCCGTAGCCCCTGATATCCCTCTTCAGCAGCCAGTTGCCGATCCATAGGGAGAAAGGACAGGCGCCCAGCAGGAAAGCTCCCACCACCAGCAGCACGAAGTACACAGCAGTCAAGTTGGCTTACCTCAGCCTACATCGCTTAGCATAGCCCATGGCCACCGCCATGTCAATACCCCTCACTTTATCTCTCCCCAAGGGGGAGAGAGATAGGGATTTTCGCCCCTCACTTTATCTCTCCCCGGAGGGGAGAGAAATACTCTTGTCCTCTCCCTTCAGACGGAGCTCCACAGTTCTAACTTCGCCCTCTCCCTTGAGGGAGAGGTAAGGTGAGGGTGCAATCCCAGATGTGTATCCCCACCTGCAGCCATCATGTCAATACCCCTCACTTTATCTCTCCCCAAGGGGGAGAGAGATAGGGATTTTCGCCCCTCACTTTATCTCTCCCCGGAGGGGAGAGAAATACTCTTGTCCTCTCCGCGGAGGAGAGAAAGATTCGCACCTTCGCCCCCATGCAGAGCAGCACCACTGTCTCCTGCACACGAGATGATTCTTTTTTCCTCTCCCCATCAGAGGGAGCTCCGCAGTTTCTAACCTCCCCCTCTCCCTCGAGGGCAAGCCCACAATTTTAACTTCTCCCTCCCCCATCACAGGGAGAGGTCCACAGCTTTAACTTCTCCCTCTCCCATCAGACGGAGCTCCACAGTTTTTAAACCTCTCCCTTGAGGGAGAGGTCTGCAGCCTTAACTTTTTCCTCCCCCTCCGGAGGGAGCTCCACAGTTTCTAACCTCCCCCTCCTTGAGAGAGGTCTGCAGCCTTAACTTTTTCCTCCCCCTCTCCCTTGAGGGAGAGGTAAGGTGAGGGTGTCAGCCTCAATTGCAGCTTCTTTAGCAGCATCAAAGATATCAGCCCCAGCGGATAAGTCACCACATACCACGGCTGCCCCTCCAGTATCAACACCGCGGGCAGTGCCACCACCACTATCGCCGTGCTCAAGCCCGACCTTCTGGTCACCAAAAAAGGTACCAGCGCCATAGCACCGGCGATAAGGAACTCCCTTATCATCAGCCCGGCAAGCGCCCCGAAAATCACCGTGGCGCCGAGCCCGCCGCGGAACTTAAGAAACGGCGACCAGCTATGCCCTACCACCGCCATCACGCCGCTGGCAAGCCTTACCGCCACCGAATCGCTGACCAGGCGGGCGCTGCTCACCGCCAGCGCCCCCTTCCCCACATCCATCGCCACTACTATCAAAAAGGGCACCAGCCCCAGCCGGCGGTACACGGCGGCAGCACTTATCTTCCCATCCCCTTCAACCCGCAGGTCAATGTCACCCGCCATCCTGGCGACTATCTGTGCTGAGGGAACGGAGCCCAGGAGATAGCCCAGAAATATCACCCAGATATCGAACACTTGACTTCAGTCCTCCCCGTAAAATGCCACCGCCAGAGTCCCCTTACCCGTGGCATAGCCCATCACCGGACTGAAATCGGTGACGAACAGCTCCACGCAGTTGAACTCTTTAGCCACCTTCTCCTTCAGCCTTTCCGCCTCCCCGGGACAGGCAGCATGCATCACCGCGCAGTGCACCGCCCTGGAGCCGGCCAGACTGTCCTTCATCATCTTCAGCATCCGCTCGATGCCGTTCTGCCGGCTGCGCGCCAGCCCGGCAAAATGTATTTCGCCGTTACCGCTCACCAGCAACGGCTTCACCGCCAGCACCGAACCCAGCTCTGAGGCCACCTTCGGTATCCTGCCGGTGCGGTACACATAGCGGATGGTCTCCAGGAGCCCGATGAACCTCACTTTCTGCTTCACCCTTTCTGCCACCTCCACCACTTCGCTCAGGCTCTTCCCCTCCTCTGCAGCCCTGGCTGCGGCCAGAGCGATGAGCCCCTCGGCAGCGGCGGCAGTCCTGCTATCCACCACCTCCACCTTCAGGTGGGGCATCTTCTCAGCGAGGATATCCTTCGCCAGCAGGGCGCTGGTATAGAACATGCTCAGCTTCGAGGACAGCGTGATTACCAGTATCCCTTCGGCATAACTGCTCACCTCCTGGAACACCCTCAGGTACTCCTCGGGTGAGGCGGAAGAACTCCTCCAGAAATCGGGTGCCTTCTCCAGAAGCTCATAAGCCTGTTCGGCGGTGATATCCACCTGGTCACGGTATACCTTCCCATTGAAGAAGATGTTCACCGGCACCATCTTTATCCCGTGCCTTTCCATCTCCTCCTTCGGCACGCAGGCGATGCTGTCCACTACTATCACTATCTTGCCCATACGCCAGCCCCATACCTCGTATATCGAGGTAC